>CEUV01102231.1_pt1 | contig 61875 bp, 51 predicted proteins | sample 356401 | NCBI WGS metagenome assembly CEUV01 (sample SAMEA2622710, study PRJEB7988) | marine metagenome | isolation source: saline water (ENVO:00002010), including
GTTGTCGAAGTGGAACAGTCGATGCTCGCGTTCCGTCACGCTCACGCACGTATGGTGGAGCGCATGATCGGGCGGCGCATGGGCACCGGTGGGTCGGCGGGCGTGGACTACCTCGACGCCACCACGAAGTATCGGATTTTCACGGAATTGTGGGCGGTGCGCACCATGCTCGTCAAAGAAACGATGTTGCCGCAGCCGCGCGATGCGGCCTTCTACGGCTTCGCAGGCTCAGACTGACTCACGCGTCGTGCGGGTCGATGTCGATGGGGATGAGCTCGTGCTCGTACTCGTAGAGCGCGATCTTGAGCGGGTCGAGGACGAAGCGGACGTCCGCTTCTTCGTTGCCGTGGAGGGAAATCAGTTCCTCGCGGAAGGCCTTACGGAGGTCGTCTTCCTTGGCAAAAAGGGGCGCACCCATGCCGATCTGGAGGGCACGTGCACCGATGATGCGGGCGCGCTCAAAGCGGGTGTGGAGTCGGGCGGGCTTGACCATGGGATGCACCTGCGAGCGAACTCGCAAGCCGGCGACCAACAGGGCCCTCTTGAAGACTTCGTCCCCGCACGTGGCTGCTCGGCTCAGCCTTCCTCGTCGGAAGGTGCGAGACGGCCCTGCCTCATGCTGCGCCACAGCATGACGCTTGCAGGAGCGCAGGCCGCGACCAACGCCCCGGTCAAGAGCGCGAGCTGCAGGCCGTCCAGAGGCTTCGTGGGCTCATCTGTGGACGTTTGAGGAGTGGGAAGCGCCGCTTCGAGCGCTCGCAGGGGCACAGGGTCATGCAGGGTGATCGTCCATGTGCCGTTGGCGCTTCCCGAGAGGCTCGAACTGACGTTGACGTCCGTGCCATGCGGGTCGTTTGGGGCGAAGGCAGGACTGGTCCAGGATGTGGTGTTCTCCGTCAGGTTCGACCGGCCTCCTTCGGTCACGTTCAGGGCTTCTTCAAGCCTCAGGGTCATCGTTTCACCCGTCAAGACAGCGTATCCATCGATCACGATGGCAGGGAGGCTGATGAGCCCGTAATGGGCATCAAACCGCTGGTAGGAGAGGTTCGAGAATCCGGTATCTTGCGGCGAGGGCGCATGCCGAACGACGAGCACATCGGGGCGTTCGAGCGCGTCCAGCATCGCTTCCACGGGGCGGCAAGGCTCGCACCAGTCCGCTCCAAAGTATTCGACCACGCGCATGGACGTGTCGGCTTCACATGCGTCTTCTTCGCAGACGTTTCCAACGGTGGTTGCTGCGGCCGTGCTCAGTCCGGTGCACAGCATCAGCGCGACGGGCACCACCAGGAGCAGGGCTCGCAGCACGTCGTGGCCAAGTGGACTGTGTTAATAGAGGGCGTCCACCGGCATTTGAGTGATGACTGCGGGGTGGCGCCGTCCCTCCCTTCTCCCGCTTGGGTTGGTGGCCGTGGCCGCCATCATCATCCTGGCTGGAGGCACCATTCGCATCCTCGACGCAGGCGAATCGTGTCCAGATTGGCCGAAGTGCTTCGGGACGTGGACCTTCGCCGTCAGCGAGGAAGAGCAACTGCAGTGGTGGGACGACAACCCCGATGCGACCGAAGACACGCGCGGTGCCGGTTACACGTACACCACGTTGGAGATCTTCAGTGAGTGGGTTCACCGCCTGTTGGTCGGGCTCGTCGCCGTTCCGATTTTGATCAATGCGCTCTGGATGCACCGATTAAGGGACACCTATGGGGCCCGCGTTCGGAACACGGCGGCCTTGGCCGGCGTGTTGCTCGTCGGGCAAGCGGGCGTTGGTGCGCTGACGGTCATGTACGACAACCGCGATTGGACCGTCGCTTTGCACCTGTGCATGGCCACCATCTGGACGTCGACCCTCCTGCACCAATACATCGCGATGCGAAAGGTGGAGGGCGTTTCGTGGGGCATGTTTTCCACGTCGGCCACCTTCCTTGCCCGGCATCGTGCTCGAACAGATGCCTTCGCAGCATCGGTGTTGGTGCTGCTTGCGCTTGGTGCATGGGTGTCTTCAACCGCGCCCGGTGCTCAGTACAACCAAGCCTGTTCCATCGGGTTCCCCGACGGTTGGCCCGCCTGCAGGGGGCAACTGCTGCCGAGCGTTGACCATACAGGCGTCCTTGTCCAGATGGTGCACCGGCTTGGGGCGTTGGTGGTCGGTGTGCTGCTCGTCCTCGGCGGTGCGCGAATTCGTACCGCCTCCCGTGCCGCTGGGGAGCCGATGTCCTTGTACCGCGCAGTGGACTTTACCGCAGGTCTGTGGATGGCGAACCTTCTGGTCGGTGCGGGCTACATCGTCTTCGCGGACGCCGATGGGTTTCCTGAGGGCTTGTCGCTGCTTCATCTCGTCTTAGGAGTGACCGCGGCCGTGGTCGCCATCTCCGTGACCATGATGAGTCGCCTCGTCTCCCCATTGGACCACGAGGGCGAGTCTGAATGACGGAAAGCCGTGCCCTTCACCGTGTGCTCATCGACCTGATGAAGCTCCGTGTGGTGGTTTTGCTGCAAGTCACGGCGGTGTGCGCCATCCTTGTCCACGACCTGCTGGTGCGCTACGGCTCCATTGCAGGAGACCGGTCGTGGCTGGACACGGTGACGGCCGTGAGCATCACCCTGGTCGGTGGAACCTTGTCTGCTGGTGGTTCAAACGCGATCAACATGTGGTACGACGCCGACATCGATCCACTGATGTCAAGGACGGCAAAGCGGCCCATTCCCTCGGGTGAAATCTCGCCGCGTGCTGCCTTGTTGTTCGGTCTCCTCATCAGTACAGGAGGGAGCGCCGTGTTCCTTTTGGCGCATTGGAAAGCAGCATTTTGGTCGGCTTTTTCTGTGCTCTTTTACGTCCTTGTGTACACCGTTTGGCTCAAGCGGCGCTCACCACAAAACATCGTCATCGGCGGCATCGCAGGCGCCACCCCGCCGTTGATCGGTTGGGCGGTTGCGGCCGCAGAAACCGGAGCACTTGCCGGCATGAACCCGCTTGATCTCGGTTCACCGGTGCCGTGGATGCTCTTCGTGCTGATTTTCCTGTGGACGCCTCCTCACTTCTGGGCGCTGGCCCTCTACCGATCTGGTGAGTACGCCAAGGCCCACGTGCCGATGATGAACGAAGTACGGGGGGCAGCTCATACGTTGCTGCAATCCAAAATCTACTGCGGCTTCCTCTTGGCCCTCGGGGTGGTGCCCATCCTCTGGCCCGAATCCGGCCTTCCGTTGCTCTGGACCTTGGCCGCGACCGGGCTGACGGTCTGGTATGCTGCCTCGGTCTGGAACATCGACCCAGAGGAGCCCTTCGACACCAACGGACGCATGCCCAACGCTGCCCGCTCTTTCTTCCGGAGCCTCTACTACCTGGGTTGGATGTTCCTGGTGTTGGTGCTCATCAGTGCCATTCCGCCAGACGTGTTGGGTCCGCTGGGCATACGATGACGCAAGACCGGGCGTCTGCGCGTCGATTGAAGCGATGAGTCTTTGAGTCAGGAGCGTGAGGTTTTGTCCATGGATGCAGACAGGCTGCCTCGTTGGCGACCGCTGCTTCTCGTGGGGCTCTTGCTTGCCTCGCTCATGGTCACCTTGCCAACGGCTTCCGCGGCCTCGGGCGACCTGGCGATGACCAACAGCCTCAGTCCCACCGAAGGCCAGTACATCAACGCCTACACGCCAGTCACCCTGCAGGTCCAAGTGACCAACGAAGACATCGGTGGCAGCAGCGACCCCCGTGACGTGGAATGGGAGGCTTGTCCCGAGGGTGCGCCAACCGGTTCGACCCACTGCAGGGACGGGGCCGGGACCATCCCCAGCGTAGCGACCTTGCAGAGCCTGACCTACACCTTCCCGACCCAATGGTCACCGCCTACCTCCCACTGGCCCGCGGGAACCGTTCAGGGGAACTACACAGTGACCTTCACCTTCACAGAAGGCGACTTCGACACGAGCGACGACACCCTGGTGATCAGCGTCATCGTGACGGAGGAATTCAAGGACATCATCGTCCCAGTGGACCAAGACCCCCGTGACGGCTTGCTTGACGTGGCCAGCGACGGAGACGGCGCCGTGCTGAACACCAACGTGACCTATCCGCGAGCAGGCGAGACTTGGCGCATCGACTACGATGTCTACCTATGCGGCGGGTGTGACCTCAACATGAGTTGGGGATGGCGGTTGATGCACGATTTCGGAGGCGCTCCGGTTGCAGAATCCATCACGGACGTCGACTTGACCGGCTACAACTGGGGTGGCTTGTCCCAACTCAGCCGGAACCTCCCCGCCTTTTCTTACGACGAACCCGGGCGCTACCTGCTTGAATTTGGCGTGTTCAATTCAAGCGGCGATCTTGTGACGGCCAACAACGTTGGTAGCGTTTACCTTCGTCTGGACGACACCTCAGACCTTGTCGTGATGGGCTTCATGCCCACACACAACACGCAAGACCCGAACGCGCCTTACTACTACGGCAACGACGCCATCGTGGCCATGGTCGAAAATCACGGCAACACCACCATCTCCGGACTGTCGATGACGATGACCATCACCGACCTGCTTGGGAACCTGGACACGCAGCAGTCCTGTGAACTTCCGAGTTTGGTGCCAGGGGCCGACCATTCGTGCCTCTTCGACCTTGATTTCACTGGGCTTGACCGCCGTATTTCGGTGACCATTCCCGTCGATCTTGGCCTGTGGAATGACGTCAATCCTGAAGACAATGAGGTCACACAAAACGGCGTCGACATCGAAGTCGGGCCGATTGGAGCCTCGATCAGCCAATCCAACTCCAACGGCATTTACACCACGGATGAAACGATGACGCTCGTCGCCAGAACTTCGGACACGGCCGCTGGTCCCCTCAATTACACGTGGAAGATTGACGGGCCATTCGACCTCGTTCCTGGCGCAAGTCATGGGCAGGTCGTCGAGGTCCCGGTCGACTCTCTGGACCTTGGTGATCACAGGATCAAACTCATCGTGCGCGACGTGCTCGGGTTTACGCAATCGAGGTTTCTTGACATCACCGTCCTCCACCATACCGCCATTGACGGTGGGCTGGCGTACACCGGACAAGGCGTGAGCCTCGATGAGGCCGTGTTGGCTCACGAAGTGAGCCTCCCGCAACTTGGCCTCAATTACGGTGTTGGGAACGGCAAAGCACCCCTGATGCTGCATTCGTTTGGTCTCGAATCCCCTGACGGAACCGTTCAGGACGTGGGTCTGCTCGAGATGTCCATCCAATTCAACCTGAGTGAACTCCTCCCCGACAACATCGACCCCGAAACCGTCGAACTCCGTATGCTTCCGGCCATGAACTCCACTGCTTGGGACTTCGTGTCCCCGCCGAACGAAGCCACGGTCCATGACGACGGCACCATCGACGTCATCCTTCGGGAAAACGCCGTCCTCATGTTCATCGGCGTGCTGCCTGCGCCTCAGATCGTCGTTGAGAACGTCACCATTGAGCGGCGACCCAACGGTCATCTCGAACTCCACTGGGACGCAGGTGGCGACCTCGAGAATCCCTACCTCTCCGGTTGGAACATTTACCGATTGGCCATGCCCACTGGTTCCTCGACCTTCTTCCCGTCGCCCGAAGCGTCCAGCAGCACGTCCTTCTGGGAGGATTTCACCGCCACCACTTTGGTGGCGAGCACCTCCATTGCGAACGACCGCTGGTACGATGACCAAGCCCTCGCAACGGGAACGTGTGCGTCTTACCTGATCGCTCCTGCAGATCGTGCAGGGGTGCCCGATTTGACGCAACTCAACGTCAGCACCGCAGAGTCTGGACTCCCCGGCCTGTTCTGCGCGGACGCCATTCCGCCAGAGCTGACGGTCACAAACATGCGCGCCACGAGCACCTTCTCAAACGACACCGCATGCCACGCAAGGACGGGCAATTGGGACCGTTGTTACGACGTGGCCGTGACCTGGACGTGGCCCGACCACGAACCCGAAGGGAACGTGTCCTGGGATCTGTACCGCGTTGAGATCAACCCCACTGGGCTCGACCTTGGTGCCTTGACGCCGGTGGTGGAAAACATGCAGGCCGTCCCCGGTGAGCAGGGCCGCTACGAGGTCAACGGGACCCTCGACGAATCCATCCGACCGTACCGCCTCTTCTACTACGTCTTGACGCCGACGGACGCGGTGGGCAACGACAACCCTGTCGCGATTTCAGGAAACAGCGTGGGCTTGCTGATCGAGGACCAGTGGTGGGAGTACAACCAACACCTCATTCCCGAGCCTGAGCCTGAACCCGAGCCTCCGTTGGGAAGCCCATGGGTGGGCAAGCTCCTCGACGGGATGGCCAGCGACAGCCTCTTCCAAAGCGCCCTAGGCGTGCTTCTTCTCGCCTTCGTCACCGTCGCCATCGGCCTGCCTGTGCTCAGGGGGCGTCACCGCCGGCTGAAGCGCATCGTTGCTGCCCGCATTCGGCAACAACAGGCCAACACGGTGGCTGAGGAGTTCGACGACTTCTTCTGAGCCGTCTGTGCCTCACCGCAGCCTTCATGACCGAACCTTCGGTGGGCCGGAGCGCTGCGGTGATCGCATAGCCTGGTATTGCGCAGGATTGCTAATCCTGTGGGTTCTACCCTCGGGGGTTCAAATCCCCCTCACCGCGCCTTTGCAAAGCCATCCCGACGACAGGCTCATGTTGCGCGCGTGCTAGGTTGGCCCATGCGAGACGCGTCGGGCCTTCGGCGTGACCGCGACGGTTTGACCGCCGTGATTGAGTTCCTCTCTGCGTTTACGCTGTTCTTGATGATCCTCACGGCTTTTTTGGCCCTGGCTCAGATGCAAATGGGTTCAAACGACCCTTACCTCGACCGGTTGGATCGCTCAGCCGTGCTCGGTCTCGACCGTTTGGTCGCAGACGAAGGCTGGTTTGTGCCTGTTGTTGACGGTGATGCTGACGTGGAAAACGGCACGCATGCGTGGCACGAAATGAGTGCAGAGGTTCTGTTTGACGGGCGCGTCCGAGCAGGGCTCGTGGTGGACGGCAAACTCGACCTACATCGTCTGGCGGCGTTGCGCAACGTCACCGAACAGGGTTTTGCAGAGGGCCTGGGCCTCGACGCGTCCTTTGACGTGCACTTGCGCATCGACCTCCTCGACGGTAACGGGACCACGGACCGCACGGTGTTCGAAGGTGGAACCACACGCATCGGCGCAGAAACCTCCAGCCGAGCCACGCGCTTGGTGGTCGGAGAAGGCGCGCTCTACCGCGTTTCGCTCGAGGTGCACGACGGCGGTCGCGCCTCATCTGTGCTTCACGTAACTGAGGTACAGCCTCATCCTGACAACGGTGGGCCCGAGTGGTTCGAGATGCACAACCCCGAGGGGTTCGCCGTCCGTTTGTTGGGCTGGTCCTTCCATGTCGAAGACGCTCGGGACACCACCAGCCACCTGATGCTGGACGGTCTCATCAGCGGCGGTGGCGTCGCCGTGTTCACCGGCGACGTCAACACCCAAGCGACAGGTAACGCCACGCAAGTGTTCGACCTCGGCGTGGTCGGGCTGCTCGGTGTGGGTCAAATCGACGTGATTCCTGACGACAAGGGTCAGTTGAGGGTGGACTACACCGATCCAACCACGAGCCTGCCCGCCACGCGGCAAACCGTCCAGTGGGGCGGTGACACGGGCCTTTTGCTCGGTTCTGGCGATGGGCTCGGCTGGAACGGAACGGACATCAGGGACATGAGCAACTGGGCCGTAAGTTCCACGCCCAGCCCCGGAGATTGGACCCCGCTCATCGAGGCTTGAGGTCCCATTCGCGGCGGATGCTTCTTGAACCGAGGTCCCGCGTCTTGGCGTGAAGCCCATGATGCCAAGCAGCGTCTACACCCGCGACCGGTGCGTGACCGGCATCCACGGGTTGGATGAAATCCTCCGCGGAGGCATCCCATACGGCTCCACCGTGCTGGCCGCTGGGACCTGCGGTTCGGGCAAGACCACGTTGGCGATGGAGTTCCTCGTGCGCGGCGCGCTCGCAGGTGAGGCTTGCGCGCACTTCACGGCGACGGAGCCGAGCGTGAAGCTGCTCGAAAACATCCGTCAGTACTCCTTTTTCGACATGAACATGGTCGATACGGGCCTCATCAACGTCTTCGACGTCGACGTGCTCTACTCCTGGCTCGGTCTGGACAAGGCCACCTTCGATCTTGACGACGTGCACGCGCTCATCAAAGCCATCGTGGACATCGTGAACACCATCGGCGTGACGCGCTTGGTCATCGACTCGGTGACCACCCTGTGTTACAAGATCAAGAGCGAGCAACTGATTCGCGACTTCCTGTTTACCCTCGGCAAGAAATTGGCCACCCTGGGGTGCACCACCGTGCTGATTTCTGAGATTACGTCCGCCACGGAAAACGCCCACTGGTCGTCCTTTGGCGTGGAAGAAGCCATCGCGGACGGCATCATCGTGATGGGGGACGTTGAGCGCATGGGTCACCTGCTTCGTTTCCTTCAGGTGGTCAAAATGCGTGGGACGCCGCACAGCCGTGCCAAGCATTCGATTGAGTTGACGCAACTCGGCGTGATGCTCACACCGATGCTCAAGTGGGGCGCGGTTTCAGATCAAAAGACACGATGGGGGGCCTGACCATGTTCGAACTCGACGCCCTCATCGCGGAGCAACTCACCGAGGTCTCGCTCAACAGCGCCGTCCAGGTGCGCTGTGGCAACTCAAATTCCTTCGTGGTCACGGCCAGCACCATGCTCCCGCTCATCCAGTCCTTCGGCATGGGTGGCGTCTACATCTCAGCCAGCCGCGGTGCGGTGGAGATCATCCAGGCCTTCGAATCCATTGGGGTTGACGTGAGCAACATCCAGTTCCTTGACCTCGTTTCGTCGGGCATTTTGGGCGGCACGGATGTCCCCTACCCCAACGTGCACTTCGTGGACAGCCCGATCATGCTCGAATCGGTGCTCTTGAGGACCCTCTACATCCTTCGCACTTCGACGTTTGAGCGGAACTTCGTCTTCGTGGACAGCATCAACGCGCTGTCCATCTACAACGACGACCGCATGCTTGCGGAGTACCTTCACACCTTCATCAACACGTTCAGGCAGCGCGAAGTGCTCTCCGTGCTGATCAACGTCCCGGATCAGACGCCTCCCCTCGTGTTGGCCAATCTGGACCTGTACTGTACAGCCCTGATTGACCGTGGGCAGGTCGTCATTCAGTGAGGTGAACCCATGGCAGACATCACCTTCAGTTCCGAAGACGAGGAATTCTTTGGCAAGGTCGGCGGCTTTGGCGTGCCGAAGTTCGACGCCGTGATGGGCGGTGGCGTGCCACGCGGCTTCATGATCGTCGCCTTCACCCAGACGGGTTCGGGGTCAGAGTTGTTCGCCAAGCAGTTCACCTCGCCCGCTGAGGAGCCGGAAAACACCATCCTCATTTCCACCAATGAGGCTCAACAGGAAATCATCCGGGTCTACGAGAAGTACGGCTGGCCGCTCGACATTGGCGTGCGTACTGTCGGTGAGGAATACAACGCCAGCGTGTTGGAGCGAGACCTTTTGGCGAGCCGCTATCGGTTGGAGGGTTTCCAGTTGCCTGACATCCAGCGCTTGGCACAAACCCGCTTCGTGGACACCGAGAACCGCGACTTCCTCACCGAAGTGACCAACGAGGTCATGGCGCTCGACCCTTACTTCCGTGCCGTGGTGGACAGCATGGACTTCTTCGTTCAGCGTGAGGATCCATCACGCGTCATTTCCATGATGCGCATGTTGCAGGCCCACACCCAGATGGTTCGTGGTCTGCTGCTGGTCACGATTTCCTCCGACGGACTCCCCCCCGGGCTTCGACAAGAAGTGGCAGGGATTGCGGACATGGTGCTGGAGTTCAAGGTCCGAACGATCGGTACGGACTTCGAAACCTCGATGACCGTCACCAAATTCCGCAACGCTCCCGAAAACCTCCGCATCCTGGTCTTCCGCGTGACGCCTGAAGAGTGCATCACGCCCGAAACCGTGGAACGCATCGCATAACGGGCCCACAGGGCACGAGCGAAGCATCAAGAGGGGGCGGCCGTCGAGGTCAAGCCATGTCCTCGAGGCAAGCCACCGGGGGATACGACCCGTCGGGCATCGACCTCGATGCGTGGACGGTCTTGGAAGCCGAGTTGGAAGCCACCATTCCCCATTACGACCGCGTCAACACGTGGATGACCTTTGGTCAGGACCGCCGCTGGCGGGCCGGCGTGGCCGCTCATGCTGAACCAGGAATGAAGGTGCTGGAAGTCGGGTGCGGGCCGGGTTCCTTCGCGGAAACCATCCGGAACGTGGAGTTGACCTGCCTAGACCCCTCGCCAGAGATGCTGCGGGTCGCCAAGAAGCGCGTTGACGCGGTTCGAGCAGCCCAAGGCGAGTCTCCAGCCGCCTATGTTGAGGCCATCGCGGAATCCATTCCGCTGCCCGATGCCTCCTTCGACCGTGTGTTTTGCCTCTTTTCTTTCCGGGATTTTCAAGACAAGCGTAAGGGCTTGGAGGAAATTTTCCGCGTGCTCAAACCAGGGGGGCAGCTCGTGATTTGCGACGCCGGAAAGGGCAACGCCATCCACGGGCTCTTCGGTCGGTTTTGGATGGCCACGGGCGTGCAGGTCATCGCGCGCCGCATCACGGGTGAGAAGGATCACCCGTGGAAGGGGTTGGCCCGCTCCTACACCCACTACGGGACCAACGCATACTACCGCAAGATGTTGAAGCAGGTCGGATTCAGCCAGGTCAAGGGCCGCTTGCTCTGGCCATTTTTGATGGCCTCCCGATTTAGCGGCGTTCGACCCGCAAATCCGGAATGAGACCTTCCGCGAAGTGGTGCATCATGCTCATAAACCGGACGCCTACCGCTCGGCTAAGGATGAGGTGTTGACCATGAGCATGGAATCTGTCCTTCGCAGCATCAAGTCCGCACAAAGCGAGGCTGACGCCCTCCTTGCTTCGGCTCAAGAGGACGCCAGCAAGGCGATCGGCGACGCCCGCCGCGCTGCCTCGGAGACGGTTTCTGAGGCCACCGAAGGCGCCACCGCAGACGCCCGCGCCACCATCGACGCGGCCCGCGCCAAGGCTGAAGCCGAGGCAGACAAGGTCCGCGCCGAAGGCGCCAAGGCCGCCGATGCCCTTTCTTCCGCCGCCTCCGGGCGCACCGACGCAGCAGTGGACCTGCTGCTCAACGCCATCCACGACGCCTGAGGTGATCCCATGTTCCCGATGGTCGAGATGTCCCGCCTCACCGTGGCGGCTCCGCTCGACAGCATGGACGACGTGCTCGCCGCCTGCGATGCTTTGGGTTGCGTTCACGTGCAACCTTACGAGCAATTCGAGGAAGGCATCGGCGTCGGCCAAGCCGCGGCTCAGGAAGGTCGCGGTGAATTGCTGACCAACGTTCGTGCCGTGCGTGCCGCCACTTCGGCGGTCAACACCGGCGGTGCCATGCCACGCAAGCAAGTTGAGGGCCTCATCGATGGCTCCTTCCCTGGCCGGATCGAGAAGGTCATGGAGCACCTTCGCGCCATCGACGAAGCCAAAGCGTCCATTCAATCGCTGGCCGAAGAGCGCGACGTGATGGCACGTCTCGCCCCGCTTGACCTCCCGCTCGAACTCCTCAACGGTATTTCCGGACTGGAGGTTCTGGTCGCCGAGACCAGCAAGGCCAGCAAGGTCCGTGACGCCCTCGGTGACCTCGCCAAGGACTGCGAAGTCCTTGCCCGAGACCGCATCGTTGCCGTGGCCTGCCGGCCCGACCATGCACCAGAGGTTCAGATTGTGCTCGGCCAACTCGGCGCCAAGGTCGTCCAGGTCCCTGCTGGCGAGGGCCGTGCAGGCAAGCGCGTGGCCGAGGCCAAGTCGAACATCCTGCGGCTCGAGGCCAAAATTGGCTCGGACGAGGCCAGCGTCGAAGCGTGGGTCGAGGCCAACGGTCGCGACTTGGTGTGCGTTCATGAATTGCTTGAGCGTCAAGAAAACCTCGCATCTGCTCCGACGCAGATGGCCGTCGCCGACCGCGCCTTCGCCATGGACGCATGGATCCCCACCGGCCGCGCCGATGAGGTCAGGTCTGCTCTGAAGCCTCACGCCTCTTTGGTCGAGGTTGAAGCGTGGGACGGCGGCCACCACGGGCACGACGACCATGACGATCACGGCCACGGGCACGGTCCTGAGCCTCCTGTCGAGTTTGACAACCCCTCGGCCACGAAGCCATTCGAGTTGATGGTCGACCTCGTCGGTCGTCCCTCCTACGGCGCCTACGACCCAACGACGCTGATGATGTTCACCTTCCCGATGATTTTCGGGGCCATCCTCGGCGACTGGGGCTTTGGCCTGGTCATCGTGGCCCTCGCGATGTTCCTCCGCTCCAAGCCCATGGCCGCGGACCCTGTGGTCAAGAACGGCATCACCATTCTGCTGTGGATGGGCATCTGGTGCGTCCTTTGGGGCTTCTATTTCGCCGAAGGTTTCGGCTTCGTGTGGGACAATTACACGTGGGTCACCTACGAATTCACCAACGGCAATTCCCCGCTTGGCTTCCTGTACCCCGACAAGCCTGTTGAGCTGTTTTCAGACGACTTCCGTGCGCTTATCGGCATGAACCATTTGACCTATCCTCTGCACCGTGCCTCCGCTGGACATGGCCTTGAAGAGTACGTGATTTTCTCCGTCTACCTCGGCGTCATCCACCTGCTGCTTGGGTTCATCATTGGCTTCATGAACGTCCTCAAGGCCCATGGCGCTGCTGCCGCCTTCTTCGAGAAGGGCTCGTGGATCCTCATCCTCCTCGGCGGCTTCATGCATGCTCGTTTGTTCATTGCTTACGACGGTGACCTCTTTGCCCTCAACGCCTACTCTGCCGTGATGCTGGTGGGCATCCTCTGCCTCATCGTTGGCTTGGCCGTTTACGAGAAGTTTGGGTGGGCCGGTGGCATCATCATGGGTCCAATCGAGACCTTCGGCTTGCTCGCCAACACCCTGTCCTACCTCCGCGTGATGGGCGTCGGCGTGGCCGGCGTCAAAATTGCCGAGGTGTCCATTTCCATGGGTTGGGAGGTGATGCTCACGCAGTTCGCTGCTGGCGGCATTGGTTACCTCCTCGGCGCCATCGCGCTCCTTCTCTTCCTTGGCATTCAGGCCTTCGCCATCGCGCTTGGCCTGCTCTCACCGAGCATTCACGCTGCCCGTCTCCACTTTGTGGAATGGATGGGCAAATTCCACAGCGGCTCCGGGGTCCCCTTCACCCCCGTGGGCGGACGAAGCATCCATGTGGAGGGGGCATGACAGTCCAACAGGACACACAGAGGTAGTGAACATGAACAAGACCCTGAAGAACACGCTGCGAACCATGATCGTCTTGGCCGCCATCACCCTGATTGCTCAGGGTGTTGCTGCTGCTGAAGGCGATGCGACCACCGCCACAGGCAACACCATCACCGGTGATCTCGGTGTGGGTATTGCCCTCGGCCTCGCCGCCATCGGCGCCGGCTTTTCCCAAGCCGCCATTGGCAGCGCTGCCGTTGGCATGCTCGCCGAAGACGGCTCGAAGTTCGGCCCCGCGCTGATCTTCACCGCGCTTCCCGAGTCCATCGTGATCCTCGGCGCTTTGCCGCTCTTCCTGGCGTGAGCCAGGACGTCCAGCGCCCGCGCTGAACGTTGGAGGAGACACCATGTCGCTTGAATCGCTTGCAAAGGACATCACGGCTGCCGCTCAGGCGGAAGCCGATGAGCTCGCAGCCTCGGCTCAATCCGAGGCCGACACGATGCGGTCCGAAGCGGAGGCCAAGGCGGAGTCCATCCGCTCCGAGGCCGCCGCTCGTGCCGAGCGTGACGCCGAGCAAATCGGTCGTGAGATCGTGGCCAGTGCGCGTCAAGCCAACCAGAGGGACCTGCTGATCGCTCGCCGCGCGGCGCTTGACGCCACGCTCGAGCAAGCGAAGAGCACCCTTGCCGACCCCAAGTGGAAAGGCAGGGCAGCGTTGCTGAAGTCCCTGATGGCCCGTGCCGACGACATCGGCGGCAAGGGCTACTCCGTTCGCCCGGTGGGCATCGACCGAAAGGCCGTGTCCGACCTCGCTGGCGGAAAGAAGGTTGGTGACGATGCGGACGGCCTCGGGGGCTTCATCCTCGATGCCGAGGACGGCTCGGTCTCTTACGATTTCCGCTTTGACGCGCTGCTTGACCGTGCATGGTCCAGCAGCCTGCCTGCCGTGACCGCCGCACTGTTTGACTGAGGTGAACCCATGCGCTTCGGATCCACACCCTACATCGCCTCACGGGCGAAGTCGCGCCGCAAGGCGTTGGCAGACAGGGCGCGGCTCCGGCAATTGATCAACCACGCACCGGACCAACTGACCGTGGCCGTCGCAGACCTTGGTTACCGCTCGGAAATCGACCGGTACGCCGCAACCTACGATGGAGGCGACCTCATTGAGGCCGCGCTGACGGATAACTTGGAACACGAGCTGGACAACATCACCAAGCTATGTTCAGGCAAAGTGGCTCGCATTGTGGCGGTCTATACCAGCCGCTTCGAGTACCACAACGCCAAGGCCGTGCTCCGCGCGGTCGTGAACGACGTGGACCTCGATCGTGTGGCGCACGACATCCTTCCGGACATCAACGACATCAACACGCCATGGCTGCAAATCATCGAACGCGCCGACGACCTTCGCTCGGCCGTGGTGCTGATGCGGCGCAAGCCCTTCGGACCTGCGTTGAACGCGTTGCCAGAAGATTCGCCGTTGGCCGCCTATGAGGACGCGCTTGACCGGCACTATTTCGCCGATGCGTTGTCGTCACTGAGCGGCACACAAGCGGACGTTCGGATGCTTCGTGGCCTGCTCGCGGCTGAAATCGATCACCGCAACATCGTGAATCTGCTTGAGGCTGCAGCGATGGGCCTCGAAGGGAAAGACGTGGCTGAAGCCATGATTCCCGGTGGCCGCTTGATTCCCAAGCGCGTGTTTTCGGTGGTGTCCAGCGGCGGTCGAGCGTCCCTGCTCGAAGTGCTTCGCCCCGCGAGCCGCTTCGACATGGCGGCCTTCGAGGCCTCGATTGAGGCCGCAGACGCGGCCATGTCCCTGGACCCGGTCATCACGTGGCTCGCCGCCCGTGAGAACGCGCACCTGAACCGGATGAGCTACCTGCATCCGGTCTCAGCGCTGCCCGTGGTTCACTACATCGCGATGAAGGTCAAGGAGGTCAAGGACCTGCGGATCATCACGCGTGGACTCATGGCGGGATTGCCCGCTGACGTGGTGGAGGCCCACGTCATTTGAAAGGAGGTGTGATGCATGGAAATTGCCGTTGTCGGTACGCCCGAATTCACCCTCGGCTTCCAACTCGCAGGGATTTCTCACCTGCACAACCCTTCGGACGACGAGGCGATGGCCAACGTCCTCCGTACCCTACTCAACAGCAAGGAGGTGGGCATCGTGGTGGTCGACTCCGCGAGCCTTGGCCGCCTTCCAGAGCGGCTGCGCGAGCAGCTCTCTGCATCAGTGACCCCGACCGTGCTGGGCATCGGCACGGAAGAGGACAACACCTTGCGCGACACCATCCGCAAGGCCATTGGAGTCGACCTATGGGCATGACGTTCCACACACATTGGAGGAAGATGAATGAGCAACGAAGGACAAATCTACCGCATTTCCGGACCTGTGGTCACGGCCAAAGGCATGAGCGCCGCGATGTACGACGTGGTGCGTGTCGGTGAGGAAGGCCTCATGGGCGAAGTGATCGAAATCCACGGCGACCAGTCCGTCATTCAGGTGTACGAAGACACCTCCGGCATCCGTCCTGGTGAGCCCGTGCTGAACACCCAAGAGACCCTCTCTGTGGCGCTCGGACCCGGTCTGCTCACCCAAATTTACGACGGTATTCAGCGCCCCCTCCAAACGCTCGAGGAGCAGATGGGCTTCTTCATCACCCGTGGTGTCGACGCCGATGCTTTCGACATGGAGAAGACCTGGACCTTCGAGCCTGTGGCCTCCGTCGGTGACGAGGTCTCTGGCGGCAACGTCATCGGGCACGTGCAAGAAACCGAGACCATCGTCCACAAAATCATGATTCCACCCAACGTTTCTGGAACCATCAAGAGCATCGAGAGCGGCGACTTCAACGTCACCCAGACGGTCGCCACCCTCGAAGACGGCACCGAGATTCAAATGATGCAGAAGTGGCCCGTGCGCTCGCCTCGCCCCTTCCAGACGAAGTATGCGCCTGACACCCCGCTCATCACTGGAATGCGCATCCTCGACTTCCTGTTTCCGCTCGCCAAGGGCGGTGCGGCCGGCATTCCTGGCCCCTTCGGATCCGGGAAGACCGTGACCCAGCAGTCCCTTGCGAAGTACTCCGACGCCCAAATCGTGGTCTACATCGGCTGCGGCGAGCGCGGAAACGAGATGACCGAAGTGCTGGACGAGTTCCCTCACCTCATCGACCCGAACACCGGCAAGCCGCTGATGAACCGGACCGTGATGATTGCAAACACCTCCAACATGCCTGTGGCTGCGCGTGAAGCGTCGGTGTACACCGGCATCACCATCGCCGAATACTTCCGTGACATGGGCTACGACGTGGCCCTCATGGCCGACTCGACCTCCCGCTGGGCCGAGGCCATGCGTGAGATTTCCTCCCGTCTGGAAGAGATGCCCGGTGAGGAAGGCTACCCTGCGTACCTTTCCTCCCGCATCGCCGAGTTCTACGAGCGAGCCGGCCGTGTCAACACCCTCTCGGGCGAGGACGGTTCTGTGACCGCCATCGGCGCCGTGTCGCCTCCTGGTGGTGACATTTCGGAGCCGGTCAGCCAGGGTACCTTGCGCATCGTCAAGGTGTTCTGGGGCCTCGACGCGGGTCTGGCCCGTCAGCGCCACTTCCCCGCCATCAACTGGCTGAACTCCTACTCGCTGTACCCGCCGTCCCTCGACCAGTGGTACCGCGACAACATCGGTCAGGACTTCCCCGAAATCCGTACCGCCATCTCCGGTCTGCTCCAGATTGAGGCCGAACTGCAGGAGATTGTGCAGCTCGTCGGTTCCGACGCACTGCCTGTCGACCAGCAGTTGACCCTCGAAGTGGCCCGCATGATCCGTGAGTACTTCCTGCAGCAGAACGGTTTCGACCCAATCGACGCCTACTGTGACATCAACCTGCAGTACCGCATGGCCAAGGCCGTGCTGACCTTCCAAGATGCGGCGAAGTCGGCCATGGGTGCCGGCTCCGCGCTCTCCGACGTGGTCAACGTGCCCGCGCGGTCCGCGCTTCTGCGTGGCCGCTTCGAGGAGGGCTACATCGACCGCATCGACGACATGGTCAAGGCGATGGTGGACGAAATCGAAGCCACCGTGGAGGAGAACTGAGGAGGGATCATCATGGCAGGAAAGGAATACCGTACCATCACCGACGTCAAGGGACCGCTTGTGTTCCTGAACAAGACCGAACCCGTCGCCTACGGCGAAATCGTCTCGCTGCGTCTCTCCAACGGGGACATCAAGAACGGCCAGGTGCTCGACACCTCCGACGACATGGTCGTCGTGCAGGTGTTCGAAGGCACCGCCAAGGTCGACCGGCAAGCCGGCGTGACCTTCCTTGGTGACGTGTTCAAGCTCCCCGTGAGCACCGACCTCGTCGGTCGCATCCTCGACGGCGCCGGTCGTCCTCGTGACGGCGGCCCCGAGATCGTCGCGGACGAGAAGGCCGACATCATCGGCGCGGCCATCAACCCGTACAGCCGTCAGAGCCCGCACGACTTCATCCAGACGGGCATCTCGGCCATCGATTGCTGCACCACGCTTGTGCGCGGCCAGAAGCTGCCGATTTTCTCCGCGTCGGGTCTTCCCCACAACGACATCGCGCTGCAGATCGCCCGTCAGGCGAAGCTCAAGGACAGCGATGAGGAATTCATCGTCGTGTTCTGTGCGATGGGCATCACCGCTGAGGAGTACAACTTCTTCCGGTCTGACCTGGAGCGCACCGGTGCGTTGGAGAACGCTGTGCTGTTCGTCAACCTCGCCGACGACCCCGCCGTCGAGCGCATCATCACGCCTCGCCTCGCGCTGACCGCCGCGGAGTACCTCGCCTTCGAGCAGGACTACCACGTGCTGGTCATCTACACGGACATGACGAACTACTGCGACGCGCTCCGTCAAATCGGTGCTGCGCGTGAAGAAGTGCCCGGCCGCCGTGGTTATCCCGGTTACATGTACACCGACCTGGCCATGCTCTACGAGCGTGCGGGCATCGTGAAGGGCAAGAAAGGGTCCATCACGCAATTCCCGATTCTCACCATGCCCGGTGACGACATCACGCACCCGATTCCTGACCTCTCCGGCTACATCACGGAAGGCCAGATCGTGATTTCCCGTGAACTCCACCAGCAGGGCATCTACCCGCCGATCAACGTGCTGCCGTCCCTGTCTCGCCTGATGGGGTCCTGCATCGGTGAGAAGACGACCCGTGACGACCACAAGAAGGTCAGCGACCAGATGTACGCTGCGTACGCCCAAGGTCGCGAACTCCGCGGTCTCGTGGCCATCGTCGGTGAGGACGCGCTGAACGAGCGTGACAAGCAACTGCTCGACTTCTCCGCCATCTTCGAAGATCGCTTCTTGCGCCAGAGCCGCGACGAGGACCGTTCCATCGATGAGACGCTTGACCTGTGCTGGGAACTCATGTCCAACATCGACACGAAGTACCTCGTGCGTCTGGACGAGGAACTCATCGCGAAGTACCACCCCGAGAACCGCGCTTGAACGAGGTGAGGAAGCATGGCGCTCGACATCAAGCCGACCCGAAGCGAGCTGATCAAGCTCAAGGGACGGATCAAGCAGACCCGAAACGGGTACAAACTGCTGAAGATGAAGCGCGACGGCTTGTTCCACGAGTTCCGCACCCTCCTGACGGAGATGATTGCGGCCAAGCGCGAGTTGACCGAAGCCTACCGTCTTGCGAAGACCCGCATGGACCTGGCCAACGCCATTGAAGGCGGTCTCGCGGTCAGGGCTGCGGCCATCGCGAACTCCGCTCATCCAGAGGTCGAGGTCGAGCGCCGCAACATCATGGGCGTCGTGGTGCCCAACGTGAGCGGCAGCAACCTCCGTTCGACCTTCGCCGAGCGTGGTGTGGGTTTCATCGGTTCCAGCCCCTACATTGACGAAGCCAGCGATGCCTTCGGCGACCTCATCGAGAAGATGGTCAAGGCCGCAGAAATGGAGGCGACCCTTAAGCGACTTCTCGAAGAAATTGAGGCCACCAAGCGGCGTGTGAACGCCCTTGAGTTCAAGGTCATTCCAGAACTTGAGGAGGCTCAAGTCTTCATCAAGCTCCGGCTTGAGGAGATGGAGCGTGAAGAAACCTTCAGGCTCAAGCGCTTCAAGAACAAGTGAGTCAGCCCCCCTTCAGCCCTAAGGGGTTGATTCAAGGCGGACCGTGGGTCACCGCGAGACAAGGAGGCGTCCCGATGGAAGATGAGGTTCGCTTCGAGGACGACGCTCCCGACGCGCTGCGGGTGCATCCCAAGGCTTGGTCGCAGCGTGAATTCCTCCAACACATGGCCGACCGCCATTTTGCCCTCGGCCCACAGGTCGGTGATCGCCTCCCTGCGTGGGAACTGGAGGAAGAGCCCGATGCCTCGGTGTCGGCTTCCATCGTCCAGTTCAACGACGAGTTGGGTGACCTGGGGTGGATGGCTCGCCTCCGTGGAGGACGACCAACGGTTCTGCAAATCCTCCCTTTGCCACGCGGCCAGTTCCTCGGGCGCATGTGGATCATCTTCCTTTGGGCGGTCTCAGCGTGCACGTTGACCATGGCGGGGTTTGTCGGCACGAAGGCCAGCCGGCCTACGGATGGCGTGATTTCCTCGTCCGGCTTCGCTGACGCCTTCTTGCTCACGGCGCTTCCCGTGCTCGGGCTGGTCGCTTTGGCGTCCATCGTTCAAGTCGGCGTGGCCCGGTCCAGAGGCGTCCGGGTTGGACCAATCGTTCCTGTACCGGACCCTTCGATCCTGCTCTGGGCGACCGGCGCTCTTCCTGCGGCATGGCTTGTGTGGCCCTTTGGCATCTTTGTGCTCCCGACGCTGCCGCGCATGGACGCACGCCCGTGGCCAGATCGCGCTTCGCTTGGCTGGACGGCGCTCAGTGCCCCTGCCGTCCTCATCCTTGGCGGGTTATGCCTGTGGATGGTGGGCTGGGTGATGACCCCCGCGGCGAGCAGCGTCTCGGCCCTCCCCATCAGCCATGACCCAGGCTGGTTCCTCGGCATGCTCGACGGCTTGCTTCGCACGGATTTGGCCACGCGTGCAGCGTGGGCCAGCCCGTTGGTTTGGGCCGGTGCCACCGTGACCTTCCTGGCCTGGATTTCGCTGCTGCACGTGCCCACCTTCCCGGGCGGGCGGCTTCACGTTGCACGGCTTGGCATGAGTGAGGTTCGGACGACGCAAACCCAGATGCTCCTCCTGTTCGCCTTCGCCCTCGGCGCCGTCCTGTTTTCGGTGTTCACGCGCTTCTCTGTCTGGTCGCTCGTGCTCCCGGTCATCCTGACGTTGACCTTGCTCATGGGTTCTGACCGAAGGTGGCCGATGGTGCTCGACGACACCAAGCCTGTGCCCGAGCAGCAGCACTTTGCCATGGGCTTGGTGTGGGTCCTTTTGCTCCTCGTCGCGCTTCCCTCCGAGACGCCCCTCATTGCGCACAACGACTGGGACGCGGACATGACCCTCGATGCACCGGACGTCGTCGAGGCGGTGGACGTCGAAGGCGTGTGGACGGCTTCCATCAACATGAGCGTCCTCAACCCTTCGCTGCTTGATCAGCAGGTCAGGCTTGACCTCGCCATCGGACCCGGTTGGTCGACGGTATGGGACGGGTGTACGGTCGATCAGGTGGAACACTGTGAAGTTGAGGTCAAAGCCGGACGGAGCACGTCCATCAAGCTCAACGCTTCATGGGGCGGAGAAGGCGTGCCGACCAGCGATATGCTCAGCGTCTCGGGCGGGAGCATCCTCTGGGAGGCTCCGCTCCAACCGTCCCTCCCTGTCTATCCTGTCACTCCGCAATGGAACCTGACCTCGGATGAGGCCGGCCTGCTTGTCTGTGTTGATCTGATGGCGGCCGAGGGCGCCCACGCAAACCTCAGCCTCCCGGGGTACGTCCACAACGAGGCCACGGTGTGGTGGACCGAAAGCGGCACGCAAGCGTTGAACACCACCACTCCCTCCACCCACTGCCTCCGCAGCGCGGACCCCATGTTGCTGAAGCACACGCCTCCAGAACACCTGAGCATCGATGCCACCACCTTCGCGTTGGAGCCCGCCGACATGATCGCGCGTTTGGCCTTCGATGAGGACGGATGGAACGTGACCCAGGACAGCTGGGGGGCCGGTTTTGAAGACGGAGGCAGCCTGCATCTCGACCGTGACTCATGTGCGGACCTCTCCCCGGAAGCAACACCACCACGTGGCGAGCAAGGTTGGATCTGGGATTTGGGGGTCCGGGGGTCTGGAGCGATGCCGACCGTCGGTGAAGGGGAGGCGCTGGTGTTGCGTGCTCCAGCAGAAGGCGATCTGCTGCACTGCCCACTGGGCGATGCGTCCCCGGTCACCTATCGGCTCGAGCGCGGCCCCGATGTTCGCCTGACCTCTTCGGAGCTTGAGCGCCGCTGGATCGGTGTGGGCGGCGTCTATCATGACGGTGGCGTGCTCGCCGGCCTTGCCCTCAGCGCCACTGGGTCGCTTGAGATTCAGGTCGAGGCTGACGCAGAACTGGCCCTCAACGTGGTGCTTGCGGGTGATGGTCCAGGCTGGGAGGTCGTTGCCCCCTCGAGCCTTGCGAACGGTACCACGGTGCTGAACTTGACGCCACCGGCTTCTGGGACCTCGAGTTTTGAGTTCGACCACCTCGACGGACGTGTGCTCCTCCGTTTGTCCTCCTTGGAGGCCTGAGGGTGCAGATCGGCGTCCTGGGCTTTGGTGCCACGGGCGGGCTGTTTGCCACCCTTCTCGCGCAACACAACGAGGTCCACGTCTTGGCCCGTGGTGCGCGTGGTGCTCATGCGCTGACCTCAGGTCTTCGCCTCACCGGTCATGCCGACCTCGAGGTCGCCTTGCCTGCTGAGCGGGTGCATCTCCTCGATGCTCCAGGCGCAACGCCACCCACGCTGACGATGGACGCCGTGTTGCTGTGCGTCAAGGCGCATCAGGTGGAGGAGGTGGCAGCCATGCTCCCCAGCCTTCTCACGCCCGAAGGCGTGGTGGCCTACCTCGGAAACGGGCTCGGTGTCGTGGAGCGGCTGGCTCGTGCTGTACCCGGTCACGTCGTCGCCGCCAGTTCCACGCACGGCGCGATGCGTGGCGATGGCAGCACCTCGGTGTGGACCGGCCGGGGCGAGGTCGCTCTCGGCGCATGGCCGGGCGGAGCGCCCTATGCGTCGATCGAAGCGCTGGCCGATTGCCTCGATGCTTCGGGGTTGTCGGCGCGGATTGTGGATGATGCTCGCCGACAAATTTGGAGCAAGGCCTTGCTCAACATCGCCATCAATCCCCTATGTGCCCTGGCCGGGATCAGAAACGGTGAGATGCTTCACACGCCCTTGTTCGATGCTGCGGTCGGGTTGCTGATGGAAGCAGAACTGGTGGGGCGTCGCCACGGCGTGGACCTGCCGAGCATGGATGAGTTGGTGACCACCTTGGTGGATGTGCTGGACGCGACGGCTGAGAACCGGTGTTCGATGCTCGAAGACGTCAGGGTCGGGCGGCCAACGGAAATCGATGCTCTAAACGGCCACATCGTGAACTTGGCCGAACAGCACGGACTGATGGCCACGCAAAACGCTCAGGTCACGGCGCTGATTCACGCGCTGCGTCGGTAAGGTCCGCGTTGTAGTGGAGGCCGCGGTTTTCGCGTTGATTTGAGGCATCCTTCACCACCAGCATGGCGACCTGCACCATGTTGCGCAATTCGACCAAATCTTTGGTCGGACGGCATCGTCGCCACGTGTCGTCCACCTCCGCGGCCAAAAGATCGAGGCGACGCTGCGCACGAGCAAGGCGGGTGTTCCTGCGCATGATGCCCACCTCACGCCCCATGGTTTCACGCAGGCTGGTCAAATCGTGGGCCAGTGCACCATGTTCCTCGACGGGGCGCAAACCGTCTGCGCGCCACGCCGGCAATTCGGCAGACGTCGCCCGTGGTTCGGTGTCCAACAGGTGCGTGGCCGTGCGTTGCGCGTAGACGACCGCTTCCAGCAAGCTGTTCGACGCCAACCGATTGGCCCCATGCATGCCCGTGCAGGCCACCTCGCCGATGGCATACAGGCCAGGCAAGGGACGTTTGGCGTCGTCAAGCGCTTGTCCATGCGCGTCGACCGCGATGCCCCCGACGGTATAATGCGCGGCTGGCCGGACCGGGATGGGGTCCACGCCAAGGCGGAGATCAAGGTCGGACAGCATGCGTTGGATGGTTGGAAAACGCTCGCTCAATCGCTCAGCATCAAGGTGTTCCGTGACCAGCCACACCGCGTCCCGTCCGGACCGCTTGAGGTTTGCATCGATGGCCCGCGCCACGACGTCGCGCGTCCCCATCGAACCCTTCGGCGAAGCGCTGAGCGTGAAGGAGTGCGGCGCAGGGTCATCGTCACCTGACGCGCGCCACGAGGCCAACCCCTCATCGTCCAACAAGACGGCCCCTTCACCCCGAAGGGCTTCGGTGATCAGGAAGGTCCGGGACGGATGTTCGATGGACGTGGGGTGAAATTGCACGAAGGCCATGTCCTTGACATGGGCTCCGAAGCGAGCGGCCATGGCCAGTCCGTCGCCGGTCGAAACCGGAGGATTCGTGGTTGGAGCCCAGAGTTGCCCCGCGCCTCCGGTGGCCAACACAACGGCTGATGCGGGCACGGTGTGCACCTCGACGTCATCTTCGTGCTGAACCCACAGGCCATCGACGCCGGCTGCAGGGTTGCCGTGGTCACGACGGATGAGGTCCACCACGATCGTGTCGCTGTGCACGGTGATGCCGTCATGATGGCTGATCGCGTCAATCAAGGAGCGCTCAATCTCACGGCCTGTCGCATCCTTCGCGTGCAGGATGCGGCTGCTGCTGTGGCCCCCCTCGCGCACACGATGCAGCGTTCCGTCTTCGTCTCGCTGAAAATTCACCCCGAGATCAAGAAGGTCACGAATCCGGTCGCCCGCTTCGTTCACGACGGCTCGGACCACCGCTTCGTCACACGTTCCTGCTCCCGCTGCAAGGGTGTCCTGCACGTGTGCTTCGATGGCATCCGCCGCAGTTTTGTCCAGAATAGCAGCAATCCCACCTTGCGCCCAATTGGTCGACGAGTCCTGAGTCCTCCGTTTGGTGAAGATCTGGACCGTTCGACCACCTTCAGCCAACCGTAGGGCACAGAAGAGGCCTGCGATGCCGCTGCCGACCACAGCCACCGGCGGTGCTTCGGGCACGTCCTGACCTCAGGGCCTTCCCCTTTGACCGCATCGGCGAGGCCGACAGGGCTATGGATGCGGCCCCTGACATCCCGCCATGGGCAAGTGGCGTCGCCGAATTGGCACGCTGCTTGGTCTCGGCGTCGCGGCCGGAGCTTGGGTGAACGTCGAGCGGGGCAGCATTGCGCCGATGCTCGTGAGCGGTGCGCCAGCAGCGAAACTCGACATCATCCGGATGTCTGACCCCGGATGCAGCGTCAGCAACATTGCCCTTCATCTCGAAACCTTTGGCCAAACCCACTGCTTTGGGGAACTTGGGACGTGGACGGGAGCCGATCTCATGCTCATGGCGGAAGGTGGCATTTTGTTGCTGGCTGGCGTGGCCCGCATGCCCCGTTCCCCCACCATGGCCAGGCGCATCCGTCGTGTGATGTTCATTGCTGGAGCCATGCTGTTCTCCCTTGCCGTGCTCGACCGCTTGGCTCTCCTTCCCGGTGCGGCATCTTCGGAAGGTTTGGTTGAGGTGGTGCCCTTCATCAACCAGGCGTGGTTTTTGCAAATCCTGGTCGCGTTCATCGGCATGATGCTGATGCGTGGTCCGAAATATAGAGAATCAGAGTTTGCGGAAGTTCAGCAGTCCCGTCGGGCCAAGGTGAACGAAAACCGGAACGCGTTCATTCACGCGCACAGGAGCAGTTCCAACGCCGGTCACTCTCGCCTCGCTCGAGGACCGACGCGGCCCATGCGGACCCGTTCGAGCCCCTTGGTCCGGGCGACCTGCCCGTACTGCAAGGGGGCAGGGTGCGAGCGTTGCGATGCGCTCGGGACCTTGTGACGGCGAAACGCACGCCATTCCTGAACGATGGCCTCGACGTACATCATTCGAGGAGTGTTTAAGTTCCCTCGTTCGCGATGACGCGCCTGAGGTCCAAATTGGACCGGAGGGATGGGATGTACCTCAAGGAACTCGTGATGGTCGATTTCAAGTCGTTCAAGGGTGAAGTTCGCATCCCCTTCGGGCGCGGCTTCACGGCCATCACAGGGCCGAACGGTTCTGGGAAATCAAACAGCGGTGACGCGATCCAGTTCGTGCTCGGCCCCAAATCAGCCAAGACCCTCCGCGCTCAGAACTCGAAAGATTTGATCTTCAACGGAGGGAAGAACAGCCGCCCTGCCAAAGGCTGTGCCGTCACCCTTGTGTTCGCAAATCCTGCCATGGAGGGGGGCCTTCGTCGGTTGCCGCTCGACATGGATGAAATCACCATGGCCAAGCGCGTCCGACTGACACCGGCCGGGAACGTCGTGACGGAATACCAACTGAACGGCGAGGAATCATCGCTGAAGGCCTTCCACCGCCTCCTCGGGGCGGCCAACGCCCGTCCTGATGGGTACAACATCGTGCTGCAGGGTGACGTCACCAGCCTCTCAAAGATGAGTTCTGGCGAGCGACGCAAGGTCCTCGATGACGTGGCTGGCGTCACCTCTTACGACGAGGAAATTCGCAAAGCAGACCGTCAACGCAAGCAGGTCGAAGAGTACCTCGAACGCATCGCGATGATCGAGCAAGAGCAACAACGCCACCTGGCTGAACTTGTCGAGGAAAAGAAAGACGCCGAAAAGGCGCTCAAGATCCGCGAAGATTTGCTCAACGCGCGTGCTCGTCTCTGGCGCGCTCGCCTCGCCGGCCAGCAGGGCACCATCGAGCATCAGCGACGTGAAATTGGGCGGAACATCGAGGAAGCCAGTGCGCTGGAAGCGGACGTTGCTGAAGCCGCGAAGCACCTGATCCAGCTCGACGATGCCATCGCCGAACTCGTCAAGCAGATTCAAGACAAACTTGGTGGAGGTGGCGAAGCCCTCCAGCAAGAAATTCAGAGGCTCAACGTGGCCATCGAGACCGCTGCAGATCGTCTGTCGGACATGGCCTCACGTGACCAGACCGATGGCGAGAACCGCACGCGTCTGGAGGCGGATTTGGATGAAGCCTCTGCTGCTTCAGACCACGCGGCTGCAGACATCAAGCAGGCTGAGGAAGCGCTCAAGGCGGCCAAAGACGCCCTTGCTGCGGCGGCGAAGGAAGAAGCAACCGTCCGCGAGGCCCTCGAGGGTTCGACCAGTGACGTGGCCGAACTCGCCCGAACCGTGCAGGCGTGCGAGGAGGAAATCGAGCACGCACGAGCGGCCTTGGCCAACGCGCAATCCGACGTCGACCGCTCAGCCACCGCAGGTGAGTTGCTTTTGGAGGAGCGCCAAAAAGCCGAGGAAGCCTTGGCAGGCGCCAAGATGCAGGTCGCTGAGAGCGAACTTCAGGGTCAGGAAATCAAAGCCATGGCCGAAGGATCCGACCGGGAAAGCCTCGCTCGTGACCTGACCGCCGCTCAACGAAAGGAATCCACGTTGGTGGAGGAAGCCAACGCGGTTGAAACGCGCTTGAGGGACGTGGAACGCCAATTGGCGCGCGCCCGTGCGGCCATGGAGTCGAATTCTGGCTCCTCGGGCCTGACTGGAGGCGCCGCGGCTGTACTCGGAGCCCGTGATTCCGGAGAACTGGAGGGCATTTTCGGGACCATCGCTGAACTCTGTGCGCCGAAGGATGAAGCCCACTCGACGGCCCTGTCCACCGCCATCGGCGGTGGGATGATGTCTGTGGTCGTTGAAACCGATGAGGTCGCAGCCAAGGCCATCCGCTGGCTGAAGAACAACAACGCTGGACGAGCGACCTTCCTGCCCTTGAACAAAATCAACGCTGGGCGGCCCGCTGGGCGCGCCGTCATGGTTGCACGGCAGCCCGGTGTCATTGGGTTCGCTCACGATTTGTTGGAGCACGATCCTCGTATCGATGCCGCCGTTCGCTTCGTGCTTCGCAACACCCTTGTCGTCGACACCATGGCCACCGCCCGTGCCAACATGGGTGGCGTTCGGCTGATCACGCTCGACGGCAGCGTGGCCGAAGCCGGTGGCGCGATGACTGGAGGCTCTCCCCGACGTTCACGGATTTCCTTCGGCGGCAAGATCCAGGGTGCGAGCGAAGTTGAGCGCCTGTCGAAAGAGGTGGAGCGCCTTCGCATGATGTCCGAAGGCGTGTCGGCCAAGGTCCGCGAAGCCCGCGAGGCTCAGGCTGAAGTCCGTCGTCGTTTGGGCGACCTCGCCAACAACGACGCTGCCGCAAAACTGGCATCATGGCGAAGCGCACACGCAGCCGCGAAGTCTACCCTTGCAAAGGAAGAAGGCAACTTGGCGGGCTTGGTCAAGCGCCTCGACGCCTTTGAGCAGGAAGGGCGTCGACACCTCGCGCTTCGTGCGCAAGCACAACAACGGCTCGCCGAGGCGGTTGAAGCGAAGGATGAGGCAAGCCAGCACTTGCAGGACGCCAGTCCGACCCACCTCAAGGAACGGCTGCATGCTGCGGAATTGGCCAAGACCACCGCCGAGGCCGATCTGCAGAGCAACGAAGCCACCATCCGTTCAGGGAAGGAGCGCCATGCGCTGCTCTTTGGGAACGTGGAAGACCTGACCGGACGCCTTGACGCGTTGGCTTCTGATGCGGCGACCCGAGCGACCGAGCGGGCGACCCTCGAGCGCGCGATGGCAGAGAACCGCGAGGTGCTGACCGCCAAGGAAGAGGAGCGCCGCTCCCATCTCGAAGAACACCAAGGCTTGGAAGACGAACGCATTCGGCTCGTTGACGAGCGCAGCGCGCTCCGCGCTGCTTCTGAGCAAAAGGCGTCCGATGCCCGCTCACGTCGTCAGCATGCGGAGGAATTGCGCCGCCTGCTGTCCACCAGCGAAGCTCACCTTGTGGAAATCCGCGCTTCCATGGTCGAAGAAGGCGTGCCTGAGACCGTCGAGGACGAAGCACCGTTGCCAACGGTGGCCGATGGCGAGCGCACCGTTCGTCGACTTGAACGCAGGATTGAGGACATCGGGTCGGTCAATTGGCGCGCCATCGAACAGCACGCCGCCTGCGAGGAGCGCTTGGCCTCCCTGAGCGCAGACCACGGCGTGCTGAAAGGCCGGCGTCAGGACTTGTTGGATCTGGCGGAACAACTGGATCAACAGCGCACTGTTCGCCTAACGCAAGTGCTTTCGAAGGTCAACGAGAACTTCAAGCGGGTCTACAAGACCCTCTCCAAAGGCGGCGAGGGCGAACTCTTCCTCGAGAACCCCGAGCAACCGTTTTCTGGAGGCTTGGACATGTGGGCTCGGCCCCGTGGAAAGTCCAGCCGCTGTCGCTTGCAAGGCCTTTCGGGAGGCGAACAATCCATGGCGGCGCTGGCGCTGATCTTTGCCATCCAGGATTACGATCCAAGTCCATTCTACTACTTCGACGAAGTCGATCAAAACCTTGACTCGGACAACGCCCGCCTCATCGCCGAGATGTGCAGGGCGCGTTCTGAGCGCGCGCAATTCATCATGGTCACCTTGCGCAAGGTCAGCCTCAGTTTGGCGGACCACCACATCGGTGTGACGCACGGTGGCGACGGATGCAGCCGTCGCATCATGGACTTCAACCGGCAACGGGCGTTGGAACTCGGCGAGGCTGCAGAGGAAGCAGCGGCAGCGGACGCGGCGAAGAACGCCGACCGGGCGGGAGAGGCCGTGGCGTTCCAGAACGCCATGCCGGAGGTGCCCGAATCCCTCGGCACGCCGAAGAGCCTCGAAGGGCTGATGGCCCGCGCTGACGAAGTGGCTGAGGAGGAAGCAGAATCCCGTGAACACCTGGAGGCGGTCCGCGAAGCAGCGGACTCAGCATCTGCTGAAACCGAGCAGGACGAGACGGTGCTGGTCGAGGCCCCCGATGAGGAGTGAGGTGGTTTCGTGCAGCAGATGGCCCTCGACGGATGGTTCCTGAGGCAGGACATCGTTGAGCGGTTGCTCTCAAGCGGCAGCGAGAACGACGAAGCCCTCGCCTTCGGCGATCGCATCATGCGCATCGCTGCACATGACGGGGCCGAGCATCAGGCGCTGAGCGACCCCATCGACCGTTCCATCGCCCTCGTGTTGTCCTTGGTCCGTGAAGAGGGGCTGAACGCCTGGGACATCGATTTGGAGGCTTTCCTCGAAATTTTCACAGAACGCGTGCGCACCGAGGCAGATCGCGTTGACCTTCCTGCCTGCGGTCGCCTCATTCGCTTGGCGTGGGAGGTGCTTCATGAGCAAACCTTGGGTGTGTACGACCGGGCCACGGCCATCGACATGGACGACGAGGACATGGACTTCGGTCACGATTTCGGATGGGAGTTGGAGGTGGACGACGAGGCCTTTGCCTTCACCACCACAGTGCTCCAAGGCGAGGCCGATGCCACCTTGCCCACCTTGTTTGACGGACGACTGCGCCGTCCCGAAGGCAGGCCGACCACCCTTGGTGAACTTCTTGCTGCGTTCAAGGACGCGGCCGACGACGCGGAAGCCCTGCAGGAGCGCGAACGCGTGCGTCAGGCAGCAGCTGCTGAACTCCAAGCCCATTTGGAAGACGTCGGGGGCCGCATGCACGATGAGGACCTTGAGGGCGACATCGAGCGGTGCTGGGACGCCCTGCGGGCGGTTTGCGTGGCCAACGGATCCGCGAAGGTTCCGCTCATGGACGTCGTCCAGCAATTGGAGGAGATGGATCCAGACGCCGCTGCCAGCCTTGGCGGACGAACCGAAGCCAACGTGGCGGCCTTCATCGCCGGGCTCTTTCTCGTCCATCGTCGCGTGGCGGACGTGGTGCAGGACGTGGTCCCCTCTGGCCCCATCCACGTGGTGGACCTTTGGCCCCAGATCGACACCTACGCCGCCGTCAGGGCCCATCTTGAGCGGCTCGAGGCCGAAGAGAGCGGCCAAGCCCCCAAGGGCTTGATTCAACGCGCCGGTGAAGCGGCGGCGCTGGAAGAAGCGTCGGCTGCGGTGCTGGCAGAGAAGGAAGACGACACGGATTCGTGGCTCGTGGAGTGAGGTGATCCGATGACAGAGACGCCGCTGGAACTCCTTCTCGAAGCGCAGTTGTTCGCGGCAGGGCGTTCGCTGTCGGTGAAGGAACTCTCGGAGACCCTGGGGTACGAGGCCGACGAGGTCAGCGCAGCGCTGGACCACCTCCAAGGGGCCCTGAAGCGTCGCCGTGGCGCTCTTCATCTCGCTGAGGTCGGCGGTCGTTGGGCCATGGAGGTCAAGCCGAAAGTGGCCGCTCATCTCCCGCGTGAAACCAAGACAGACCTTCCACCTCGTTTGTTGAAGGCCGCTTCGCTGATCGCCTACCACCAGCCCATGCCGCAATCACGCTTGGTGGACATGCTCGGCCAGCGCGCCTACGACCATGTGCGTGAGCTGGCACAAGCCGGCATGATTCAGCGCCGTCGAGACGGCAACACGCGCCGCCTTTCGACCACCCGCCGATTCTCGGAGGTCTTCGGATGTCCGCACACCGACCGCGCCAAGGTTCGTGCGTGGTTCCGCGAACAGGTCGCAGAATCGGGCATCCTCGACGATGTGTTGGGCAGCGTGGTCGTCGAGGAAGAGCACGTGGACGGCACCGTGCAGGCCGTGCTTCCCGTGGGCGAAGAGGAGTGATCAGGCGCCCTGCCTGAGCATCGCAAGGATTTCTTCCGCCGTGGTTTGCGTCCGTGGACCCTCCCAAGAAGCCAATCGAGCGGCCACCTCGTCGATTTCAGCACCTTCTGCGCCCGCGCTGACCGCCATGTTCCGAGCATGAAGGCGCATGTGGCCGGCTTGGATGCCGCTGGTGGACAACGCACGCAATGCACCGAGGTTTTGGGCCAGGCCAGAAGCAGTCATGATGGCTGCAAGGCGATCTGCGGCATCGATGCCGAGGATTTCGAGGCATGCACGAGCGGTCGGGTGCACCCTGCTCGCTCCTCCGACGGTGCCAACCGCCATCGGGGTCTCGAGGCGACCCACGAGGTATCCCTCGTCGTCGACCTCCCACTCGGTCATGGAGGCGTAACGGCCGGTTCGGACGGCCGCCCAGGCGTGGCAACCGGCCTCGATGGCCCGCCAATCCTGGCCGCAGGCGATGGCCACGGCGCTGATGGCGTTCATGACCCCCTTGTTGTGCGTGGCTGCCCTGTACGGGTCGGAGGCGGCAAAGTGGTAGGCTTCGATGATGCCAGCGATGACCTCTGCGCCTTGTGCGGCGTCTCCGGCGTCAGACATGGCCTCGGGGCTAAAGCGGGCTTCAATCCGCGCCATGCGCTCTGTGGCCAGGTTGGACAGGATGCGGAGCAGGACGCGTCCACCGGTGAGCGTCTCGATGCGTGGCGCGATCAATTCGGCCATGGTGTTGACCGCGTTGGCACCCATCGCGTCCCGGACGTCAACATGCAGGTGGACCACGAACATCGTGCCCAATTCTGTCGGAATGCGATGGCAGGTCAGGCGTTTCAGGCCCCCTCCAAGCTTGATCATGGTGGAAGGCCGGTCGTTGCACATGCGCATCAGTTCCTCCTCGGCTCCCATCACGGCAGCCTCTGCGGCGTCCAAATCCACCACGTCCAGCACCTGGACTTGTGCGATCATGATGGGCGGGTCGTTGCTGCTCACGAACCCGCCTGTTGACCTGCATCTTCGTGCCATGTTGGAGGCTGCTGCCACCACGCTGGACTCTTCCAAGACGAAGGGAATGAGGTACTCCTCGCCATCGACGATGAAGTTCGTGGCCAAGCCCACGGGCAGGACAAAACGGCCCACCACGTTCTCGATCATGTGGTCAGCGGCCTCTTCCGAGAGGGCATCCGCCGAGGCCAAGGCCTCCACGGCCTCTTCACTGAGGTTGGTGGCTTCCGTGAGGGCTTGACGCCGTTCTTCGACCGTGAGACGGTAGAACCCCGAGAGGCGGCTGCTCCGTGCAGGCATGATGGATGGCAGGGCCTGCAGAGCATGAAACCACCGGGGCGATTAACGCTTGATTAACACGTTAGCCGGCCGTTAAAACACCGTTAGCACGCGTTAGTGTCCATCGCAACATTCCCTTCCGCCACGCGATTAACGTCTCCTAACGGTTGCCGAAAGCCTCACCGCCCGGTGAAGCATCATATACCCGCTTTCGGTTGGCGCCGAGCATGATGCCTTCTGAGGGGTTTCCCGCTGTGGACAGGAACCCCTTCGGACGGAAACCTCTGGAGGCGAACGACTTTGATCTCCTCGTCGGGCGTGACGAGGTCCTGGATGAGCTTCGATGGTACCTCACCAAAGGGACCGATGCCAGGATGTTGTTGCTGACCGGCCCATCCGGTTCTGGACGAACCTCGCTGATGCGCGTGCTCAGGGGGAACGTGAAACGCGCCGTTCACGTGGTGGAGGTGAACGCTCAACACCCTGCGGCGGATTTGATGAAACAACTGCACGATGGCATGATCGGTGGAGAACCGCCTGCAGGCCCAAATCAGGCGACGGACATGCTCATCCAAACGCTGCGCAGGGAGAAGGGGCAGGCCCTCATTGTGCTTGATTTCCCGCCGCACGACGGCGAACACCTCTCAACCATCCTGTCCAAGTCCATGCCCTACCTTGAGCGCCTTGACGCCATGATTGTGGTGATCGCCACCCCAGAACACGCTGCACGTCTCGGTCCTTCGTTGATGACGCGTTTTCAGGATGAATTCATTCTCGAGCCATTCAATGACGAGGACATTGCGGCGATGATTGACGTGCGCGTGCGCCGAGAGAACCAACTTGGTTGGCGCCCGCATCCCTCGTGGATCAAGGAACACCTTGGCGCCCTCCCTCGGTACCCACGGGAGTTACTCAGGGAGATGAGCAAGCAGTACATGGCCCATCAGCGAAGCGGCCAGCCATCATCCGTGCCCTCCGTGCGGTCGACAACCCAAGAACCCGCGATGGAGGGTTGGCAGGACGGTCCGGGAGCCACGGGTTTGGAATTGGACATGGACGACCTTGAGGGGGCCCGCGAGCAAGACGCTCCGCCGCCGGTGCGTCCTCAATTGGACGATCGCGTTGAACCCGATTCAAGATGGATGGAGGATTTCGCACCCGTCGAGGCACGTGCTGAGTCGCCAGAAGTCCTCGAACCCTCAAGCGTGCCAACGCCGGTCCCAGAGGCTGCACCACCGCGGGTTCCCGTCGTTTCTCGCGTCGATCCAAGCTCGCCGTTTGGCCGCATCGCGCGCCGGTCCATCGATGCAAGCAACGCCCAAGCAAGCGAGCCCGTAGAGTCCCCGACCGTGGAGGAGCCGGAATCCGCGGCGGAGGAGACGGTCGGAGATGCTTGGGAATTCACGGACAACACCGTCGCACCCGCTCCACCCGAAGAACAGCCTCCTGCTCCATCTCCGGTTCGGGCCGACCCACTGCACCCGACGCCTTCTGCACGCCCAGTCTTTGGTCAGGACGTGCTTCAGGTGCTTGAGCGCGCGCTGGCTGAGATGTCCCCAACCGAGGCTCCATCGGTGGAGGGCTTGGCTGCGGCCCTCACGCGCCTTGGTATGCCGCACGCAGGTGCCCTGCATCACCGCCCCCTCCGCGTGCAGGCGCTGAAGGAGTTGAATGCCGGGCAAGCGGTGGTGGTTGAAGCGGCCAGTCAGCGCGAAGTTTCGCCTTCCGACGCGCGCATGCTCGCCAAGTTGGGGGTGAAGCGTGCACGTCTCTCCCAAGTGTGCAACGGCTTGCACAAAGACGGGATCCTCGACGTTGCGCAGCGAGGGCGCTCAAGGGTGTTCACGCTGTCCGCAGGCGCGCGCGCTCAACTTCGCGCTTGGAACCTCCTCGGAGGTGAGGCCTGATGGCATGGACGCCCGCATGGTCAAGCAAAATCACCGCCCCGGTGGCGTCCTTGGCAGCTGGCCCCGGTTGGTGCTTGTTCGGGCACGAACGCCGGATGACCCTGATGGCCGACGACGGAGAACACCGCTGGACGCATGACCTTCTGTTCACGCCACATCGCGTGGTCGTGGCCGGTTCCTACGTCGGGGTCCTTGCGGCGCATGGGTTCACCGTGCATCGCTTCGACGACGGCACGCCGGTCAACGAAGGCCGAGCGGTCAGCCGCGGTTTCTCCTCCTTGATCGCACGTCCCGGCGGCGGGTGGCTCGCATCAGGGCGTGAAGGCGACCTTCACCTGTTCACCAAGGAAGGGCGGGGGCGCTCACGCGCCACCCGTGCACCCGTTCGCGGCTTGGTCGGATGGCTCGATCGGGACCAAGCGATCGTGCACGACCACGACGGCATGCTCCGGCTGGTCCATGTTGGGAGCGGAGAGGATCTTGCGGTCTACGGCGAGGAGCACTGGACGTGGGTCTCGTCTCTGGACCGCGACGGCATGCTGCTGCGAGGTGCTGACGGCATGCTGCATCGGGGCGTGCCGGGGGCCTCAGGGTGGGACCGCATCGAGCGCATGGACAGCGATGTGCTGGAGCCCATCGCTGCGGTTCGAAGTGCAGAGGGATGGGTGCTCCTCGAACTCGACGGCCGAATCATGTCCACGGCCGAGGGTCAATTCGTACACGAAGGCGCTGCGCTTGGCGACCCTGTTCTTCTCTTGGGCGGTGACGGGTCGGAGACGCTCACTGGCGTCACTCGGGAGGGTTTGATCCGATGTTGGTACGGCGGTGAGCGTGAGCGTATCGAACGCGAGGCACGTCGCGCTCTGGTGGCCGACGGTCAACGTGCAGCAGATTGGGCTCAACGCCGCCGCCGCTTCGAGGCTGCGGTGGAGGCCGAAGAGCGTGCAGACTGGGCGACAGCAGCCCTGCATTACGAAGCGCTCGGACGCGAGGAGGACGTCCAACGCGTGCGGCGACGGGGTGGTGAGGCCGATGACTGAGGGCGATCACCCCACCGAGGTGACGCCAGAGCGCGTCCAGCGTTATCTCGACCTGACCGCTCGAGCCCGTGCGAAAGCCACCCCGCTTCCTGATGAGGGGACGGCGGCTTGGGACGACCTTCAGCGCCTGCTTCGGATGGCCGACGACTACGCTTCGGACGCGAAGCATTTCCTCGACACAGGGGACCTCGTTCGGGCCTTTGGCGCCATCAACTACGCCCACGCGTGGATCGACGCAGGCGTTCGCCTGCGATTGCTGGACGGACATGACGACGACGTCTTGTTCACGCTCCCCTAGGGGTCGATCCGGCGGAGCCGGTGTCCGTCCACCACCTCGATGATCGGGCAGCCGGCCTGGATCAACCGACCTTTGAGGGCGCGGTCGACGGTCAACGTGGCTGCTTGTCGTTCTGTGGCGAGGGCGACGATGTGGTCGTCTGGATGTGAATGGTCGCGGTCGTCGGTGATGAGCACTGCGCGTTCATCGAGCAGGGAAAGCAGCAAACCACGCCTCTGACGATCAAGGGCGTCGAGTTCCTCCCTCACGCCGATAGGAACCAACCATGTGGGCCGTCCAACCAGAGGCAGCAAGGCATGGTCAAGGTTGACCTTGGCATCGACCGCTGCGGCCCAACCGCAGGCATCGATGATGAGATCCACGTTTCCGCCTCAGACGATCGTTGCATGGCCAATGAGGCGCCAGCGGGAACCGGTCCTCCGGGAGATGGACACGCGTTGACCGACGTCCGCACAGATGGGAAGGCGAAGTTGCAGGGTGGCCTGGTTCTTCTCGACGTTCTTCACGACGCCGACCGAGGTGGCCGTTGCCACGTTGACCATCAGCATCTCGTTGTTGCGAAGGCGGTGGATGGGTTCTGGCGCCCCACCGTCTCCTGCGACCATGGTGGCCATGAGGTCCACGTCAACACGGATGGTCTCACGGATCTCGGGCAACTCGCCACGTCGAGCGATGACCTGACCGCTGAGGTTGTCGGCGGTGGTGGTCGCGGGGTCGAGTTTTGTGGCGATGCCAACCAGGCCGCCGGCATGGGCGGTCTCGAGGTTGAGGCCACCGCCCTGGATGCTGCTGATGGTGGCTTGGATGGGTTCCCAAACGGCCTTGTTGCCTTCTCCGACGCGGCGACCTGGTGCGATTTCGACCTCGTCGCCGACCGAGAAGGTCCCTTCCACGATGCTGCCGCCGATGACGCCTCCGCGCATTTTGCCGGGTCGGGTGCCGGGGCGGTTGATGTCGAAGGAGCGGGCGACGTGCATGACGCTGCGGACGTCTTCCGACCGGTCCGGCGTGGGGATGAAGGCCTCGATGGCGGAGATGAGCACGTCGAGGTTCACGTCGTGGTGCGCGGAGACGGGGATGATGGGTGCGTTTTCAGCGATGGTGCCCTTGAGGAAGGTCTTGATTTCATCATGCGATTCCAGGGCGCGTTCACGCGTGACGAGGTCGATCTTGTTCTGCACGACCACGATGTTCTCGATGCCCGCAATTTCGAGCGCCATCAGGTGCTCACGCGTCTGAGGCTGAGGGCATGCTTCGTTGGCGGCCACCATCAGCAGGGCGCCGTCCATCAGGGATGCGCCGGTGATCATGATGGCCATCAGCGTCTCGTGACCGGGAGCGTCAACGAAAGACACCACGCGCTCGAGGTCCTCCTCGACGTCTTTGCTGCCCTCCGGGTGGCGACCGAGCGGGTAGTGCGCTCCATCATCGGTCTTGTAGAAGGCCGTGTCCGCGTAGCCCAGCTTGATCGAAATGCCGCGCTTGCGTTCCTCGGAGTGGGTGTCGGTCCAAACCCCAGACAGCGCTTGGGTCAGGGTCGTCTTTCCGTGGTCGACGTGACCGACGAGTCCGATGTTGACCTCAGGTTGGCGTGGGAGTCGACGTGCCATCGCTCCCTCTCCTTCCTGTCGTGCTCGACGTCCCTCTCGGGGTTCACTCCGCGGCCGGTTCCTCGTCGGCACCGAAGATGGCCTCGAGCGGCTTGTTGCCGGCTTCGACGACCTTGAGGTTGATTTGACGGGTGTCCTGGGTCACGGTGTTGCCGCGGAAGTTGCGGCGGCGGCGCAGACCGTCTGGGACGTAGCGGAAGGTGCGCTTCTCGCCCTTCTTGGTCTTCTGGACGAGCTTGTGGCCCTTGTATCCGGTCGAGGCGGTGACCAGGACGGATTGGCGGGAACCGCCGTCGAGATCGCGGCGCATTGGGGTGCCGGTCTTGTCGGAGCCGCCGGTGATTTCCAGCTTGTAGCCGTTCAGGGCGGTTTCACCTTCGCCCACGAAGATGCCGTCGACGACATCGCCGATGCGCTTTCCGAGGAACTGTGCGTGGTTGTTGCCGGAAATCGTCACGTTGTACGAGCGGCCGTTGTTGGCCGGGTTCGTGTCGTTGACGACGGCAATGAATTCTCCATCAGCCATGAGCCTCACCAAGGTGCAGTCCGCCGACATGCGGCCTCTATTTATGCTCACCGGAGCCAAAACGGGCCTCAGCGACGCCGTCTTGGCACCGCATCTTCGATCCTCGGGATGAGGTCCGCCGGCAACACCGTTGGCATGGTCACGTGCGTGGTCCGGCCTCGGCCGGAGCCGACAGGCGCCACACGGGTCGCGATCAGGCCCCGTGCTTCGAGCTCCTTGACGATCTTCCAGATCGTCGTGTGGCTGCGTGCTTCGGCGTCATGTTCCTCGCACACGACGGCGTAGAGTTGGTCGATGTCTCCGCTGGTGATGTGGTCCGCGCGCCTGAGGCGTCGTGCAACGGCCAAGAGCACCAACAACTGATGCAGGTTCAACTCATCGACCAAGCCGTCGGCATGGGTGCTCGGAAGTTCGGTTGCAGCGCGTTGGATGTCGTCGGCGCGCAGTTCGCGCCGGCCGTCGGCCTCTGCGTTGCGCACGGCGGTGTCGAGCAATTCGATGGCCGCTCGTGCATCGCCGTTGGCGGCGGCCGCTTCGGCGATCAGGGCGATGTGGGTGTCCTGCCATGAGCCGGGGCGCAAGGCCAGCGTGGCCCGTTGTTCTGCGATGGCCGTCAGTTCCTCACGGTTGTAGGCAGGAATGCGCAGGTGGTTGGACGCGCCCAGCCGTGAAATGACCGCACCTTCCAGCACGTCGAGGATCTGTTCCTGGCTGATGAGGATGAGCGACAGCGTGCCTTCCGAGGCGGCATCCTCGTCGATGCGCAACAGGTGGTAGAGGATGTCGTTCCCCGCTCGACGCAGCAGGTGGTCCACTTCGTCGAGGACCACGATGAGGTGCCCGCGTCGGGCGGAGACCAAGCGGCGGATGCTTGCGAGAAGTTCGCCGCTGGACAGCCCACGGTCGGGGTGGCGCTCGTCCATTTGGGCGACAATCTTGTGCATCACCTGCATGGTCGTGTTTTCGTTCCGGCAGTTGATGTGGGCCACCGCGATGTCGCGTGTCCCGATCAGATGCTTGGCCACGTCGTCGCAAAAGCGTCGGACGAGGCTCGTTTTTCCGCTCCCGACCGGCCCGGTGATGACCGCGCGTCCCGAGCCGCTGGCGTGTCCAATGCTCGAAAAGCGACCCGCCAAAGCGCGCTGGAGGTCGTCGCGGGCCACGAGCTCCGCAGGGAGGTAATCGAACCCGAGTGGCGTCGGGTCGAGCAGGATGAGGCCCGCTCCGATGGCATCGAGGTAGTCCACCATAACGTAGCAACAACGACGACAGCCGTTCTTGAACATGCTCCCCCGCATCAGGGGATTTCGTCGAAGCGGTATCCTTCACCCCAGTCCTTCTCACCGAGGGTCACTTCAAGCTCGAAGGGCGTGATGAGCGGCTTGGCGTACTTCACGGCGTCATCGATGGCGATGCGGGGGCAGGCCGTGTTCACGAAGGCGTCGACTGGATAGAAGTCGATGAGCTCCGGACCGACGTGTTCGAGGGCGAGCAGGTAGCCTTTCTTCCCGTGGCGCTCGAGCATGCGCTTCATGCGGAGGGCGAGGGTTCGGCGCATTTGGCCGGGTTTTTCGCCGATGAGGATGCCGTAGCGTTCGGCGTCTTGGCAGGCCATGATCAGCCCGAAGCGCTGCCGGAGGATGCGCTCGATGCGCTGAAGCGACATTTCGGTGGCTTCGCCGGTGTACGGGTCGAGCATGGCGAGGGGCTTGCCGGTGTGGAGGACCAAGCCAATGGGATGGAAATCACCGCTGCCGAGGAAGAGGTAGTGGCCGATGTTGTCGTCGTCACCCGAGTAATTGCATCCAAGCACTTGGCCGGGGAACGTCAGCCGAGCACCACCAAGCGGCACGGTGACGTCGAACCCAGCCTCCTCGAGCCGTTCGCAGAACGCAGGGAGAAGATGGAGGTGCTGGATGGAGCCGACCAGTCCAAGTTTCACGTCGGTCAACGCCGCGGTTCGGCCGACGGCATCGAGGAAGCGCTCTTGCGCTTCTTCTTCGGTGAGCGGGGCATCGCTGGCCCCCTCGAGGCGCTTCCTCGCTCCTTCGCGGTGGGCGTGGAGGATGGGGAGGACGGGCTGAAGTTCAGGATCGCCCTCGTAGGTCACGTCGATGAATTGCGTGGGCATGCCTGAATCGATGTTCATCTGAGAGTGGCCCATGTGTGCCACCAGTTCAACGCCCATCATCTGCATCTTGTCGTGGACCAGATCGCAGGCACCATAGCACGGATCGGCGGCCAGCACCACTTTCGCGCTGGTGTCGGTTTCGATGGCGTCCATCATTTCCAGCGCTTGCATCTTGAGCCCCTCGGGCACCTGCAAGGCGATGAGGCGGTGGTCGCCGTCTTTGATCCGCGTCATCAACTCCTCGAGTTGGAAATCATGACGGTCGAGGTCCATGGCGCTCCCGGGGGGCCGTCAGGCCGTCCGGTTTTCAAGCCATGCTCGTCGCTGGACGCGTGACGACCCGCCCGTCCACCACATCCACCGCGATGAGGGCAGACAGGTTGAGGGATGGGTCATCACGGTGCAAATCGGCCATTCCGGGGCCTTTCTCGACGACGATGACCACCTGTGCGACTTCCGCGCCGCATCGCCGGATGCCGTCGATGACGGCGCGCAAGGTCCCGCCCGTGGAGAGGACGTCGTCCACGATGAGCACGCGCTCCCCGGGGCGGACGTCGTTGAGGTACATCGCGCCCTTGGAGTAGCCTGTGCTTTGATCCACCACGACCTCGCCTTCCAATCCATAGGCCCGCTTTCGGGCGACGACCAACGGTCGGTCATGTTGGACGGACAAAGGAGCGGTCAGCGGCAGCCCCATCGCCTCGATGCCGAGGATCAGGTCAACCCCGCCCCAGTCAACCCGTTCTCCGATGAGGTGGACGATGGCGGAAAGCACCTCGCCTTCGAGCCTCGGCACACCGTCGGTCACGGGGTGGACGAAATACGGGTAGCCGTCCTTCCACACGATCGGCGCCGATTCAAGCGAGGCGCTCAACCGTTGCATCGCTTGGTCCATGGGCGCGGCTGGTCCGGCTGGACCTTAGCCTTGGCTCAGGCTTCGTGTAGGAATTCGATGTATTCGTCGGCCTCAAGCAGCGCGTCGTCCGCGTCAGCGTGAGGTTCGATGATGAGGACCCAGCCGTTGTCGTAGGGGGAGTCGTTGATCGTTTCCGGCGTGCTCTCGAGCTCACCGTTGACTTCGGTAACCTTCAGCGAAAAGGGGCACATGAAGCGCAGGGCTTCGTACTCGGTGCGCAGTGAGAACAACACATCGCCCTCACCGATTTCTTGGCCTTGGTCGGGCAGGTTGACGCGCAGCACCGCTCCGGCGTCGGCGAGCAGGTATTCGCTGATGCCGATCATTACGCGCTCGTCTTTGACGTCTTGGAACCAAAGATGGGCGTTCGAATAGCGGCGGTTGTGTGCGATGGTGAACTCGATGTCCTCCTCGTCCATGTCGCGGCGTGAAACACGCGGTATTTCAATGCCACCAAAGGGGCTCCAAGGTGCATGCACATGCTTGAAGAGCCGACGTCCTGTCCTCGGTTCGGGTGCGCCAATGGACTTCCTCGAAAGCGAAGAAAACCAGATGATTCGTGACATGGTTCGTGACTTTGCCGAGTCCGTGTTGGCTCCCACCGCAGAGGCGCGGGACCACGATCAGCGCCCGCCCGTTGAGGAGTGGCAAGCCTTCCTTGAACTCGGCCTCCAAGGCGTGACCATCCCCGACGAATACGGTGGGGCGAAGTTGAACGACATCGCCGAAGCCATCATCGTGGAGGAACTTGCGCGCGTCGACCCTTCCTTTGCCGTGATGTTCTGCGTTCACGTGGGCTTGTGTGCGATGACCATCAACCTGCACGGGACCGAGGAACAGAAACACGCTTACCTCCCACGTCTCGCCGCCGGCGAGGTGGGTGCTTACTCCCTCAGCGAAGCCGGCGCTGGCACCGACGCCGCGGCGATGGGATGCCGAGCGAAGCTCAGCGACGACGGCTCGCACTACCTGCTCAACGGCGAGAAGATGTGGGTCACCAACGGAGCTCAAGCCGGCATTTACGTGCTCTTTGCCAAGGACGTCGATCATCCTGACTTCGGCGTCAAGAAGCACGGCGGCACCACGGCCTTCATCGTCGAGCAGGCCTTTGAAGGTCTGACCGTTGGGAAGAAGGAGGACAAGCTCGGCATCCGTTCCTCAGACACCTGCACGCTCATCCTCGAGAACTGCAAGGTGCCCGTGGGCAACGTGCTCAAGGGCGCAGGCAACGGATTCCCGATCGCCATGAACGCGCTGGACAACAGCCGCATCGGCATCGCCGCTCAAGCGCTTGGCATCGCCCAGGGCGCCTATGAAGCGGCGCTGAAGTACGCCCACGAGCGCGAAACCTTCGGCAAGCCGATCGTGGCCCATCAGATGATCACCGCGTACCTGGCGGACATGGCCACCCAAATCGAGGCCGCTCGTCTCCTGGTGTACCGCGCTGCGTGGGCGAAAGAGCACCACTACGAAGCGGACGGTCCGCGCCACAGCAAGGAGGCCAGCATGGCCAAACTCTTCGCAGGTGACACGGCCATGTGGGTGACGGAGCGTGCGATTCAGGTGCTTGGTGGCTACGGCTACACCAAGGAATTCCCTGTGGAGCGTTTCTTCCGCGACGCCAAGATCACCCAAATCTACGAAGGAACGCAGGAAGTTCAGCGCCTCGTCATCGCGCGTGCGCTTCGATGATCAGGCGAGCCGGAACACCGGCCGCGCAAGTCCACGGTTCCAGTCGTGGAGCAGCACGTGGTGGTCCACATGGCGTACATCGGTGGGCATCGCGCTGGGCAGTTGCACGTCGACGTCGCCGAGCGGGGTGGACACGGTCAGGGTCCTTCCATCACGCCACCCGATTTCACCGAGCAAGGTTGCCTTGTCCCCCTTGACCGTCCCTGAAATGTGGAAGGTGTGAGGGTTGGCGGTCAAGATGGCTTGAATCTCATCTCCGCGCAAATTTTGCGAGAAAGCGTCGAGCAGCCCTTCCAAGGAGGCCTGAGCTGCCGCGGCGGCGGCCACAGGTCGTGGCATCGGCTGCGTTTGTGGGGGTTCGATCCGAACCTGCTCGGGTTCAGGCGTCGGCTGAACAGGTTCTGGCGCTTGGTGTTCCCTGGCTGCAGGCTGCGGCTCCTCGACGGGTTCCTGTTCTGGTTCAGGGGCAGGCTCAGGTTCCTCGGTGGCCAACAAGTGAGGCGGCACGTCAAGCCCGCGATCGTTGGCCCACGTCCAGACTTCGGTGTTCGACAACAACCCGTCTCCGTCGGCATCCATGGAGGTCATCAGCAGGTCAAGGACCCAGGCTGGAGGGGCGTGGCCGGTGGTTCGCTCGACGATGTTCGACAGGTCACCCGGTTCAACGAATCCACCGCGTGCTCGAAGCATTTCGTCGATGGCCTCCATCGGCATGTCGCTCCTTGAAATCCAATTCACGAAGCCGTCCTCGATGGAGGGCAAACGGTCGATGATGTCGTTGTTGACGCCTTTCGCACGCAGGGCTTCTGCTGCCCGTTGACGAGCGAGGTTGACCACAGCATTGCGCACCATGGCTGGGGAAGGGCGGGGTCGAGATTTGAAGGTGTGGCCGTATTTGGTCAAAGCCTCGGCCACGTGGCGTCGGGCTGTTCCCATGGCAGCCGGCACAACAGGTTGAGCATGGCCTCCTTGGTGGTCAGGTCGCGCTCAACCTGAAGGTAATGCAGCCACTCCTTCAGTCGCCCAAGGGCTTGGCCATGGGCCAATCCCGTCGCCTCCATGATCGCGTGACCGTCCAGCAGCACACCGTTCGCGCGTGCAGGCGGGGTGGCTTCGATCAGGGCTGCTGCAGCAAACCAACCCTGCACAGCGCCAAGGCCTTCGAGGACGTTGACCAAGCGAAGCAAGACGTCCGTGTCGTCACCCCATCGGTGCCGCAGAACGCGAACGGCTTGCGGCGTGGTCGGGGGCCTGGTGCGCATGGCGGCCACCAGTTTTCTGACGCGGCCAATCACGCGTTTTGGGGCCTTCAGGCCGCGAAGCACGCCCTCCACACTGGGGCCGTCATGATCGAACAGGAGCAGAGCGAGCCGTTCATCACCGAGACCGCGCGCTCCGCGGAGCGCCTCGAGTCCTGCTGCAGCGGGATGGCGGTCCGCGAGGAGGTCTTGCACGACCCCGTCTTCGTGCATCATGGCCAAGGCCTGATCGGCGAGCGGTGCGTCAAGGAGCCGTGACAGCTCGCCCCAGATGCGTTCAGCGGGGATGGCGGTCAGGCCTGGCGCTCTGGTGCGCAAAGCCGTGCGCAGCGGGCCGTCGACGGTCCAGTTGGCGTGGTGCGGTGGCGGGCTGGCTGCGAATCTATAGACGCGGAGGACGCGCAAGGCATCCTCTTCGAGACGCTCGTCGGCCATCCCGACCGCCCTCAACCTCCCTCCGCGAAGGTCGCTGCGTCCGCCGTGTAGGTCGATGAGTTGGCGCGTCTCAAGGTCGATGGCCATGGCGTTGATCGTCAGGTCACGGCGAGCCAGGTCGAGCGCGATGTCGGTCACCAGCTCCACGCCTTCTGGGCGACGCCCATCGACGTAGGTACCGTCGATGCGCAAGGTCGTGGCCTGGAACGGCTCGACGGCTCCGCTGGCCTTGAGGGTCACCGTGCCAAAGGCGGAACCGGTATCGATGGCCATCGCGCCAAAACCCTCCAGCATGGCCGCTGGCTCGACGTCAACCGCCAAGTCAACGTCATGAGGCGCACGTCCGCGGTTGGCGAGCACGTCCCTGACGCAGCCGCCGACCAACCACACACGAGATCCGAGCGCAAACAACCGGTTCACGACCTCGCGGAGCCCGTCAGGGGCTGCCATGACCTCCTCGAGCCAAGCCTCGGCGTGAGGCGGGAGTGCCGATGCGAGCGCATCGCCTTCACCACCGGCCATGACGCGTCCTTCTCCGACTCGACATATCCTTATCGCACGTGATGGAGGATGTCGTGTGCAACTTGGCCCCGCCCTCATGGACCTCGGCGAACTTCATCCGCACGAGGCCACGACCCCACAGCGGGTTCGAAAGAGCGCCCACATGCACGTTCGATGGGGCGCCATGCGGTCCCGCGTGGTGGTCGACGCCGTCGACCACCTCGTCCTCGACGGGCACCACCGATTGGCGGTGGCCCGTCGACTTGGTCTCCGATGTGTTCCGGTGCTCCTGGTGGATCCCAGTACCCTTCAGGTTGAGCGACGGGGGACGCATGAGCCGATCAGCCATGCGGAGATCGTGGCGTACATTCGCACGCATGGCGTGATGCCGGCTCGAAGCACGAAGTACGACCTCAGCGGCCTTGATGTGACCTGCGAGGTTTCCTTGGACCGGCTCAGACATCCTGCTGGCGGCTCGCCGTGATGCGACGCCAGAGCGTGTTCCCTTTGCCCGAAACCTCGACCTTTCGATGGTCCACGGCCGCCAGGGCCGTGACGGTGCATCGCCGCAGGCCTCCTTCGCGAGCGGTGAGGACATCCACATTCTGTCCGGCACGTTCGCTGAGGGCTTGCTTGACGTGTTTTGTCTCGGTGATCCTGCGGTCGTTGATGGCCACCACCTCGTCGCCCGCATCGACGTGATTCCGGAGCGGAGAGCCCTCGAGGTGCGTGGTCACGACGACCTTGCCTTGACGCGAGCGTAGGCCAATGCCCAGCCAGCCGTCGTGCTCCTCCCCGTCTTCCTTGGGCTTCAGCTCAAGCCCGAGGGCGGTCAGCATGGACGCGATGGGCGGCGCGGTTCGCGTTGTCATCAGTTCATCGAGCATGCCACCGAGCCGGCGGCCGCCTTCGGTTGAAGTCAAGGCTTGGCGCAAGCGGCGGTGGTCGACGCCAGGCTCCTCCGCATCGACCGCATGACGGCGGAAGGCTTCGACCATCACGTCGTCAAGGCCGCGCGCACCACGGGTACGGCGGCGCAATTCGACATCAAGCGCCATCATGGCGAATTCGCCTTCGAGGTAGTAGTTGATCCGCCGCTCACTGGACCACGCGGTTCGCTTGTACAGGTGGGTCCATGCCGATTCGCTGGATTCCGCCAAGGATTCGTGCGCCGCGCCATGCCGGTTGAGGTGGCGGTTGACCTTGAGGTTGAACTCCTCCTTCCAGTTGTCTTCCGTCCACGCGCCCGAGCGCAGGCAAATCAGGTCGCCTAGCCATGATGTTCCGCCCTCGAACCACCACAGCAAGGGGGATGGGACTTCCTTCGAAAGGTCGTACTCGAGGTACACTTTGGGCCTGAGCCGCTTGACGTTCCACTGGTGAAGGTACTCGTGACTGAACAGGCTGATGAGGTCCCGGTAGAGGGCTTTCTCACCGTCGATGAGCGAGGCGCGGGGCATCATCGAGGTCTGAGAGCCAAGGTGTTCCAAACCTCCACGCATGGTGTCCGTCAAGTGAAGGACGGTGACGTAGGGGTCCTTCGTCGGAACGCCGAACAAGGCGTGATGCTCTTTGATGATCTTCGTGGCGTCGTCCACGAAGCGATCGATCATGTTCGGAGACACCGGAAGGCCTGCGCTGTCCCAGATGTTGAGGACGTGTGGGCGCCCGTCCACGTCCCAGGTGCGGCTCGGTCCAGCGTTGGCTTCGATGATGCCGTCGAGGAAGGCATCTCGGTCCGGTGCGTGAAACACGTGGCCGCTTGGGGCGTTGCTTTGCACGGCCTCGAGTTGCGTGTAGGGCGTCCACGCCTCGGGCAGGGCGAGGTGCACCTCTGCGCCCTGAGACCAGTCCGCATCGTCGGGCAGGTACCACGTGAATGGAGGCATCAGGTGAAGGTGGCCGTCGTCGAGGTGGGTGGACCGAACGGTCATTTCGAGCGCCATCACTTCGTGCTGTATGCGCACGCGTGTGGTGCTCGAGGGGACCTTGACCCTCAACCGATGCGGATCTGGGCGCTGCCACATGAGCGCCTGCCCGTTTTCATCGGTGGCTTCGATGCCGTCGACGTACTGCACCGGATCCCGCAAGGTGTAGGACCCTGGAATCCAGCGCGGAAAACTGAGGTCGACGCGGCCGGTTGGGAAGGGCCCTTCCAGTTCAACCGCAGCCAACAAGCGGCGGCTACCGCCTTGCGTGGCGTCTGCGTGAAAGGTCAGCCTGCCTGGCATGAAGGCCTGACCGCTCATGGCCTCTATTGACCTTGCTCGTCAGCGCAGGAGCAGGAGGGCGACGAACACGAGGGAGAGGGTCATCAGCATCACAGGGAGCTTCAGGCTTCCACCGCCCTGCACGGCAGCGTCGGGGATGGTGCTCAGGGATTTTCTCCCGTGACGGATCCTGGAGGGCGGAAAGGCCTCCCGCAGCACGGCTTCAACGCGAGGGCGCAAGGTCGGGTCCTTCGAGCGTGCTGAGCCTTCCCCAACCACGAGTTTCAGGTGGTGGTCTGCGGCGAGATCAACCACGGTTGACACGACGCCTTCGACGTCGGTCAAGTCGTGCATGTCGATGCGCCATCCTGCCGCCTCTTGGCGGGCGTGACTGAGTTGACGCCATCGCCCGCGGCCTTCGTCATGCGCCGCAAGGCGCGTGCGCACGTCGGCTTTCACCCGGTCGTCGGTGTTTGCCGGCTCAATGTTGAGCAACAGCGGCAAGAGCACGGCGAAGAGCACCGCGAAGGAGGTGCCGGACAGGACGAGGTGACGTCGCAGGTCCTGTGGGTCTTCGACCAGGGAGGCGGTGAACGCCCCGGCCGCGCCGTATGCCGCGATGAGGATGGCGCCGCCGAGCACGTCGGCAAGACGCTGGCGTTTCCTCTTCGCCATGTGAAGGTCCAGCCGCCGCTCAGGCATGGACCTTCGGGCGAGCATTCATCCCCCTCCCGCAATTTGCCTCAAACATGGCCGGGGCCGAAGCACGCGACCGCGAGATGCGGGTCGGTGCGATGATTTTCGGCTTGAGCACCACGCTGTTTCTGGCCATGTTCATCGCACCGCTGACGCTGCCTTCTGGTACCGTTCCTGAGCTTCACGGACGAGCGAATGCCTTCGATTACGCCACGGTGGACGGCGCGCTGAGTTACGGGAATCAACCGCGTTACGACGCGCACACCGACACCATGGTCAACCCTGAGGTGCCGTTTGCTTGGACGGAACTTCCCACGGCACACGCCATCGCGTACGCCTTTGGCGACCTGAACTGTCACAACCTCGGCGAGCGATCCTGGACCATCAACGGCAACCAAATGCCGGTCTGTGTTCGTGATTTAGGCATCTTTGCTGGGTTGATGGTGGGCGGGGCCATCGTGCACCGTCGGTCGGTCAACCGATGGACGGTCACCGACACTGCGCTCTCCGTCTTGCCGGAGGCTTGGCAGGAAGGCATCTACCGCCGACGGTGGCGCCATGTCGCGTTCTATGGCTTTGCTGCGCTGACCGTGGTGCCCCTCGGCGTGGACGGTTTCACACAGTTGTTGACCGATTACGAATCCAATCCGCTGACCCGTATGTTGACCGGTATTCCCTTTGGCATGGGCCTGGGTTTGCTCTTTGGTGCGCTGTTGAACGCTGCTCCCGCGCAATTCCTCAACGCGGCCGAGGTCAAGTTGCCCGGCGGGGCTCGCTTCCTGTCCATGGAAGCGGAGTGATCAGGCAGGCGGGTCCAACCGCCACCAGCCTTCCAGTTGCGTCCCGTCTTCCGGTGCAGGGCAGCCCACGTGTCCACTCGACAGGAGGCTCAGCCTTGCCAACACATCGCTGACGGCCTGTTCAGGAGCGTCCTGAATCACGCTGGCCATGGCGGTGGCCCACGAGGCCTTTGGGTGCTCCTCGCGCCATGCCTCCAGATACTCCCGGAGAGGCCACAACGCCAAGGCAAGGCGGCCTTGGGCGAGGTGATCGTCGCTCAGGCGGAACATCTGGCCTTCTGCGAACTTCACCTCGTTTTGCTGGCGGAAAATCCAGCCTTCTCCGATGAGCCACTTGACGAGCCGGCGAACATGGCGGAGCGAAACGAAGCGCACCGGACCCAGTGCATGGTACAAGCGTCGCACATCCGACGTGCCGTCCATCAGGGACAGGGTGCCGATCACGCTCCACACCGACATGGCGGTGAATCGGCGCGGCACGTCGTGTTCCAGAGCGCTGCGCTCCGGCCATGACGCCTCTGCCCGTTCCATCCACGTCGCCGGGGAGGCCCCGTTCAGCCAACCGTGCAGGACCGGTTCGCTGCTGACGGGCATGCCGGGCAAGCGTTGTTGCGCACTCATGCCCTCGACGAGGCTGGCAATGACGTGTTGGTCAACGGTTTCGGCGTTCACGTTCTGGGGATCAGGTCGTGTGCGCATGAAGTCCCTGACCGTTTTCCGCAGGGCCTTCTCCAGTTCGTCCAGACCTCCCTCATTCAGCACAGGTCCGGCGATGGTGCAGCGGTCAAATGGAGCCGGCGCCTGCACTTCGCCGGAAAGCAGTGAGGCAAAGCCTGCTCGGATTTTCTTCTGGATGTCCGAGGTTTCGAAATATTCCTGCTTTGCGCTGGTCATGCGAAGCGTACCGCTCTGGATGCGCCGAATGGCGCGTTCTGGATCACAATCGATCCACACGACAAGATCGGGAACCGCCGCGCCTTCGTTGAGCGTGGCCACCTCGTCCAAACCAAGGTCACCCACCACCCCTTGGTAAACGAGGGAGGAGTGGATGTTTCTGTCTGAGATCACCACGGCACTGCGCTGGAGACGGGGCAAAATCCAGCTCTTCGTGTGGTCAAGCCGGTCTTCGGCGAAGAGTGCCGCTTCCTCAGCCGGAGTCATGTCGCCTCGTTGAACGGCTTCCAAGGCACGCCGGCCTGCATCGGCATGGCGCCTTGGCTCGTGCGTGGAGCAGACGTCTGCGAAGGGGTATTTCGCGAGAATTTCGTTCAGCAGGCGAACGGCTTCGCCTTTCCCCGAGCCGTCTCCACCTTCAACTGAAATCAGGTACACGCTCGTCCCCCTCCCAGTCTCGGAACTGTTGTTTTGAGAAGCTCAGAAGGATCATGCCCAACAAAATGAGTGCAGGACCAAACAAGATCAACCCACGGCTGAACAAACCGATGCCGGCCAAGTACTGCGTTCTGCGGTACTTCTTTGCACGTCGAACTTCGAGCCCAGCAAGCAAACCGACACCCCCGGTCAGGATGGTCGCGATTCCAATCGCCGTGGACAAGCGCGTGGCGTCGTCCAAGGACCATTGGCCACCATCGCCCGAAGTCATCACGGTGCGCTCAGTTCCGCTTCCCGGCGTCATGGTGACAGGAGGTGAACCAGCGGCTTGTGCTTCCATTTCAATTTCTGAGGTCACGTAGCCGTCTCCGCTGACGCGAAGGAGGCGGGGTTCGGTGATGACGCCTTCAAATTCGAACCAACCCGATGCTCCAGTCATCGTCGTTTGGAGCACGGTCTCGGTGTCCATGTCAAGCCACTCGACCGTGAGGCCTTCGAGGGCATTGCCGCTTTCCGCTTCCAGCACTTGCATGCGAAGGTCCACCGTCGGCGTTGTCTCGAGGAGTTCTGCTGCCAACAAATCAACGGGATTGCCCTGCAAAAGCAACAATCCAGACAGGATGCCAAGGACGCTGCCCACAAAAATCAGGACCGCAGCGAGGAGTCGGATGCGCTCGGTGTCTTCGCTTTCGAGGCCTTGGCCCCACGTCATGGAATCGATGCTCAAGCGCTCAACATCGCTGAGGTCGCCAGTGGGCGCGTCGAGGGATGCGATGACGAGTTCGTCGCCCTGCTCGTCGTCGAGCGTGGAACGAACGCGAGAACGCAGTGCGCTCAGCCTCGCTTCCCGGTCCATGACGTCCCCGCCTTGGCCCACGGCGTGCCGTCGCCTATGACCCTTCGTCCCATTGCTTCACTTAGGCCTCATCCCACGACCAAGTCCTTGCTGCGGACGCGGGTCGGAGCTTGCGAAGGGCAAGGATGGCCACGATGCTGCATCCGGCCAACCCCAAGACGAAAATCCAGCCCAGCAACAGCCAACCGATCGGCCCTGCGAGATCTCGCGCCTCGTCGAGGGTGGGCTGGGAGTCTTCCTCGCCTGAAGGACCGTCGGTGACATCACCGTCAGCGTTCACGGCGTCCATCCAAGCCCCGCTTCTCAGGCCCAATTCGACGAGGTGCATGACGGTCTCAAGGGCGTCTGCGCTGACTTTGTCAGGCGTGTCCTCAAGGGTGTGCCAGTAGCTGTTGGCGAAGCCGGTTGCGTTCGGGCCGTATCGGTGGTCGATGAGGTCAACGGCAGGGACGCCGACGTTGTTCAGACGAACGTGGTCGTCCATGATGTCCACAGTGGTTCCTGGTTGGTAGATGTCCCTCACTTCGACGCCTGTGCATGCTTCTCGTCCTTCGATGAGGCCCAGTGCCTGGGCAAGGGGGCCAATGGCGTCATTGAGCGTTTCATCGTTTGAGGAAATGTTGGCCAGGTTCAGGTTTGCGTCTCCGATCATGTCGAGCAAAATGAACGCCTTCAGGTGACTCACTTCTTCCTCGGTCAAATTGTCCGCCCAACGGCGGCTCCCTTCAGCCCAGCTCTCCGTGTCGGTGTACGTGCCTTGATCCTCGGCGTCAAAGAGCACCACGACGACCGCATGGTCGAGGTTCATCGAAGGGATGATGCGCATCAACTCCCCAACGGCACCGACGCCGCTGCCACCGTCGTTGGCGCCCGGAACGGGCAGGCTCGCGTTGGTGGCGTTTTCTTCAAAATCGGCGAATTCCCTTGAATCGTAGTGCGCGCCAAGTCCCAAGGCGTCGGTGGTGGCAAGGTCCGCGTTCGGCGGATAGACGGCAACAAGGTTGGTCAACGTCCCGCCCGCGTAGGTGTGGGTGTCCCGCGTAAAGGACCACGCGCTGTGGTTCTCTTCGAAGCCGTCGAGGAGGGCTGCCGAAGCGTTGCTGCCAGGAAGGCGTGGCCCTAATCCAACCTGCCAAGCGACGGAGGCGTTGGCCCGTTCACCGTCCGCTTCCAAAGCGGGCAACAGCGAGCAATACTGCGCGTCAGGTTGGCCCTCTGCGTGAGCATGCGTCCACGGCGCCAGCAGCATGAGGGCGCACATGAGCACAAAGCGTCCGCGAAGGTGCATGGGCGATGCGTCGTCAGCCCACAGTTAAATACCCCGGGGCGCGACATGAGAACGGACTCGCAGTCATGCGTTTCTTGGTGTTGAGCATATGTCTGAACCACGCTCCAATCGGACCCTCACCTCACTGCTCCTTGTGGGCCTGATGGTCATGGCGCCGTTGACCGGTTTGGCGGCTGCATCTCCGGCCGAAGAGTCCTCCTCCGCCGATGAGGTGGCTGCGCTTCCTTCGCACTTGCTCGAGGTGGCTTCACTCGATGCCTTCACCGATGACCTTGCGCGGCCCTACCTGCTCATCGATGAATCCGAGCCGGTGGTGTCTGCAACCCCTTACCTGCGTCAGCAGTGGGTGGAAGCAGACCGTCCGGGTTTGATCGAAGCCACCGGTACCTCCGGCCGAGCCTGCACGCAGCACGTGCAGGGCGACACCCTCAACGTGCCCACCTCCGGCGGTTCAATTTCGGTCACTGTGGCGAAAACAACGGGCAGCGTCGCCTTCTTGGTCCAAACCGGCCGAACCCTGAGTTCGACGGTGCTGCAGAACTTGGCGAGCACCTGGGATCAAACCATCTACCCGACCTTGACGACCTACTACGGCAAGGACTACGGGGACGGGCGCGGCATTGCGCCACCCGACGTGGACAACAACTGCCAGGTTGAGGTCATCATCTACGACATCGATGGGCAGTACAACATCGGCGGTTATTTCGCACCAAGTTTCGCATCCCAAGGCGAGATGGTCTTCGTGGATTACGCGGACGTGACCCTGACGTGGGGCCGTTCGATCATCGCACACGAACTGCAGCACCTGCTGCACAACGCACTGGACCCGTATGAGAACCTCTACATCGACGAGGGGAACGCCGACGTGGCGATTTACCTCTGCTTCGGGGCCGACAGCACCCTGACCGGCCACGTCAACGGCTGGACGCAAGACAGCGCCCTTTCGGTGCGATGGTGGAATCAGCGGAACGCCGATTACGGCGCCGGCTTCATGCTGATGATGTACCTCGTGGACCACCTCGGTGGCGGTCCAGCCATGCGGCAACTGGTGCAAGACGGAGCCACCGGTGGCAGCGGCATCACCAACCTCGCCACCGCGCCCGCGAACGGGCAAGCAGGCTTGGTTGGAACCACCATGGACCAAGTCTTCGCGAATTTCTCCATCGCGGCCACCTTGGATTCAGACCAGGGCATCTACGGCTATTCCAACCTGCAACTCAACCCTGCATGTTCCGGCGGATCGTTTTGCAGGGCACAACCCGCGGCCACGAACAGCGATTGGTCCACGCCCTACACCACGACGGGGCACACCATGGAAGGATGGGGCATTCGTTCCTTCAAGCTCACCCCCGGTGCCGCTTCGCCAGCGCCGTTGACGCTTCGCGTGACCGGAGACCGTGCTGACTTCGACGGTGTCGTGGTGACCCAAGCCGCCTCTGACGGCTTGCTGAGCGTCAGCGACTTGACCTTCAGCAACTCACAGGCCACGGCGCTGGTGCCGGGCTTTGGGAACCTCACCGACGAGGTGTGGGTCATCGTGTGGCTGGCCAGCAGCGTCGGTGATTGTGACTACACCAGTTGCGGCCCGAGTTACCCAACCGGCACCATTGATCTCGAAGCGGCTCGAATCACCGCACCGGCGACGATCGACACCGGGAACGTGACCACCTCCGACCGCGATGGGGACGGCCTTGACGACACGGTTGAACTCGAATTTGACGTCTTGTCGAACGCTTTCTTCGAGGACCTCGACGTTGCCGTCGCCGTTCGCGACGGCACGGGAGCCGTCGTCGACACCCTCGACACCCGTGTCGAAGCAGGCGGAGGCCAACCCGTGAGCACATCGGTGTTTTTCACGCCCAACGCTGACGGGCAGTACAGCTTCGAATTCACCATGCGGGATCTCCTTGGCAACGTCGTTGACGAGACCACCAGCGCACCTCTGACGGTGGCCAACATGCGCCCCGTGTCAAATGGAAACGTGTCCACGAACGTGACCCTGAGTTGGAACGACGTGGCGTTCACTGGCGATGGTTTCGACGCATGGGGTCTGTCCCTCGTGAACAACACCTTGCCGTACCTCGATCCGCCCGTCGCGTATGCGTGGGACTTCGGCGACAACCAAACCAGCGGCCTCAAATCTCCCGTCCGTGGCTATCAGAACATTGGGCTCTACAACGTCAGTTTGCAGGTCAAGGACGTCGGTGGATTGTGGTCTGAAGTTGATGTGTTGCCCATTGAGGTCATCGACAACACCGAGCCAATTCCCATCATCACCATCAACAACCAAGTCGTTGGCGACTCGATCAGCGTGATGGTGGACCAACGTATCCTGTTCTCGGCAGGCCGGACCACGGACAACGTCCCGACAAGTTACCTCAATTACTCGTGGGATTGGGGTGACGGCAGCGCTGACGAAGGACCCGGCATGTTCAGCGCAAACCATGCATGGACGGACATCGACGCCCAAAACGAGACCTTCACGCTGGTCTTGACCGTCTCGGACGGAGCCAACATCGGAACAAAGACCGTCGACGTGGTGGTCAACAACCGCCTTCCCGTGCAGATTGAAGCAGGTCCAATCACGACCGTGACGCAAACCGCCACGGTGATGCCGCTTGTGTTTGAGGACCAGGATGGAACCATCGAGTCGTGGAGCTGGTCCTTCCCAGGCGGCGTGCACCTCGGTTCAGGCGCGGTTGACCGAACCAGCGACTTCAACACCGTGGTGGCCACCACCCCACAGCCCGTGGTCGCATGGGAACGCGCCGGCACCTACACGGTCGACGTGACGGTGATTGACGACGACGGTGGCTCCTCGGTGGCCACGCTCGAGGTCATCGTCGAGAATCAGCGCCCCACCGCCACGTTTAGCGTCCGAGAGGCTTCATCCAGCGAAACCTTGGACCTCTTGACCACCGACATCCAACCGGACGTGCCCTACGTGTTCAACGCACGAGACAGCACCGATCCTGACGGCTTGGTGGGCGACCAAAACGACCTGACCTTCAACTGGACCTTCCCCGATGGTTCCAACTCAACCGAAGTTCAACCCCGGTTCACCTTTGCCACGCCCGGCATCCAGAGCGTGACCCTGGTGGTGACGGACGCTGAAGGCGCCCAGAGCGCTCCTCGAACCGTGACCTTCGACGTCATCAACCCCGTGCCGCTCATCGAGGTTCGCATCGTTGAGGCATGGTTGAACGGCAGCCTTGTCGATGCCTCAACGCCCTTCGACGGCGACGTCGGAACGGTGACCCTCAAGCGAACATTCGACGATGTCGGCTCGGTTCATGCTTCGCCGGGCACTTTGCTGTACTTCGATTCTGACGGAACGCGAGACGGAGATGCGCGCTTCGAAGGCCGGCTTGTCCCGATGGAGCCCGCCTCCGAAGACTGGAACGGCCTGGTTGAATACGTCTGGGATTTCGGTGACGGTTCAGCCCTCTCCTACGCCCCGTCGCCTTGGCATGCCTACGACGAGCCCGGCAATTACACCATCACCCTCACTGTGCGCGACGCCCACCTGACCGGTGATGTGACCCGCGCGCAGTTCACGGTCGTCATTGATGCGCCACCGGAGGTGACCCTCATCGACCTGCCCGACGAGTTCATCGCCGGCATCAACGCCATCATCGATGCAGAGGTGACCTTTGCGCCACTCGACAAGGACGGCTCCTTGTGCCGCGATGAAGACGTCAACGACGGGTCCATGGAGGAGTGCGATGTGTTGCTCGAACAGCGCATCCTCGCCCTCTGGGAACTGGACCTCGAGGTCGACGATGACGAGGACGGCATCGCCGACAACGATTGGGTCCCACCGGTTCGCGAAGACACGTACCGCGTGGCGGTCGTCTACGACGAAGCCGGTCGGCGAACCGTTCGAATCGAGGCATGCGATGCGCTCAACCAATGCGCGATGTTGGACGTCGACATCGATGTCGCCCCAGAAAGCACCCTTCCGCCCTCACTCTCAGAATTCTCCCGTGAGGATTGGAGCGCCTGGATGAGGTCGATCGGTGCCGATGCTGCCCTCTTCCTCGGCCTTGTGATTGCGGCGCTGGTGCTTGGATACCTCGTGATGCGTGCACCCACCGAGGATGAGGAGGCAGCCACCAAGGACGCTGAAGCCTATGCCGACGTTGAACGCGTCGAGGTGGACGGCATGCTTGGCATCGACGATCACCGTGCGCCACCTGCTCCACGGATCCTCCGAAAGGAGGAGCGACGCGATGAAGCAAGCGGCTATGTCCGCCCCTTGAGGCGCCGCTGAACGGTCAGGTTCAATGGCCGCGAACGGCAGGGATGGACATGGGTGAGGTGCAGGTGCGTCCGGTCAAGGCCACCCTTGGCGTCTGGCTGTTCCTCGCCCCGTGCCTTGTGGCCTTCCTCGCGGTGCCCGTGGCCGCAGCGCCTGCGAGCGAAGCGTGCGGGTCAGACCTTCAGGAGGCGGATTGGAACAAGACCGTGGACCGCGCCGCTTTGGTGCCATGGAACGTCTACATCGAACCCTACGACGATGTCTACTACGAAGACGTGTACTACGAGGACGAACCGTATCGATCCTCAGAGGACACTCAACGAAACAGCACCTTGCACCCCGAGGAGGACTGGATGGTCAGTTGGCGGTACCCTCAGCCGCTTGCCCCAATGCGGACGTCCATGCAAGCCACCATGGCGGTCGGAAACGACAGCGCGGGAGCCTACCGATTCAACCTCTCTGCAGAGCATCGCATGACCTTCTGTGTCACGTTCTATGGCGCGCTTGACGAGAACGGGAACCGGGCTCCTGTCGAAGCCGATGTCTACCTGATGACCACCAAACAGTACCAGCGCTATGAGCAGGCCTACAGCAACGCCCACAGTTCGTATGGATGGTGGGACGACATCGACGATCTTCTTGCCGATCGGGCGCCAGAACTGCGGCGGTACGACCCCATGGGTTGGACCACCTACCGTGACGTTCACGCGTACGAGGCCGTCAACGAGGTGTCGTTCAGCCTTAGCTTGGACAAGGCCGAAGTGAGCCGATCCTTGTTCAGCGGAGAGGAATGGGAAGACTTCTACCTCGTCATCGACGCTTGGGACAACGGCCATGGCGGCGACGCCACGACGCCAAATTCAGCGCTCTACGCTGACGTCGCTGCGGTCGCTACACCGCGTTCTTTCGTCATGCCACCGGCGAGCGTTGCGCTTGTGCTCATCGTGTTGCTCGGGGGCATGGTGGCCGTGCCGGCCGTCATTCAACACCGTTACTCAAACGCGGGGCTGAGTGAGGTCGAGTCCTGATCAGTACTCGAGCAACTGCCACGCATCACGCACATCACGCACGTTGATGCGGCCTTCGTCCTTGAGCGCATATTCCGTGCGCATCGTGGCGTAGACCACGCTCTGACCCATCACGGGGGCGTGCAGGCGCGTCCAGTCGCCGCCCTGGCCGAGGCCCATGATGCTGAACTTCACGTCGCCGTCCTTCAAATCCAAGGAGGCCTGAACGAGCTGCAGGGCGTCAGAGGGGTTGGAGATCATCGAGCAGAACTTGACGAGGTCGCCGTGTCCGGCGGAATCCTTGACCCACGTTGCGATGTCCTCTGCACCGGGCGTGGCGGCCTCATGCCGGCTGACCACGATGCTGATCTTCGCGTCACGCGCTTTCGCCACCAAGCCTTCGCGGGTGCTTTCGTCGATGTTCGCTTCGAGGTCCACCCACTGGATGCCTCGGGCGAGGGCTGAATCAAGGATGGCGATGCGCTGCTCTTCCGTTCCAGGGAAAAATCCGCCCTGGCCTTGGCCTCGAACGGTGAACATCGCCTCGGCCTGGATGCCTTCGACCAAGCGGTCGAGGGCAGCATCGATTTCGACGTGCTCGAGGTCGTTCACGGCCCAGGTGTTTTCGAGGGACATGACTTCACGGGTTCGTCCGTTCTCGTCCTCGACGATCTCAGGCTCGGGCTTGTCGAGCCACAAACGGTCGAATCGAATCTCCACCATGTCCGCGCCAGAAAGGTTCGCGCGGGCGGCTTCGTCGACCATCTCGTCAACGGTCGTGCTTTCCAGCGAGACACATACCTTGAGTTCGGCCATAGCGCGTGGACTTTCATTCCCCCTTTAACGCTCACGGACTATCGCTGGGGGTTTCGAGAGGCCCAAAATCAGTGGACAGCGGGACATTTTAGGAGGTCAAATTCCGATGGCCTTATGTGCTGTCGTCACAGGTTATTGACGGTAGAAGACCCCTGCAGATTTCACGTCCCAGCCGGGCGGAAAAATCGGGACACGCAAAGCACGTCAAGGGCGTCGGAGGGATGGAACATGAGCGATGATTACAGGGCCGACAGCATCCAAGTTCTGGAAGGACTCGAAGCGGTGCGGATGCGCCCCGGAATGTACCTTGGAGATCCACACGACGGGACGGCTTTGCACCACTGCGTTTGGGAAGTCGTCGACAACGCCGTGGACGAACATCTTGCGAACCGCAACGATCGCATCGACGTAATCATGCACGCCGACGGCAGTGTGTCTGTGAAGGATTACGGGCGCGGCATTCCGGTGGATGAGCATCCCGAATTCGGCATCTCTGCAGCGGAAGTCATCATGACGAAGCTCCACGCTGGTGGAAAATTCGACAACGCCGCCTACAAGGTGTCCGGCGGACTTCACGGCGTCGGCGTTTCTGCCGTGAACGCCGTCTCTGCATGGCTGGACATGACCATTGAGCGTGATGGTGCGGTTCACAAGCAGCGGTATGAGCGCGGCGAGCCGGCGAGCGCCCTCGCGGTGGCGGGCGAGACAGAGGGCACCGGGACGACGATTCGCTTCCGTCCTGATTTGACCATCTTCAGCGACATCGTGGAGTTCGATTTCGACATCCTCGACACCCGGTTCCGCGAAACGGCCTTCCTCAACGCTGGCCTTCACATCCAACTCACGGACGAGCGTGGAGAAGAGCCGCACACGGTGGACCACCACTACGAAGGCGGCATCAAGCAATTCGTGCAGCGGCTCAACGACCGCCGCCAGGTCTTGCACGACGAGGTCATCCACATCTCCGGAGAGCGCGAGATTGAGCTTGGTGAGGTCAGCGTTGATCTGGCCATGCAGTGGTCGGACGCCTTCAGTGAGCAGATTCAGTGCTACACCAACATCATCCGCAACCGGGATGGCGGCACGCACCTCACCGGTCTGCGTGGCGCGTTGACGAAGTCCGTGAACGCCTACGCAAAGTCACGGAACCTGCTCAAGAACCTGACTGGGCTGTCCGGTGAGGACGTCCGCGAAGGCCTGTCGGCCATCGTGTCCATCAAGCACCCAGACCCCTCCTTTTCGTCTCAAACCAAGGACAAACTCGTCAGCAGCGAAGTGACAAGCATCGTGGAGACGATCGTCTACGAGCGCCTTGGGGAGTTCTTCGAAGAGAACCCCTCCATCGCCAGGGGCATTGTGGAGAAGGCCGTGCTGGCCTCTCGCGCTCGTGAGGCCGCCAAGAAAGCCCGCGACATGACCCGTCGAAAAGGCGTGCTCGAGGGCGGCGGCCTGCCTGGAAAATTGGCCGACTGTCAGTCGAGGGACCCCACCGAGTGCGAGATTTACCTCGTGGAAGGTGATTCTGCAGGCGGTTCAGCCAAGACGGGCCGCGACCGTCGCATTCAGGCCATTTTGCCCCTCCGCGGCAAGATCCTGAACGTCGAGCGCCAGCAGCGCAACATCGCGAAAGTCTTCCAAAACAACGAGATTCAGACCATGGTTCGAGCCCTCGGTGCTGGTGTGGGCAACGATCCAGAGGACGACGGCTCCTTCAATCCAGAGAAGCTCCGTTACCATCGCATCATCATCATGACCGACGCCGACGTGGACGGTGCCCACATCCGTACGTTGCTGCTGACCTTCCTCTGGCGCTTCATGAAGCGGGCCATCATGGAAGGGCACGTGTTCATCGCCCAACCCCCGTTGTATCAGGTGTCCAAAGGTCGGATGACCCGCTATGCCTTCAGCGAAGAAGAGCGTGACCTGTTCATCGAGGAGTTGCGTGGCGGCTCGGAGACGGCAAAAATCGGTGTGCAGCGCTACAAGGGTCTTGGTGAGATGAATCCGGACCAGCTTTGGGAGACCACGATGGATCCCGAGCAACGCACGATGCTGAAGGTGACCGTCGCCGACGCCGAGGCTGCGGATCGCCTCTTTGAGATCCTGATGGGCGAGGACGTCGTCGACCGACGTGCCTTCATCGAGACCCACGCGAAGGAGGTGACCAACCTTGACATCTGAGCACGAGGACAACGAACCCACGGCCCCCATGGGTCAACTGGAAAACCGAAGCCTCACCGAAGAAATGCGGACGTCGTACATCAATTACGCCATGTCCGTCATCATTGGCCGTGCGCTGCCCGACGCCCGCGACGGCCTGAAACCCGTGCACCGCCGCGTCCTCTACGGCATGTTCGAAGGTGGCTACACGCACGAAAAGAAGTACTCGAAGTCCGCCAGGTCCGTGGGCGAGGTGATGGGAAAATACCACCCGCACGGCGATTCCTCCATCTACGAGACCATGGTTCGCATGGCTCAGGATTTCTCCTTGCGCTACCCCTTGGTGGACGGGCAGGGCAACTTCGGCAGCATCGACGGCGACCCCCCTGCCGCGATGCGATACACGGAGAGCCGTCTGGACCGAATTGCAGGGCACATGCTCGAAGACATTCGGAAGGACACGGTGACCTTCCAACCCAACTTCGACGACAGCGAGCAAGAACCCACCGTCCTGCCTTCGAGGCTGCCGAACCTGTTGCTCAACGGCTCAGACGGCATCGCGGTCGGCATGGCCACGCGCATCCCGCCGCACAACCTGACCGAGGTGGCCTCCGCCATTCACCTGCACGTGGAACGCGTGCTGGCCGGCGAGGTCGACGCCGACGGGCGTCCGATCATCAGCATCAAGGAGTACATGGAGCGCGTGCAGGGGCCCGACTTCCCAACAGGTGCCAAGATCCACGGCATCGACGGCATCGAAGACATGTACCGTACGGGCAAGGGACGCTTCCACGTCCGCTCCCGCTGTGAGGTCGTCGAAGACGGTCGCTCATCCTCGATCGTGGTCCATGAAATCCCGTATCAGGTGAAGAAAGCGGCCATGCTCGAACACATCGCCGATTTGGTGTCCAAAGACGCCGTCGTTGGCATTCGTGACATTCGTGACGAGTCGTCAAAGGAAGGCATCCGCGTGGTCATCGAAGTCAAGACAAACGCTGACCCACACGCGGTGCTCAACCAACTCTACGCCTCCAGCCGCCTTCAGGAGTCCTACAGCGCGAACATGATGGCCATCGTTGACGGCCGCCCCGTGCTCATGACCCTCCCTCACATGCTCCACGTTCACGTGGCGCACCGTGAGCAAGTGATCGAGCGTCGTGCTGCGCACGAGCTCGAAAAGGCCAGGGCCAGGGCCCACATCCTTGAGGGCCTGGTGCTGGCGCAGCAGCGCATCGACGACGTGGTGGCCGCCGGCAAGGCCAGCCGCAGCCGTGACCACTTCGAGTCTGTTCTCCGTGGTGAGGAAACCATTGCGGGGATCGCTGCGTTCTCCTTTTCCGAGGCGCAGGCCAAGTCCATCGCTGAGCGCCGCCTCTACCAGTTGAGCCAAATCGACGTCGAAAAGGTCGAGCAGGAACACGCTGACGTCAGGGCCACCATCCTCGATTTGGAGGACATTCTTGCCAAGCGCGAACGCCGTCTGCACATCATGCTCTCGGAACTCGACGCGCTGGTGGAGCGGCATGGGGACGATCGGCGTAGCGAAATCGACCCGATGCCCTTGTCCATGGACCGCGAGGACCTCATCGAAGAGCGCGCCATTGTCATCACGCTGTCCCAAGACGGATACGTGCGCCACATGCCTGTGGACGACTTCCGCGTTCAGAACCGCGGCGGGAAGGGCCTCAAGGGCGTCACCACGAAGCAAGAGGACACGCCGATGCAAATCATCACCTGCTTCAGCAAGGACCGCTTGCTGATCTTCACCGACCAAGGCCGCGTCTACGGGCTGAAGGCCTGGGAAGTCCCCCGTGGTTCGCGGCAGGCTCGAGGTAGCCACGTCAGGAACCTCCTCGAGGGCCTGCGTGAGGAGGAACGCATCATCCGCATCC
>CEUV01051062.1_pt1 | contig 61251 bp, 93 predicted proteins | sample 356401 | NCBI WGS metagenome assembly CEUV01 (sample SAMEA2622710, study PRJEB7988) | marine metagenome | isolation source: saline water (ENVO:00002010), including
CAATATCTTTCATAGTAAATCTTTTGTGTTCTATCTTTCTTACAGCCACATCCGAATCGTTTCCGGTGTTGGCGTTAAGTTTAATATCATACAACCCTAGAGTTCCATCTGGCTTAGCAGGAGTCACAGGTGAAAACGCTGGATTACCTCTTATAAATCTTATGATACCATTTCTATCAATTACAAGTTTACCAGCTGTAGATAAGAAGTATTCTATGTCAGCTTGAATTAAAGTGTTTGTTCTAGGCTGCTTGATAGCTCTTGCAATTCCGCTTGCAAATTCTCCATCAGAATCCATGACTGGTCTAAAGTCTAAAACATCTCTTAACGGAACTACTCTACCATCAGAAAGTCTGTGCTTTGGAATCTGATCATAATTAACTTGACCGGTGTAAGAATTAACCGCAAAAAAGTCTCCAGACACTCCGTGATCGAAATGTTGATAGTTAATAAACACACTACCTGCTGGAGCGGATTGACCACCTTTAAGTACGAGTCTCCCTAAGTCATAGTGATTATCTCTTTGACCATTATCAAGAGTAAATCTGTCTATGTAACTAATATTACTATCACCATGTTTAAGAACTTCGTTAACTGAAAATATATCGGCTCTATTTAACGGCAAGAATTGTTTACCTGTGATCGCGTCAGTTTGAATACCTACACTAATGGATCTAGTACTAAGAGTTTTTGTTTTAACGGCTGCGTTAGCCTTATTAACATAAGCAAGAATTTCTACTTGTTGATTTGCTGGTAGTCCAGTTATTGTTGACGCTTGAGAACCAACACCACCAACTGATGGATTATCAAATAATGTACTCGGAGATATGATATTACTATCAGTGCCAATGATCCAATCATTAGTATTTGCAAAAGTCTCTCCAGTTCCAGATAACGAAATAGAAGCTGTGCCAACACCATCAGTGGTTGCGGTAAATCTTTCTTGTACAGTTAAAGATATGTCTGTAAGAGCTTTCGGTCTTGGTCTAGGTAGAGCAAACAAACTGGTACCATTAGAAGTTTCTTTGATTACGGCTTTATTATTTTCTAATACAGGATTAAAGTAATCTGTTATGCTTGTTCCAATACTTTTTACATTTCTAAAAGCTTGACCAGCGTTCATCTTTACGTCGAATAAATTGTATTTTAAGTTGATACCGTCTTCGTCAACGGCTTTAACTCTGGCCGTACCTATGGTTGTTCCTTGAAAATCTGAATCATTTTTTAATGTAAGCTTTTGAAATACGTTTATGTTAGGAACGCCTTGAGTATCAGAATCTACGTTAGGATTGACTATTACGAAGTTACCATAATCAGCTGCAACTACTTCGTTATTGATCGTGGTAGTTTGAGTTGATCTATTAATTCTTAACGTAGTTGGAAACGTTCTAGAAGCTCTAAATCCATCGACTACTGCAGTACCAGCACTTACGACTAACTGAAGTTTAGTATTGTCTGAATCTAATTCGAATCTAGTAGTAAAAGGTTTTACAAAATAGTCTCCAGAATTTTCAAAGATTCTTTTTGCTACAACTTCATTTGGTACGTTGTATGCATCGTTAGCGTTAATCGCATTATATATCACACCTTTTTTAACTACGGCAACCGTGACAAAGTTTTCATCTGAGTCTACTTCTGTGTCGAGAGCTATAGTTAATTGAATTCTGTATCTGTCAGCTCCTGGGGCAGCTAAGTTTGGAACACTACCTTGATTATCAAACAAAGCAGTATTATCTGAACCGGTTACAATTTCTTCTACAACTTTAAATCCAACGTTAGCGTCTGGAGTATCTGTGTATTTTGATATGATTTTAGATTGATCTTGAGTAAATACGAAATGACCTCTGGCATAGTAAATTCCAGATAGTAGAGTTACTTGCGTGCCGACACCTGTGGCTGGATTAGTGGCAGTATTGGTGGTTTGAACTGTAAGTGATACACTACCATTATTAATATCTTCACCGTTAGTCATTCTAATAGTGGCAGATCCAGCGAGAGCTGAACTTGTATTAGTGTATTGGACATATAGTGTTGCTGGATCGCTACCTGAAGCTGCGACTACTTCAAGAACTTTTGCAACTACTCCAGAAGTTTGACCCGTAAAAGATGTACCTAACAATGTACTAGTATCTGGTGGAAGAGTATTTATCGTAGTGTCGAGTTTTACGAACTCAAACTTTTGATTAATATTAGCACCACCCGGTCGAACAACTGCTCCTTCTTTAAATATATTATCGCCAAACCTCTGCATTTCTCTTTGAATGATAGTTTGGCTTTGAGTTAGTTCTCTTGCCTGAAGTGCTCTACCTGAATTAAAAAGTATTCTGTGAAAGTTATCACTGTCCGCAAAATCATCTTTATAGGTAGTAGCAAAGGTTGTATTAGTAAGATTTGTCGCCATTATTTTCGCCTTATAGTGTTACTACAATTTTTATATCTTCTGTTTGATTAGACGCTCGTACTACTGGTGCTCTATTTTCTATGTATAATATTTCTCCACTAGTATTTAAGACATCATCTCTCGTAAACGCATCACTGTCTGCATCTACACCGACTGCTACTAAGTTTGCCGAGTTACCGCCACCAGATATAGTTTCACCTTCTTGAAAAGGTTTAAATCCAGTCTCTTCTGCTTGGTGATAGTATACTTTATCGCTATCTATATCATCGATATAAGCTTTAGCTCCAGTTGAACCACCTGTTATTTCAGTATCAACTGTAAAGTTTGCAGCGTCTGTGTTACTCGTCACTTGTAAAAACTTTAAAACTCTACCAGTGGCTGCCGTAAAGTCGGAATCTACAGTTCCTTTTCTTGGATTTCTCATAAGTACAATTTGTCTAAAATCATTACCTACTACAAAATCTCCTGTTTCTGTTCCTGCTGGTTTTGTGTTGAACATAAGAGAAGTAGCTTTAAGTTCGTTTCTACAGTCTGCGCCCATTCCGCTATCTGGTCCGATGATTGCACGGGCTGCTGCCCCGGAACCACCACCACCAGTTATAGACACACTTGCAAAATTATACCCGTGCCCCATAGTTATAGCACTGTCTGCGCTTGAGTCTAATTCAATTTTTACTACTGCTCCACCAGAAACAGTTGCTGTAGCAGCTGCGGCCTTTCCATCTCCATCAATTGTTATCGTCGGAGCTGAAGTATAACCACTTCCGCCTGCAGTTAATGCCACCCCAATTATTTGACCAGCTGATGCAGCGTCTTGAACAGCTTTTTGTTGTATTTCTAGTGAAGTTGAACCAGATCCTATAATTTTTTCTACTGGTACGAAGTTTGCTGATAAGAACTTACTCGCTCTTGTTGCGCTAAGAGCAAATAGAAATTTCCATACGTAACCATCTGCAGTTTTAAATGGTTTTACAGAAGTTCCAGTTGGTTTTACAGTAGAAGCAGCAGCATTACCATTTGCGTCTTTACCACCTTGAAGTACTATATAAACTTGGTTATCTTCTGTAAGAACGTAGTATTGATTTGTAGCTGGAATCTCTGTAAGATTATCGTCAAAGCCATTGTATATCGCGCCTGAAGACCAGTTATATCTAGGAATAGTAAAAGTAACATCTCCTGCTGTTTTTATAGACTGCATAGATGCTCGAGCGTTTCTAATAGATCTTGGATTGTCTAGTGGAGTTGGAACAGTCTCCGCACTGTCCCACGCTTCCGACCTACCAATTCCAATGTAGTATCTAGCAGTTGCTGCTGTAACCTCGTTAAAAATAGTTTGAGTTAATTGTCTTTTTAGAGGATCTGTAATAATTGCTGTCATTTTTTATCTCTACGTAATTGTTACACCAGTGCTGGCTGAGTCCGCGCCAGCTAACATAAACCAGCTGGTTCCATTCCATATACACTGTGTTGCATTATTCTGTGTTACATCAAAAGAGGTACCTTGAGCAAAAGGGTGCGGAGTAATTGTTGCGGTACCAGTTCCAATGTTTGTAAAAATTTTAAACTCTCCTGCAGTAGTTCCTGGGCCTAAAGCTAAGGCAAGCGAGCCAGACTTATTACAAACAATAAGTGAGGCTGCAGAATCTACCGCTCCATCTGCCGTTTCTGTGACAGAAGTATAAGCAAGTTTAGCTACTTCTACAGAACCTTTCCCTTGCCCGTTTAGTTTTAAGTTAATATTTGTATCAGTTCCTTCAGCTTGAACCGTTGGATTACTTCCAGACACTTGGTTAGTTATCTTTAGATTATTAACAGCACTTGAAGTAGAAGTTAGATTAATCATAGTAGCTCCAGCTGAATCAATTATCGATTGCTGAATCTTAGGTCTATAAATCGTAGGTGATGTTAGGGTTTTATTTGTTAAAGTGTCTGTTGTAGCTCTGCCTACTAATGTGTCAGTAGAAGTTGGCAACGTAATCGTACCAGTATTTGAAATAGTTGATATGATTGGTGCGGTTAACGTCTTATTCGTTAATGTGTCAGTGGTATCTTTTAACACTACAGTACCAGTAGCGTTTGGTAGACTTATCGTTCTATCGGCTGTAGGATCTGTAGCTATCAAGAACGTTTCATGAGAGTCTGTAGAAGCTCCTTCAAAAACAACCGCGCTATCTGTAAATGATACTCCAGTTGAAAGCGTAGCACTATCTCCACCAAGTCTGGTGTATAGTTCTATTAAATTTTGATTTATTTTAGTTCCAGCGGTACGAAGGGTATCTCCTGTACCATCATTCGCTGAACTACCAATATTAATGTTTTGCCTAGTCATTTTAATTCCTGATATATTGTTCTATTTATACTAGAAAGATGAATCACTGGTGTATCTAGTGAACATTTCATTGTCCATAGTCTCTGTAGTTAACGAGAAGTCAGGTCTCGCTGCGCCTGCGCTGTCTCCAATGTCACTATCATCAAACTTGAACGAGTTAACTCCAATAAGTTGCGCAGTACTCGAATAAAATTTATCAATTTGTTGAGCCGAAAGATTTTGATATACACTTACAATTTGGTCTAAGCCTACTCTAAATGTTGTAGCGTCTGAATCAATTAATCCAGTCATTTGAGTAAACGGTGAGACCGGAGATAGTAAAGCTTCAGAAGTCAATATAGGTCCAACAGCTGAATCTGATACAACTAATGGAGCGAAAAGACTTAAACTTGCTTCTCTTTCAAGTATAACTTCTCCAGCAAAGAAAAATCCTGCAGGGTGTACAAACTTTTTATATAATTCACTCCACTGAGAAGTATCTATACCTACTTTAATAAGCAACGAAAAGATCTGAAACAATTCGGCATTTTGTATAAATTTTAGAGATTCTGCACCAATCTCTGACTCTCCAACTGTAAATATCTGTCTCTTAGGATATTCAACTTCTGCAGCTTGTTGAAAGAATAATCTAAAAAATTCTTCAATCGAAAATCTACTTCCTTTATGTTGAGCAAATTGCGCAAGTCTTGTAAGAGCAAATCTTACGTCAGAAAAGTTTTCACCAGTTTTTAAGCCGCCAGCAATTTCTGATACAAGATTGTTTAAAAACTGAGACTGCGTCGCGTGTATGTCACGCGTATCGAATAATCTTCTATTGTCTTCTCCAAATCCATGAGGACCATCAGAGTCCATAAACTCATAGTAATTTTCTAAAAAAGATACGAGCTTTGGAAAGTCTGCAGCAAAATATTCCGGAAGAGACTCTTTGACTTTCCTTACTTGAAAACTTCTAGGTCTTCTATTAAGATGTGGATTTTGCGACATATTATAATGTTACCTGCGTATTCTGAAAATCTAGTTGAGCTTTAGAAGTTGATAATGTTCTATCAATGTCTAGAATATAATTACGTAATGGTCTTATTGTGTTTTGATTCGCTGGAGTAATATCTACTCTTATGCCAGAGCCTTCAAACGCGGAAGGATTAAACCCTGTAAAAGTTACAGTTCCGGTAGCACCTATGTATGAACCTATATTATCTACCACAACTTCACCGTCATTATTAAAAACTTGTAATTTAGTAGACTTTAAAAGATTTTTAATAGTACAAGTTTGTCCATTTAAAGTAAATCTTGAAGTAGTTAAAGTGTGATTAACATCATCTGGCGTAGCTATGGCTACTGGAAAGCTAACAGTGTATTGAAGTGTTTCTCCTACAGATGGAGTAAACGTTTGATTAAGTTTTACGTCCATCTTAGAGTTAAGAATAGCTTCATCCAAAGCGTCTAGTTGAGTTAATAAGTTAGATCTTCTAAACACTTTATTAAATTTATTTAAGTTAGTGGCGAAGAAGTTATTGATGGTTGTTTGAACTAGATTTTCGACTGTCTTGGACGTAGAACTTGTCAAGTCTGGATCTAAGTTAAAAGTAGTATTTATCTGAACATTTGTAGTTATAGGATCGACAAAAATTGTATCAATAGACATTATGGCTAAGTTGTCTGTTAGTTCTGTTCTTATAGTATCTTTAACATTTTGTTGAGTATCGTCGGCGATATTGGACTTAAACTTAAGGCCAACAAATACCTTTCCAAACTGAGGAGGTTCGTTATCGGCTCCACCAAATGAAGTTACGTCATCTAGGAAAGAACCATAATTTGCTAAAATTTGAGCAGTATAATCTTCTGCAGTAACAAGTCTTCTTTGAGCTGTGAAAGATATAGGAGCATTTTGTCTTATTGATTCTATACTTTCTTTAAACGCTCCACCCGATGCGTTGCTCTCAGTAACTGTAGTTAAATTAATTGGTGTTCCATCTACGGTAACAGTAGTTGTAGGTGAGAATAAAGAAGCTCCATTAGCAGCCGTAGCTTTAGTAGAAAGATAGTCAATTACAATTTTATTTCCAGCTTCTGGAGCTTTTCCAGTAGATATGCCATCTCCGAATATTACTTCAAAGTAACCATTTGGAACTTCTTTTATTTGAAAGAGCGTAGAGGTGTTTGTTATTCTTATCGCCTTATTGATGTTGGTGTAAGTATCAAAAGCCGTTGATGACGCAGTCGCGAATACTCGCACTCTAATAGTAGTGGTGTCCATGGTAATATCTGGAATAACGTAAATTTGTGAGTCACCAGTTTCACCAACAAAGAATGTTTTTGTTTTTTCTTGACCTTCAAATACTGGAATACCAGTTTGACCATTTCCATCTAAAAACTGATAAAGACCTGCTCCATCATCTAAAGCCGTAAAATTTTCTCGAGTTTGAAATGTATAAGAAACATCATCAACTGAAGTTGTAAACTGCGTGTTTCTTGGCAACGTAATTGCAGTTGGTCTAGTTGATGAAGCCACAGAAAGAGACAAATTAAGTTTAGCCTGAGCAGCCGAGTAAGATCTTGGAACATATCCTAAAGCTTCAGCGTGAGAAACTATTGAACTTCTAAGCTGAGCCGTATTTAGAAAACTTTCATTCAAAGCAAAGTTACCAATAAGACCGTTAAAATGCGTGTTATAAGCTAAAACGTCTAGTATATTGCTTAATCCAGATGCTTCAAAATCGTAATCAGCAAATTCTGCTTTTTGTTTAAGAAAGTCTTTAAGTTTAGTTTTGATTGTATCAAAATCTAATTGAGTTGATTTAATTGTTGTTGCCATTTATCTTAACCTCGTTAAAGAAACTTCCACTTGCACTTGTTGAGCCGTATTAACAACCTGAAAGAACACCGTAACTTTTACTTCGTTCTCGTCTGGACTTATAATACTATTTATGTTAAGTATTTTAGCCCTAGGTTCGAAGTCTTCTATTGACTTTATTATTCTTTCTTCTAGCGAATCATCATCAATATCCGTGCTTAATCTAAAAAGCATTGAATTTAAATCACCACCGTATCTCGGCAAGAAAGGTTTCTCTGCAAAATTCGTAAGTAACAAATTTCTTACAGCTTGTTTTACTGCCGCTGCGTTACTCTTTTTAAAAATATCTCCAGAAGGCTTCTTTGTAAATGACAGGTCTATGTCTTGATAACCTACGGTTCTAGCCGTAGTTATGGTCTTGTTACCAAGATTTCCATCTTCTATCGAAAAAGCTCTTGCTGGCATTACATTTCCTTTATTGTCTATTTATAACGAAATTTCTTCGTTTGGATCTAAAATTTCCATTAGTTCGTTAGTAGACTGCACGTAATTATTAAATCTAGTCTCTACATCATTTTGATACGTCACTGTCCATGGAGGAATAATCTCTGGCATTACTAATATTAGTTGTACATTTAAACTTCCATCGGGATTGTAGATGTCGTAATCTAATATTAATTTATCAAATTGTAATAAGTTTTTAAGATATATTGCTAAGTCAAATGTCTTTTCATTATCTACTTCTCCATTTTCATCTATAAGTTCATAGACTACTGCACGTCCTCTTGACATTAAATAATTTATTCCATCACTGACATCAAGAGTCTCGCCCGGCTCAGCCCGGTATAAGCCTTCAACGACTTGCAATCTATGATTAGCAAATTCTCTACTACAAGTAGCCGAGTTAACTACTTTCATAGCTCGAGCTTGTAGCACGTATTGTTTTGCTAATCGCATTCTATCGTCATCTTCGATTATATGTGTCAATGTAACTGGATCACCAAGCCCTCCTAAAAAAGTAGCCATAGTAATCCCAGGCGCTAATCTAGTTCTGCTAGTTATCTCTTCTTGAAACAAAGGATTAAACTTTGGATCAGGAAAGTATGTAGTCTTATATGTTTTTGCCATTCGTTTACCTAATTACGTAAATAACTTAGAAGTAGTGGCTGCTCTACCAACCGGTTGATCTGGTCTCATAGGTGACTTTTCACTACCAATTATTCTTCCGGTTTTCCCAGGTGCTATGTTAGCAAACCCAGGAGATATTATACCTTCAGATAAAATCGCTCCAATAAACTCTTCATTGTTTAAATTATTAGCGTCTCTTAACTTTGATCTTGCTTCTCTAGTTGTGAGCAATGTTTTTGATACTCCACCATAGTTTGTAGTTTGATCAATTTTATCTTTTAAGAAGTTACCATCATCAACGTCAACTCTTCTTATCCCTTTTGGAGAATTATTTAATATAGCTTGAGCTACGGCATTTGTAACTTGAACTGTATTCTTATTTGTCGCTGTAGTATCAGTTGCGCTATGTCCACCAGTACCAGCACCTGCACCTAACGAAGTTGCAACTGAAGCTTTCAATGATTGATTAGCATCAATTGCTTGAGTAGCCGTACCAACTAAATCACCTCTAAAAGTTGTTGAAGTCATTTCAGTTGCGTTGATTCTAGGAATATGAGCGGTCTTTCCATAGATTACCATTTCTTCTCCACCAATAGTTCCACTGTCTCCTGCTACTAAGAGAGAAGAAGAAGCGATATTAGCACTTCTTGTTGAAAGTGTTATTTCGTTTTCTGCTGTAAGAATTAAAGTATCGCCATAAGTTTGAGTTACGTTAGATCCAACTATTTGTGTTACATTACCTTTGATAGTTTCAAATCTATCTCCAAGTATTACTTCTGATTTAGTGCCGGCAATTTGTTCTGTTTTGCTACCAACAATTTCAATTTCTTGATTTCCAGCAATCTCTTGAATAAATCCTCTTTTTACTGTTTGCTCTAAATCACCATCAGTTTTTATATTGAAGTCACCACCAACTTCAATGTCAAAATCTCCTGCAACTTTTAATTTAAGGTTACCATTGTAGTGAAGTTCACCGTCACCATCTACGATAACTTTCTCGTCTTCTGCAGTAACTCTTACTGTATTTTTTGTAGAACTGTAAATCACAGTTCCATCCGCTCTCATCTCTACGCCTGATCCTGTTCTATGACGTATCATAACTCTTTGAGCGTTTGGCGTATCGTCATATTCGATAATATGACCAGAAGCTGTTTCTTTAACTTGATTATTTGGATATAAAGACACTGGTTCAGATTCAAGTTCTAAGTCTAAACCTGAAACGCTTCCACCTAAGTATACATTGGTTCTTTTGGAACCTCTTGCTTTGTCGTTTACACCAGACCCTTGAAGATACTCAGGCTTAGGAAATACACCTTCAGGATCTTCATAACCATGCTGAGCATTTTCTAATTCTCTTAATTTAGCTGCATTTACATTTTGATCTAAATTTTCGAATATTTCTGTCATTATTTTAAAAACCCTAATTTGTTTGCTATGGTGTTGGCTATTTTGTTATTACCTGCCACGTCTTTTATATTTCTATTGAAAGCTCCAGCTGCTTTGTCGATGGCTGCTGTTTTATTTTTAATGATATTATCAGAATTAAACTTACCAATCGAACCATTCTGAGCATTTTTAGCTTTTTCTATTTCAGCTTGTAAGTCAAAGTCATCGCTAGAAATTTTATCAAGGCCTGTATTCATTTCACTTATAGCCGCATCTAAGTCTTTTTCTATCTTAGTACCATCGACTTGATTAATTTTATCAAAGTCTTGAGCCACTTTATCAAAACTAAATTTACGCTTTGAATTAAAAGCGGTTTCAGCTGGTTTTGCTAGCTTCTTTGGCTTGATAAACGCGGCTTCTTTTTTAGTAGGTGATGAAGTTATTTTTGTTGGATCCTCTACATTATTTACTTTACTAAACTTTTCTCTAAGAGCCTCAACATCTATCCCAGGACCTAAGTATCTTAAATCGTACTCATAATCTCCAAAGACGTTAGCACCTTCAAAAGATTCATAAAATAATTTTGTAAAGTTTTCTAGCGCTCTTTGTTGATCGGCGTTAACAGGATGTTTTTCAGAAGCTACAACAGTAAGTTGAACTCCGTCTAAATCAAACATAGTTTCGGATCTAGTAAGGTCTATAGGTCTTCCTCTTTGTATAGATCCATTTGTAAGAATAACGTAATGTGCTTGTAATCCAAAATCAAACGGCTTATTCTTCATCTTTGTATCGGCTTTTTTAACGGCGTCGCTAGCAGCATTACCTTGACTTTGAAATTCTTTTACAAGAGCATTCTTTTGAGCTTCAATAGACAGTTCATGTAATCTTCTCGCATTTACTTCTTTTGGTCCTCCCCAAACTTTTGCAGTCCAGCCTATGACTAATGTTCTTATAGATCTTTTTGTATCTTCTTTTCCTCTTTGAGAAGTTTCAAAGTCTGTTTTTAATTCATTAAATCCATCAATAACCTCGAAGGCGTAATCACTTGGTGTCGTAAGTCCAGTAAAACCGCCGGCATGCTGCTGTAAATCTTTAATAAAAGATGGTGTTATTGCGTCGGCAGTAAGCTCACTTTTACCAATCAACTTGGATAGGTTAGTATCAAAGTTAGGTTTTCCAGTCTTAAAATCTAAACCTTCAATAAAGTTTGGAGGTTCTTTAAACCCCTTTGGAACTACAGCACCAGGAGCCAATGCACCAAACTTATTTTTGATATCTCCAGAGATGTCTGGTAAACCACTAAGCGGGTTGATAGGTTTTACACCTTTTGTTTTTACTGCAGCCAATGCAGCTTGAATATTAGTTCCACTTCTTCCAGCCGCCTTTGATATCTTACCAAAAATATCTGAACTTAGTGGATCGCCTTGATTGAATATTTCACTAGTTTTTTCTTTTATAGTTTTTTGAGTTTGCGTTGTTATTTGTTTTTGTGGACTTCTACCAGATTGAAAATTTTGCATTGCTTTTTCTAAGATATTACCAGTTGATGCTGATAACTTATCAGTTGCTGGTTTAAATTTAGTTAATATCTGCCTTGCTTTTTCTGGTTTAAGATTTAAATTTTTTTGAAAAGTTCTAAGTTGAGCTTTTGCGCTTCCATCTGCAACTACTGATTTTAAGAAAGCTTTTGGTTGTATTCCAGTGTCTCCAAATAATGTTTTAGTTTCATTAGCTAGTGCATTTGTTACTACACCAATACCTTCACCAGCATTTTCTTCTAACACGCTCGGTGCTGCTTTTTTTCTGAAAGCTTTTATAGGCTTACCTCCTGCAAATAAGCTTTTTATTCCTGCCAGTGATTCACCCATATTATTAATAGGCGCGCCTTCAAGCAAACTTCTTTCAGCTTTTACGTTTTCAGCTGTTGCTAACATCTGAGGTTTTATTTGAGCTTCAATATTAGTTACAGCATTAAATATCTCAGGTGGAACAGACTGCTGAAACTCTTCTCGAGACACCGACTTCTCATATTCAACTTTTATTTTAAACTGAGGTTTTTTTGTCTTTACAGTTACTTTATTATTACTAAAAGTAAACTGGCCGGTAAAAAGTCTTTTTCCAATAGAACTTTGATTCTGAAATACAGTAACTTGTATAATTTCTAGAACGTTAATGTCATTCGGAATCTGTACCGATCTGCCTCTTCCTTCTTCAATCGCCATTTACGTCGTCGCTCCTATACCTAATTTTTTATAGACCTCATTAGCAAAAGCTACTCTTTGATTAGTATGTGCTAAATCTTTATTTGGTCTTTCATACTTATCTTGAAATACTATTGTTGCCTCTTTTACGGTCTTTGTTTTTCTTAATTTACCAAGGCCTAAGTATGGGGTTGTTTCCAGTTCAAACTTTACAAACTTAAGTTGTGTTTCTATATCTCTGTAATTTAAATTTCTTTGGTTAGCAAAATCTACTAGTTGGCCAAACCTGTTTCCAGCTGCTTTTGCTGGATTCCACTGAGCAATTCCAAAACTATTCTCATCTTCAAATCCAGATCTAGCAGAAGGATTTAAATCTCCATTATTGGCATTTGCACCAGATTCTACCATAAAATTACCAATCATTCCACAAGCTTGTTTTTCTGAAAATCCTCCACCAGCTTCTGAAACAAAAAAGTTAAACGCTTTCTCAGTGTTAGTATTTCCTGTTATTTCTATATCTATCAATGAATCAGCTTTGTCTAACTGCTCAGATAATTCATTATCGTCTAATTCTATTTTAGGTATTGAACCTAAGATTAATGGAAGTTGTGAATTTTTACCGTCCAAAAATATGCCAAAGACTTGCGCTCTATTTTTCAAACTGCAGTTTGCGCCTAATCCAGAACTTCCATCTTCAGTAACTGGTATGTTAACCTGTGCCCATGGTAAATCTTGGTTAGGAACATCAACCGTGTTAGATGAATGAACACCATGCACTCTAACTCTTACTCTATCTAATTTAAGTGGATCGTTAACGTCAACAACTGTGCCGACAAACCATCGAGTTTGATCGCCATAAAAACTCATGTGATTGGCTCCTCTCCGACAGAAGCTACTTTACCAAGTAACAGATTCACGTCATATCTTTCTGTTTTAAATATATGTTCGGTAGCAAATATAATATAATCACCTGATTTTTTTTGGTCGTATTTTGGTCTTTGCTCTCCAGATTCTTGTGTATTGTCTAAAAATAAGACTCTTATTGTTTTACCAATAGTATAATTCTCGTCTCCAGTTAAAAACTCTCGGCCAGATACAGTAATTCTTAGAGGAGTCTTAGTTACAAACTTTTTTACGGCCGCACCAATGGCTTTTCTTCTGTGTTGTCCTGAGGCCGATTCATCGTTATAACTCTTAAAATTACCTTGAAGCTGTTTGTAAGCTCCAGACGAAGATATTTGAGTTATTGATTTAGAATCTAATTGGCTTAATGGTTTATCTTTAACTTTATACCCAGGCGCATAATTATATCTTGTATTTTGAGATCCTAGTTTATTATCTAAGACGAGCGGACCAAATAAATCTTCGTCAACATCAAAGTGAATTTTAGTAGGAGTTCCAGTCATAGTGTTAAAAAACTGATACTCAGCTCCAACTAATCCTTCCATCACCAATGGCATTAATTTTTCTCCTTCATTATATTCATAGCTTTCTATGAGATACTGTTTTTGAGCGCCTGCGTCATTAGAAGTTATACTTGGTGCATATATGTAAGGTGTATTTAAGTTAAGTGGTGATTGCGTTAACATCTTATCTAAACTTTTCAGTACTAAGTTGTTTACACCTAAAGCTGAATAAAGATAAAAGGGTAATCCAGACTGAGACAAGACTCTTTTTTTCAACCAGTTACAAGCTTCAATTGGATCTAAATTTGGTATTATTACTTTAAGATCATTTATAGCATCAACGTCATCTATAAGCAACTCTTTATCTAAAAACTCTTCTAGTATCTTTTTGATTATTTTAGAAGGAGCTCCAGAATACGACTTACTGATATTTTGAGCGGCAGATTCAAAAGCATGATATTCAATACAGTGTATAAAGACTGATTCATTTCTTTCGTCTACTTTAAATATGTTGTCAATCTTATCGATAAGAAATACTTTTACTATTTCGTTTCCTGTAACTCTTTCTTCGGAATGCTGTAGTGTAAGTGTTAATTTTTCTCCACCTTGAAAGTCCATATCTTGAACTATATTTTCTTGATCAATAAATAGAAACCTAGCTGTGAGATATGCTTTTTCTATGTGTTCATAGATTACAAAGTCACTTATAACTTTTGCGATATCAATTCCTACTACATTTCTATCACTAGAAATAACTGCACTTAGAATCTGAAAATCGGTTTGTTGTTGAGCTAATGCTGTGTTTGACATTTTATGACTTTATCGCTTTTTTATAACCTGATATTACTGTACTCATTAATGATGGCTTAATAATTTTTATAGTACGTAAACTTTCATTGACGTCAAAATATACTTCTTCAAAAGTTTTACCAGTAAGAAGCGCGCCCGGGCCTACGTGTGGATCTATATCTACAATCGCTCCACTTCCATCAATATAGTGAGATTCTGATTGAAACTCATTAGCACTAGAAACTGCAAATATGGTTTCAAGATCTCCATCAGAATTTGTTGAGTTAATATTTTCTCCACCAATTCTAAATCCTACAGTTCCTTCTACTACTATTTGACCAAGGTCGAGATTTCTTCTTATGATCTTACCACTCGCTCCAGAAAGAGCACCAATTGCAATTTGTCCTACTTTAAGTTTCGACGCAATATCATCTCGAGTTGTCAAAACTGTATTTGGAAATAATTTTTTAGTGTAAGCTTCGAGTTCACCTCTAATCAATGGCCAACCTTGTTGTCTAATATCGTCATTAAGAAGATAAAAAGTCCAGTAATAAAGTGGTGTACCATATAATTGTATTGAAACTTGATCCGGTCTAAATCCTTCTTGTACAAAATGCAGATTAAAGAAAGTTAGATTATCTTTTATCTGATCTACTACGTCGGCGTATTTAGATATATCTTGAAATACTACTGGATCAACTTCATTTCCAAAGTTATATAGTAAAGTTTTAAAGTCTTCAAAATAAAGCATATTAGAATCCTTGTTCGATATCTTGTTTTGTTAGTGCCTTATACTCTACAAAGCTAAGTGTAAGATCTATTTCGTTTGGCTGTCCATCTCTACGTAATGCTCCACCTGTTGGATTAATAGTGTGATTGACATTTCTTAAATAACAATACTTAAATTTCGGAAGTTTTAAGTTTCTACTTCCCCTATGATGAAAACTTATCTGAAATACATGTGGAAACTTGTATCCAACGTCTGCATTTACTGTAGTTCCACCAACGTTAAACGATGCTCCAAATGTATCTGGATATAATTGTTTTCTAAAGTGCTTGATTATCTTGCGCACTTGTTCTGCTTCTTGTGCAGAATCAGCGATAAACTTAAATTGAAACGCAAATTCTCTTAGATTGACTCCTCTAAATAAAGCTCTTACGTTTGGATTGATAATCATTCTCGTAGCGCCTGTCACAGCATTTCTGATTCCACTAAGTGGATTAAATATTTCGTTTATTCTTTGTAAACTAAATCTCGAAGCTTCAGAAGCTATATCAACATTTCCATCTAGTAGATCAAAGAAACTACCTTTAGCGTTTTCGTATAAATCTGCCACCGCTTTTCCAGCGCCTACAGCCACATCAGCTCCTGCATTAACCAAAGCCTCTGTAACTGCTCCGGAGGCTCCTAGACTCGCATTTTCATATTGTACACCATCAGCATAGTTAAAAGAAATTGGCATGTACAGATCAACGATTGGTTCGTCTCTTTTAAGTTGAAAGTCCAATCCACCTGATACTGCAGCTATAGCGGCTTTACCAATGGCCGTATCAGTTATCGAGTCTCCTTGAGCTGCAGCTCCTGCCAGAGCTTTTTCAGTTTGAGCTGATATACCTCTTTCGGCTATTTCTAATGCTTCATCTTCTTCATCAGGCGATAATGGTTTTTTTAAACTTTGAGATGCTGTAGTTGATGGCCCTAAATTTGCAAATTCTTCAGCATGTTCAGTACCGTCTACTAATCCTGTGTTAGTTGAAAGATTGTCAGTCGGTTGTTTAACATGAGATTTCTGTGTAACGCCATCTTGCTTTGATCTAAATTCAAAGACTTGAAATTTTACTCGTGACTGATAAGCTGGATTACCAGTTTCTAATGGATATTTCAGATCTTCGCCATGGCCTTGCAATGACTGAGCGAAAGATAACAGTTCATTACCTATCGTTGAAGTAGCAGTGGATACAACATTTTTGATTTTAGGACCTTCTCCACCAAAAGCATCTAGCCCTGGTACGGCATTGGCAACTATCTTTTCTCCACTTGGACCTAGCTTTTGTAGCTTAGCTCCCGGAAAATCTAGCATTGGCATATTTTTTTTCCTTATAGATATAGTTAAGTATTATTTTTCTATTTATAACGAAAATCATGGTTTATTCAGGCTTATATAAAGTTAAGAACAGACAAAAGTACAAAGGTGATGCCTCTAAAGTAGTATATAGGTCTTTATGGGAGAAAGCCGTATTTCAGTGGTGCGATAATAATCCAAAGGTAAGAAATTGGAGTTCTGAAGAAGTTATAGTGCCGTATTTTTATGAAGTTGATAAGAAATACCACAGATATTTTGTTGACATGAAAATAGTATTTGATGATAAAACTCTCTTAGTAGAGATAAAACCAGAAAAAGAAACACGGCCACCTGAAGGTAAAAGAAAGACTAAGCAGTACATAAGTGAAGGTTTGACATATATAAAAAATATGAATAAGTGGGAAGCCGCAAATGAATTTGCTAAAGATAGAGGATGGGAGTTTCAAATATGGACTGAAAAGACTTTACAAGAAATGAAACTTATGCAAAAACCAGTCCCTGGAAAGCTCAAAGGTACATATAAACCATTAAAACAATTCAGGCGTAAAAAGCGCAAAAAATAGTTATAAATAGAAGTATGAGCAATCTCTTTCAAAAACTAGAACTAGAAGCATTTAGAGCTGGTATTACACCGCGTACAGCGCAATCTCGAGACTGGTTTCGTAGAAGAATTCAAAGGTTGACGAGAATAAATCGCGAACAGCTTATGAGAGAAGATGAATTAGAACAAGTTCGTACCCATAGTTATGGTGGAATGTTTATGTTTTTCTACGATCCAAAGACAAAAGACAAATTGCCGTACTACGATACGTTTCCACTTACAATTCCAGTAGAACCAGCTAAGGGTGGATTCTATGGAGTTAACTTACACTATCTTCCTCCTGTATTAAGAGCTAAATTTTTAGATGGATTGCTAGAGATAACTAATAACAAAAAATACGACAACACTACCAAATTTAGATTGACATACAGTTTATTAAGTGGTACACGAAAATTTAGATATTTCAAGCCTTGCTTTAAACATTATCTACTTAGTCAAGTAAAATCAAAATTTGCTGAAGTGCCTGCACCTGAGTGGGAAATTGCTACGTTCTTACCAACCGCATCATGGAAAAAGTCTAGTGCAGGAAGTATATACTCTGATTCTAGGAGAGCTGCCAATGGCAACTAGTGTAGATGAATTAAAAGCTTTAGCCTCGGTTAAATTAGGTTTTGCAAGAAACAACAGATTTTTAGTTACTTTGCCCGGAACTTTTGGTGGTGAAAGTACTAGAAACATAAACATACTCTGCAGTAACGCTAGCTTACCGGCAAAAACTATCATAACTAACGAAAGACGAATAGGTATGGAGTTTCAAAAGATGGCTTATGGCTATGCTGTGGACGACGTGTCTATGACCTTTTATCTTATGAATGACTATGGAGTTAAAAAGTACTTTGATAACTGGCGCTCATCAGTAATAAATGAGACCGGTATGGAATCTAATTATAAGAAAGAATACGCAAGAACAGTACAAATCCATCAGCTAAGACAACCATTGAAAGGATTTAGTAAACAACTAGGACCTATTAGATTTAATCTTGGTCTTGGAGGAGGCTCGGTTTACAGTGTAGATTTGATCGACGCGTTTCCAATAAATACTAGTCAGGTAGACTTAAACAACGAACTTGACGGTCTAGTCCAATTGACCGTTACATTTGCATACACTAACTGGAGAGTTGCTAGTGGAGTGCAGAACTTTATTAATATGGACATACAAACACCTCTTGGTGGAATATCATTATTTTAAGGAGTGAAATGAAATGGCGCTGCCAAAACTAAATAACGTACCTAAATATCAGATCTTGGTACCATCACTAAATAAAAAAGTATCAGTAAGACCTTTTCTTGTTAAAGAAGAAAAAGTTATGTTGATTGCTTTAGAATCTCAAGATCCTCAACAAATCGCCATGGCCATGTTAGATGCCGTAACTGCGTGTATTATAGACGAAATAGATACTAAAAAATTAACCGGTTACGATGTCGAATACTTATTTTTGCAAATTAGAGCAAAGTCAGTTGGTGAAACAACTAAAGTGTTACTTAAATGTGATAAGTGCGAAGATCAACATGAGACAGAAGTAACCATCGATTTAAGTAAGATTGAAATGAAAGGTCAGACAGACGATAATGAAGTTAAAATTACAGACAATGTAGTGCTAGAAATGCAGCACCCGACTTTTATGTCTATGATGAAAAACGAAAAAGCAATAGGGTTCGATAAAACTGAACAGGCTTTTGCTTTAATTAAAGAATCAGTCATGTCTGTCATGACAGACGAAGAAAGAATCGATATGAACGATACTTCGCATGAAGAGTTTCAAGAGTTTTTAGAGTCTATGACTCAAGAACAGTTTGGTAAGGTTAGAGAATATGTTGAAAAGATTCCAAAGCTTACTTATGACGTAAATTATGAATGTGGTAAATGTAAAGAGAAAAATACCATAGTGTTGGAGGGCCTGCAAAGTTTTTTATAATTAGTCTATCTCATACGTCGTTGCATGCGTATTATAAAACAAATTTTGATTTAATGCAACACCATAAGTATTCACTTAGTGAGATAGACAATTTGATACCGTGGGAAAAAGAAGTATATGTTGGAATGTTAGTTGATTTAATTAAAGAAGAAGAACTAAAACAGAGACAAGGAAATGGCTAAACTAGACGACGTAATTCAGCAACTTAAAGAAAACAATGAGACAAATGTCGACATCAGTGCCGGCGTTGCCGGTCTTGAAAACATGTTTGGAGCTTATTTTGCCAGTGAAGCTAGAAAAAAACTAGAAGAAGGCAGAGAAAAAGGTTCTAATACAGCTGCGGCAGCACAAGCCAGAGGTGGTAAAAAATCTGGTGGCGGTGGTATTATGTCAGGCCTTGGTGGTTTCTTAGGTGGTAAAGGTCTAGGAGCAATACTCGGTGGAGCAGGAATTGGTATAGGAGCGGCAGGTGCAGGTGTTGGCGCTTTCTTTATGGGTCTTGCTGGAGCCGAGGCTATCATGCAAAAGTTTGGTGGTGGTGACAACCTTAAAAAATTATTGATTAACTTAGGTGAAGGCCTTGAAGGTCTTGGTGGTAATGGTCTGAAGGCCATTGGCGCGGTTCTAGCGACCGGTGCTATATTTGGAGCACTTGGTAAAGGATTTAGCGCTGGAGCAGGAATAGCTCTTATGGGAGCTGGAATAGCTGGTTTCTTTACGGCTTTAGCCGCATCTGATAAAGCTATGGAAATGATGGATAGTGGCGGTGGAAAGAATATATCTGCATTCTTAAAGAATTTTGGTGAGGCACTAGGTTCTCTTTCAAATGAAGGTTTGGTAAAGCTTGGTGGTCTTATGGCAGGTGGTGGAGCACTTGCAGCTTTATTTGGTGTAGGTAAGGCGGCAAAAGCGGCCGTTGGAATTACAGCTATTGGAGCTGGTATCGCTGGATTCTTTACAGCTTTAGGTGTAGGTGATAAGCTAACTCAATTACTAAACGTCGACGGTTCTGCTATTACGACCATGATGAAGAACGTAGCAGAAGCGCTTAATGCTTTTTCACCAGATAGTTTAAAAGCACTAGGCGCATTTATGGGAACTGGAGCAGCACTAGGATTATTCGGCGCGCCATTAGCTGGCATGGCTTCAATTGGTATGACCTTGATCGGCGCTGGTGTAGCTGGTTTCTTCGGAGCTTTGGCTGGAGTTGGCGATCTCTTCAATAAGATGGGAGTAACTGGAGGTGGCCTTAAAGACATTATGAAAAATATGGCAGAGGCTCTAGGTGAACTTGGAAAACTTGATTCAAATATTGGAGATAAAGTAAGTGCGCTGTCTGGTGTAGGACCTGCGATGTTAAAGTTTTTTGGAGCAGCTGGTCTAGGTGCTATAACTGATAGTGTAATGGAAGGTGCCACAAAAGTAATTAACTTTTTATTTGGCACTAACATGGAGGCCAACCAAGATAAGAGAAGAAAAGGTCAGATCGCAGCAATAGTAGATTCTTTAGCTCCACTAAAAGACTTAGACGTACAAATGATAAAGAGCTTAGACCTAATGGGAAATGCGCTCGTTAATTTTGGAAAGTCGTTTGAGTCATTACAAAATTTAAGAGTAACAAACTTCAAAAGAAGCATACAAAATATAGCGAGTAGTCTAGCATCAAGTTACGACTTACTTAATGTTATGGCAAATGGTGGTAAGGCTGGATCGGGCTATTTTGATGGTATGAAAGAAGTAGACTTTGGACCAAAAGGTTCAGGTGGTATCTTAAATCCAAATCTTAATATAGACAAGCTCGTAGAAACAATAGAAAAAGTTAACTTTGTACTTGGAAAGACTACCGTTAAACCAACCAGTGTTGAACCACCAGCTATAGATAGTGGATCTAGATCCGCTGGCAGAGGAACTGGTGGAAATGTAAATGTTAGCACTGGAGGAAATGTCGACGCTTCTGATCGTAGTGTAAAGGTTGGAGGTACTACACTAATGAATAAGGGCCCCGGTGTAGACACCGCAGACCCTTATCTTGCAGCTGCAGGTATAATGTAATTAGTCTTCTTTTGCTAATTTTGCAAAGTAAGACATAGTATCCTGAGCTTCATCGTCCATTTCAGCGGCAGATACCGGTTCAATGGCTGGAACAGGTTCATTGATCTGAATCTCTTCCTTAACGGTGTAAGCACCAGCTGTAGCTTCTTCACCAAGAACTCTCATCAACTTAGTTTTAAGTTCATCATACGTCTTATAGTTCTTTGGATTAGTAAACTCTGTTAAGTCATGCATACCTTCGTATACAGTCTTCAACTGATCTTCATTTCCATCTAAGAGCTGTACAGGACTAGTAAACTCAGACTTGTCGTAGTTTCTATAACCTTCAACATTTCTAATCTTAAGTTTAAAGTCTGCACCTTCCCACATATCAAATGGATCGATTGGCTTTTCATCTGCAAACGCCGGATTCATAAGATCATAAATCTTATCAAAGATCTTCTTGCCAAACTTATATAGGAACACCTTACCTTCGTTATGAGGAGCTGAAGGATCGTTTGCTACATAGATGTTTGTAACATAATGAAGTCTACGTTTTTGAGCCCGGGCTTTTTCTTTATCTGATTCGATACCAGAATTCCAAAGCTTAGAGTTAAGTTCTCCTACTGGATCATTTTGACCAATAGAAGTTAGAGAGTTTTCAATATACCACATACCGGTTGGACCTTTAAATCCATGGTCCCAATATCTAACAAATGGAATCTCTCCGTCTTTCCCAGGCAAGAATCTGATAACAGCATAGCCATTACCCGCCTTGTCAACGGTAGGTTTCCAAATCCTATCATCTGCATAGGACTTAGTTTCTCCACCATTTGCGGATTCTGCTGCCTGAATAATTTTATTGATGTTTGCGCCACGATTGCGCTTTAGAGTTTCGAACGACATAGTATTGTCTCCTTATTTACTGAAGTATTAACTGAAATATTACGCTGTATATTAATGTAACCCTGCCAACATCATAGCGATACAAAGTTACCTATATTATATATAAGCATCTACTCAAATAACGATGAGTCGATTGAATTTTTTTTCGGTAAGAAATTCAATTCCATCGCTTCTGCCTCTAACTTATCTTTTATTACAGGCGATATAAACTTCTTAATGTCTTCTATTTCGATTTCGTTCTTTTGACATACATCGAGAATAGCATCCATGTAAGGTATATGTTTATCACTCACTGTAGCTTCGATAAGTTTAGTGAATTTTGACTTAGTCAAAAACTGGTCTTCTAATTTGTTACTCATTTATCAAGTACTCTTAACAATAATGTTTCCTCGTTGAGTCTACCATTAGGAGTGTTGACCTTTACCGAAAGGTTTGATAACTCTTTTTGTATTTGATTAGGAGTCTTATCGAGAATCAATGGCAACATATCCATTGGCTTTCTTAACCTAACCTTAATACTTTGTTCTTTATCGAAGTACTTTATAGTTGAACCTGATATTTCAAATCCACTTGGATTATCGGTATAGAACATACTGAGTTCTCTATGTTTGGCATTGAAGGTATATAACCTAGTCTTACCAACAATTTGAACTGGATTGATAGACACGACTTTAAAGTCATTATCTTCTCTTTTAAATTTAACTTTAGCGACTTGTTTATCGGCAGACTTAGGTCTTTTAACCTTTATAGTTCTACTTGCTTTAGTCGCTGCTTTGATGCTATCGAGATCTGATAACATATCATTACACGCTTTAATACGGCGGTTGAGTTCTGATCTCTTCAAGTGAGAATACCCTTCAACTGCTTGGTCACATCTTTTATGGTAGGCATCTTCATAATCTAGTAACCAGCCCTCAACCACCCCACGAACTGGCAGTGTAGCGGAGCCTGCCAAGCCATGGAACTTGAACCTATCATATAGATTGATAGTAGATTCTTTTCCGTCGATCCAATCGTCTTCGAGTTCGAGTAGATCTTGCATAATTGTATTACTAATCTTTTTCTGCAATCTTTGAGCAGGAGATAGTGTAATGACATTAGCACTATCTTTCTTGGCCTTTTGCTTTTCAGCGTAGAGCACCTTACCAGATTCGATAATATCTGTCATACGCTTTTGTAAAGCTTCTTGCCAATAAGGTAACTTATCGTCTTGAAGATTGCTATTGATAAAGAAAGCAGTAGCTGCTGAATAGTAACTTGGTAAGAGCTTATATTCAGGATTTGACAAGATGTATCTTGCCTCTTGCTTACTGAAATTATTTTTGACATATGTCTTTACTTGTTCAATAGCATCTTTACGAGATACTTCGTTTTGAAAGTAATATTGTACACTTTCTAAACCTTTCTCGATTGGAGCAGCATTCGCACCACTACGAACTTTTGCTCTTGCTATTTTCTTTTTTGATTTTCTACCTTTTAGTGCTGTGAGTCCCATTATCTTTCTCCCCTTCTATAACTTCCAACTGCGCCTTTAACCATTGCTGGATATTTACCTAAGTAAGTACCAGCTTCCAAATCACCTATAGTCACAAGATGCTTGTGCATATGTTCTATATTATCATAATTAGCTAGTATGTACTTAGCTAACTCATCGAACTCTTGATCCGATATAAGTGGATCACCTTGCTCATAATAAGCATAGGAACACATTAAATATTTTGCTATAGGATTTTTCATACCACCTGCCTCGCAGCCTGTACTTTCTTTTCGTTTTCCAAAAAGACTTTATCCATCATAGTAACCTCAATTGAGTTACTGATTTCAAAAGCTAAGTTAGGATGCGTATCACAAAGCTTTTCGACAAACTGTACTTTTTCTACAGCTGTCATCCTAGCTAACATATCTACTAACATATTCATATCCATAACAACTCCTCATTTTTTATTTTATAAGTATATTCTATCATACTTTTGAGCAAATGTAAAGGACTTTTTTCACTTCAAGGTGATTTTTTTTAGCTTTAAGCAAATATATTCTTTTCCGTTTGGGGATTTTATTTTAACATGTGGTATATTTTCGTCTGGTTTTCTGCATTCTACCTTATGCCACTTGTAACCATCTTGAATTTGTTTGTTTGCGGTTACGACAAACTCTTTATTAGCCATCATCCAAAGTGTGGCTACAAATATTAGTTCCATTCCTCTTCTCCATAATTGGCCTCTCCTGAGAGATTCGAACTCCCGACCCACGGCTTAGAAGGCCGTTGCTCTATCCACTGAGCTAAGGAGAGAAATTGTTACCTTCTCATTTTAGCGTATGCTTTGATGTCATCGCCTTTACCAACAGGGACTGCGTTTGATTTGTGCATGGTTGCGATACCAACGATGTAGTCACCACTATAGACTTTTGCTGCCTTACGGCCTTCGATTGGCCCGACGTAATCCGACGTCGGGATGCTCTTACGGTTTGATGAATAATCCGGAATACTGTTGCCACTAGATTTCTCTTTGTTTTTAAGCTGACTAGGATGAACACCACGCTTCTTTAACCAAGCATCGTGTTCAGCCTGAGCTTTTTGCCACCCCGGCTTTCGGAAAGGTTTACGTTTTTTACTGTTATTGTTATTGTAATAAACTGGCATTAAGTGCATAGTCATACTTTTTTACCTTCCCATGTTTTTCTTTTCACGCAATAGACAACGTAGAGCAAATATGAAATAATAGTAAAATCATAAGCTCCAATAATAAATGATTTTGATAGCACGTAAGCAAATGGTGCTATGATGATATAATCAAACCACCTAATCATACGCCAACTCCCTGTACTAACTTATTTATATCGATAACTCCATAGTTGATACTGTAGACTACCAACAGCACGAACACTATAAGAAGAGCGTATCGATACATCAAACCGACGATCGATACGAAAGTGCCTACGAGCAATGCGCCAGCTACCGCGAAGAAGAGGAGTTGAAGAAATAGCGGCGTCATTGCTTGTAGTTCGGATGGACTAGGCATTACTAAAATGCCCGTCCAAAACTGTTTCGGCTTCGCCGGAAGTGGCATAGTAGCCGGTGTATCTGTCGTAGGGCTGAATAAAACCTTCACTATTATCGATTGCACCTACGTACCAACCAGCTGCAGAAGCCATGACAATAGGCTCGGAAACTCCATTGTCAAACTTAATATCTTTGATTGCTTTTAAAATTTTCATAATTTACTCCTCAGTTTCGCTTATAAATTCTTTGGGGCCGTTGTCAATACCATCCTCCTTACCGACCTATCGGCCCCATGGTAAGGAGGGGAACGTTTTATACTCCGCCGCTGATTCCCTGGGTAGTTCCGTACCTGTAAATCCCGATGTGCTTCTCGTCATCTCGTTGTCCATCACACATCCTGCCGGTTACCTTCGCTATGTCATTGATTTTCTCCACTTTTGTTTTCATTTCTTTTTCCATTTTATAGATATATTATACCATACTTTTAAGCAAATGTAAAGGACTTTTTTCACTTTTTTTGAATTATTTTTTCAATTACATTTAATGGCAATTCGTCTTTCAAAGCTTGATTTACTCTTTTATACTCTTCTAGTAATTCAGTCAACTCTTTGATGCGCTTATATAGCGTGTACTTTTCTTTAGTTTCCTCAGCTATTTGTTTTTTTAAGAGTTCTATCTCGGCCAGTCCTCTGTAACCGTATTCTGTTGCTCCTTCAGCTAGCATTTTTATACTCCTCCAGTAATACTTCTTGCATTTTATATGCTTCTTTTTCCCATGGCTTATCAAGATAGTTCATGTCAGTTTCGTAAGCCACCTTTTTGTACATTTGAACACAACCACAATCGTGTAGTTCTTTCTTAACGTACTGCTTGACGTGTACCAATTCGTGTAGTACACAAGTAATAAAATCGTCACCAGTAATTTTGTTATCTATTTCTATTTCATATAGACCATCATCACAGTCCATACAGAAACCCTGTGCCCCATCTATACTCTTGATGTTGACATCTATTTCTATTTCTTTTTTTGGAGAGAACTTGTACCTTTGCGCCACGAAATAGCAAAGATCTTCGGCTAGTTGCCTTTTCTGTGCGGTTCCGCCTTGTACATTAACTAATAACATCTTGTGTCCTCTTCATTTTATAGTTATATTATACCATAAAAAAACAAGAATGTAAACAAAAAAATCACCTCAAAGTGAATTTTTTTTAAGTCATTACGGCCTTACTAGAATAAGTGATTACTTCAACATTATCAGGAACTTGGAACTTTATCGCATCATGTATATGATGTAGAACAAAGGTAGTGTCTGGAAACTCTTTGAACATGTTTTGCCATACTGGTCTCCAGTTATTGGCTAATCTATTTGTGTTCATATTACCTCTATCAGATCCAAGATAAAAATCAGAACAGCTTCTTAGATTAAAATCAAACATAGAATCGAATCCATACAAATGTATTTCTTCTGCTTTAACTTTATTAGCGGCATAATGTACTGCCATATGACCGCAATTAAAATCAGTGTAGTTTGCAACGTAATTTGGAAGGACCGTGTAAAACTCTTTAACTTGATGAGAGTGTTTAATAAAGAAAGAAGGCTGTTGATCCATCCATATCTTTGGCCTCATGCCTAATATCCAGTCTCCCGGTATATCTAAGGAACCTTCATGTAATGCTCTCATCATTTTAAAATCTACCATGATAGTACCATAAGCTCCAGCCACTGGCCATGGTGGAATATTACATGTTAGTTTCATTCCAGTCCGATGTTCTTTGTGAAATAAAGATGCTTGGTCGCCGTTACCAATTACGTGTACAACTTTCTTCATAACATATTCCTAATTCTATCTTTACCTTTTTGGCCGGTCCAATGCATGATACTTACCGGTCCTTTATAACTATCGTGTTCAACTTGTAACCTCATAACATTATATCTATTAGGCAAGTCAGCGATGTTACCGATCTTAGTTATAGGATTAAGTATCGAATGTAAAGTTTCTTGGTCTCCTACCGTAGGATTTTCTTTTACGGCCTTTACCCATTGATATAGTATTGGTGGTTTGTTTACGAAACCAACGACACCAGAGTTATGCCAAACCTCTCCTCGCCTTTGAGTCCATGGTTTATCTTCTACCATATAAAGTTTATTTTCTTTAATAAGATCAAATATATCAGATACGTCTTCTTTGATCTGGCAGTCGGTATCTATCCAAACTGTTTTCTTTGCTGGACACTTTAGCATAGATAATGGTTTCTTGAACCAGCCTTTTTCTTCTGCTGAAGTTAAGTCCATGATTGCGTGAGCATGATCTTTAACTAGATTTAAGCCTTCTTTAGTTAAGCCAAAGTTAGCGAACACTAGTGGTACATTAACATGTTGTTTGTAATTATTTAAGAACCACGGAAGAATCCATTCATGTCCTTTATCGCAACCTGTGACAAAAGCCTCATCATATAATTTCATAAGTTTCACCATAATTGTGTTTTGCTAAACAGCCTTCTTGTCTTTGAATCGTAGTAAATGAGTCATTAGCTTCTACTGACCATGGATAAGTTTCTCCTAAATGATACTGAAATTTATCTACGTGAATAAACACGTCAGTAGGACCAGCTGTATGTTTAGCTTCGTCAATTAACATTTGAGCGCCTTTTGGTGTTACTCTGTATCCGTGAGCGCCAGGGAAGTATCTTTTTGAAGTTAGTGGACCTTCACCTAAGAAAGTTGGAATGTTAAATTTTCCATAGGAAGGCTTTCCAACTGATAAGATATCGTAATTAGTCATGTCTGGAAGTTTATTGAGAATCACTGCATCGTGTTCAAATATAAAAGTTGGAGTGTTATTAGCCACAGTAAGTTTCCATAAATGAAAATGACTTAGAAATCCAGATATGCAGTTTCCGGTTCTGCTGTATTTTTCTTCAAATCCTTTTAGTGGTAAATCATTAGTGATCGCCACTTCTTCTGGATTGCAATTATCTGGTGTAAAAGCTTTAAACATCAATATATTATATCCAAGCTTCTTTCCACTTTCAATACATCTTCTCGCAACCTGAGTAGATCTTTCGTTGTCCATCATAGTGATTACATAGTAATTTGTCATAGCGTTGTCGTTGACCTCAATCCTTGAATTGTAGAGTAAAAGTTTCGTGTAACACCTAATGTAGATATTAACTGTTTACACATAAGTGCGTCGTTTGGCCACATCCCGTGTTCCCTTGTAAGTTCAATCATCTTTTTAGCTCCAGATGGTTTGATTACGTAAGCAGAATTACCAGCCAATCCTTGAGGTACGTGTACTTCATCGATGGTTGGAACTGGCTGAATTTTTTCTGGATTTTTAAGAATCAAATCGTGATATAACTTAGACTTTCTAGTAGCCATAGAAGGATCATTAATACCAATAATATCGAATGAACACTTGTCAAAAGTTTTTACACTGGGTAACTGTTTTATAAGCTTGGCGTCATGTTCAAATATTAAAATCATCTCGTCTAATTTTATACATTTTTGCCAAAGATACCAGTGACTCATGAAACAAGAAATTCTTGCTAGTCTATTTGTGGTTGGATACGCTTTTTTGGTAAGTCCACTTTTTATATCTATTACTTCACCTTCCCACGGATAGTTCCAAATCAATCCATTTCCAGCGCAGTATCCTTCAACTTTGTCTAAAGGAGTCGCATAGTGTTTTTCAAGTGAAGAATATTCGTATCCATAAGATCCCCACGTTCTTTTAAGTTCTTCAAATCCAGCTTCTGATATTTTGTTGTCTTTAACAACTATGGCAAATGACTTCATCTTTTTTCTCTGCGTAGTATTTTCCAATACAGTATCTTTTAAGATTTTCGAAGTTGTTAGTATTATCTATAATCACGTCAAATCTTGGCTTATTCCATATCTCACGCATAATTTTATCTACTGCTTTGCGATCGTCAGGATCGCATCTTGACCAAAATAATCTTTTGTCATCTAAAAAACTATAGTTAACTGGTTGCGAATTGTTAAAACTATCTATGCAATAGATATTCGAATTTTTCAAGTACTTAAGCCAAACTTGTAGTGTGGTGTCCATTCCTACTTGTAGTAAATTGATAGGATATATTTTGTGTTTAAATAATTCTCTCTCATAGTAATAAACATGAGGTCTTTTAGATTTGTATCTCTTAAACAAAGTGTCAAGCATTTATCTATCTACAAATCTTTCGATGGCGGCACCACCATAAACGCAATGGTGATTATCATTATTACTTAGTACCTGATACCAACCAAACTCGCAAGGCAAGAGTCCTTTCATTCTATGAAGTAGCTTGACTCTGACTGGATCAAATATTTTTCTAGGGTGTATTATTAAATTATCATTTAGCCAATAAGACCAATCTCGACTCCAACTTTTATCCGTGTTTTCATCGATATACATGTGATCTATGTCTCTAAATTTGTTTACGTCTATCCATCTACTACCTCTTATAGCAAACCCTATGGCTTGTTGATTGTTATACGAGTCTTGTAAGTATTTTTCAAAGTTGACTTTTATCGATGTGTAGGTGTCCCATCTAGCTCTAATGATCATGTCATATTCTTCTGGTAAATCTTCTACTTGATAGGCGTGAGCTATAATTTGTTTTGTAGCGTTAAGTAGTTTCTGTTGACTAGACAAAGGACCTTTTCTTAAAAAGTCTTCTTTGTAAGCTTTATATTTTGGAGCCTTACATGCAGTGACGCACTCACTCCATGGATTGTAATGCATCTTAGGTTCTGGATACGTAGAAGCTTTAAGGCTTTCAGATATTCCATTGCTAGTTTCATTCCAAGTTGAATAAAAGAAATCAGCTCCTTCAAACGCCATTTCTAAGTGCTCAATATTTCTTTTAACTCTTCCTCTAGGAACTCCTGATATGCACACTGCTATTTTCATGATATTTCGTCTAGCCTTTCTAACCATTCGCTTTCAACTAAAGCATCTAGTTCTTCTGGTGTACCCATGCCGATCATATGATCGACAGGGTATATTCCAACTGGATACGAAATATAATTATAAGTTGGAGCGAGATAGAACTCTCCATTAGTTCTATCATCGTTATCCATTTGCTTAGCATGAGCCGCGCACCATCCAGATTCGCTACCAAAGTAGTAAACTCCAACAGTAGCTATATTAGATATTAGTTTCTTTTCTGCTAGTTCTAGTACTTCGTTATTTTCGTTTACTCTTACATAACTATGAATAGGCTCTTCATGCTTAGGAATAAAAGTAGGAATAATTCCACCTTCAAATTTTCCACTAGCGCACAAGCCGTTAAATCCTAAGTCGTCCCAAACCATAAGCTGATCACAATTTGCGACCATCATAGGTTCGTTACTAAATACACTAGTAGCTAGTCTTACCGTACATGCGGCACCTTCAGTTAGTCCAGGGGTAATAATTATCTTAGCATTCGGCTGATGCTCGATAATTCTCTTATCTATCTCGTAGTCAGTTACATGATCTTGCCGTACTATACAAACAGGATCAACGTCCATTCCAAGATTATCGATTACTCTTTTAAACATCGGCTTACCCTTAATATCAATCAAGGGTTTTGGCCTATTGTAGCCTGCGTCGAAGAATCTTTGACCATTGCCGGCCATTGGCATAATTAGTTTTAAACTCATAGTCTTACCTTTCACTTCAATTAAATCATCACGTTGTATAGGATTATGAATCAAGACTTCTTCTCATCTCATATACTTTTTCGTATATAGTTTCTCCAGTATGGAGCCAGCCTCCTATTGAAGCCATAAAGTCATTACCAATTCTCTCTCGTATTTCTTGAGCGAGTACGGGATTCATTCCACAACTTAGCGATGGGATTGTATTGTGTTGTTTGCATATGTCAATCGCCCTAAGAGTTTCTTCCTCGCTCTCGCCTTCAGGATAATATCCACCTAACATTCCTACGTGCATACTATCTACTCCAGCCATACAGCCTAACTTAGCCAAAACCGGCCAAGCTATCGAGTATTTATTACTCGGATCTGTTAAAATTCTAATTCCAGATCTTTGATAGTGACATGGAATACTCATATCTCTAGCAGAGGTATATGCACCTAGGCCAGACCAAAAGTTGATATGAACACCTCCCATTACATTTTCTTTTAGACCTGTATGATAATCAATTATCTTTAAGTTAGCAATAAGATCTAACGGATCTGCGTTTATACAATAAGCGTAGAATCCTTTCCAGTCACAAGTTGTTTTAAGTGTTTCAATTACTTCCACTCTTTCATGAAGTGGCAGGTATGAATTATCTGCCATGATTTCATCTTCTTTAATAAAATCAGCTCCACCGTCCATCATTTGTTTTACTATTTCAGTAAGCTGATCTTTTGTAAGTCCTGACTTTGGTTTTACGATAGCCCCAAATAGTGGCCTTTCCTCAGCACCAGTTCTTTTTTTCAAGCCTGACATTCCTAGCACTGGCTCCTTAACTGGAACTTCAATACTGATATCTAAGACTCTACATCTATCGACTCCCATGATATCAGTATGTCCACCCATAATAATACACATAAGTTGATTGATGTTTGGCCAATTAAATGCTTTATTAGGAAATGAAATCACAACCTCATTGCCATCAATGCTTACGATTTCAGCCGCCATTTCTTTAATATTATCTGAATTTTCTATTTCAGATCTAATATTTGGATTACCAATACTTTGGCCAATAGCTATTTCATGAGCAATCTTTGGTATGTCTGGACCATCAACCTCATATGTTACATGGTACCTATTCATTTACGTCCTCCATAAGCTTTTCTACGTCTTCGCCTCTGTTAGGCAATTTGTCTTTAAGAAAGAAATGTACGAAGTAAGCTTTCTTAGCGTCTTCATTAGAGATCGCAGTATATAGTGCATTCCATTTCCAACTTAATTCTTGTTGTTCCATTTTTTCTTTTTTGACCCAGTAATTTAAAAGTGTTTGATCCGTACTCCACTTCCAAGCTCCAAGTCCATCAACAAATCTTTTAAACTCTGGTCTTTCAATAAATTCTCTACCAGTTTCGTATCTTTTACTTTTACCTTTTAAATACTGAACTATATGCCTGTTTAGTAGCATCACGCCCATATTATAAAAATGAGCACCGGATTCGTTCCATCGCCAATCAACATCCGTTAAAGAAGAATATTGCATTCTAGTATAACCTATCAGTTTTTCTTTATACCATGGCAAAATTGGAGCTGTTCTCTCTGCCATTCCAGCAAATTCCGTTTCATGATTCATAACGTCAAATATATTTTCAGTCCCTGGCCTTACCCAAACGTCAGCATCTATGATAGCTATCTGATCATAACGATCCCAATAATTAAATGCATTTTCTTTTTCATATATCGGTAAGAATCCTCCATACTTTTCATAAGATTCTTTACTTCTATTTGTGGCAAATACGTCAGGTTTAATCTTCATGATTGGTTGAGTTTGAATTATATAGTCAACTCTATTGTTAGGAGATTCTTTCTCGTTAATGTCTTCAGCATATGCTTTAACAGAAGCTGTGCAATGATCGTAAAGTTTAGATCTTTTGCCAGTGTACACCTGATATATTAACCTTTTAGTCATTTTTTTAAAGCCACCATGATACTGTTCTTTGCGCCGGACATCTGTCTTTGCATGATATTTTTTTCAAAGATTCTCAATCCATTTTTTTCTGCAAGTTCTTTAAATTCTTCGTAATTAATTTCAAGTGGATCTACTGGCCTAGATACGTTCTCAACTCCTGTCATAAGTTCTATAACTAAAACACCTTCTGACGTAAGCTGATCTTTCCAAGCTAATATAGCTTTATCCGGATCGTAAGCATGATCAAAAGAATTTGAATACACTATATCAAACTTACCAATAAAATCTTCTCTAACCTCATGGAAGTCGTGTTGAACCGTGTTCTTAAACTGAGTAGCTGTATGAGATATTTCAGTTCCAACGACTTCGGCATGAGGTAAGAACTTTTTAAAATATTCGAGTTCCTTACCGTTTCTAGTTCCATGGCACAATATGCTAGCAGCAAAAGGTTTGTAAGACACTACTTTTTGAATAGCGTTTTCTCTTACCCAAACGTTTTTTAACTTAGCTACGTTAGCCTGAGTCTGCTCCTTTACATATTCATCATAATTTTCATACTGATGTAGTTTCATTATTTTTTATCTACTTTCTTTTGGGTGATTGCCTCTTTACCATAAAATGCTGCCACGATTGCCGCTACCGATACAAAGTATACTGCGGCCATGTCTCCTAATATTTTTGCAGCATTATCAAGTTTAAATAATGTTGCAGTAATAACAAAAGCAGGATAAAGTAGCATGCCACCAAGAGCAAACCAAGCCATGTTTCTTTGGGCGTCTTGCTTTTTATCTTCATTCTCCATGTCAGACCTGAGGTCTTCAAGTTCAATCATTCTTCTTTCCACGTCTAACTCCTCATCACTTACGACTCCGTCACCATCTACATCATATTTTTCATAGACGCTTCCTTTTTCTAGTCTTTTTTGAGCTGCCATAATAGTACTCCTTAATTCTACGCGCTATCTTCATTGCATCTGCAAATCCATTACGAAGAGAATTTGACCTATGGCCATTTTCTATGAACCACTCAATATTATCTATACTAGATCCTTCGGGCATATTATACCCTCTCGTTAGATCTTCAAATTCATTTCTTAACTGAATGACTTGTGTCAAAGCCATATTAGTGTCCGAACATCTTTCTTCTGCGATACTCATCTATTGTCTCCGTTAAAAGTTTTATCCAATTATCTCGATGTTCTCTGAACACCAAGGGCTTTTCATGGTCTACATCCATGACTATGACCAAGTTAGGTATGGCCATTCCGGTTCGCTCTTCAAACATTATAGCATATGCTGCTGCTTGAGCGAAATAGCTGTGTATCTTGTTTTTCTTTTTAATTCTTTTAGATGTCTTAAAATCTACTATTGAAGGTACTCCATCAAACTCGGCTATGCAATCGCAACGACCAGCAACACCAAGATGATTACTATAAAGAGCAACTTCGAGGCCAAAGATTTTCCCGATAGATTTATCAAGAATTGGCCGCAAGTTTTCAAGACTTTGCCTAATATGAGGGAGATTGTCTGTTGTATCTTCATTCTTTAAATACCGCTCGACAATGCTATGTACACGAGTACCGCGATTACTAGCTCTGCCGCTAATCTTATTAGCTTCGTCTTCGCCAACTCTTTCTCGCCATGCACGTATTGCGTCTTCACTTAATACTCCAAGAACAGTGGTAATGCTAGGATAAGAAGAACCATCAGGAGCAGTGTATGTCCTACCAGTATCGGTTGTGTCTGCGTCCAAATCATTATATCCAACATCAATTTTTTCATGCTCAAATACTCTTTTCATTTTGCTGTATTTTGTATCCTTCCCTAATCATTTCACCTAATACATTTTGTGGTGTACAGTATATAGTTTCAGGCTGTTGCTGAAACCTGTAGGAATCTGCAGCTATGTAAAAGATTTTATTTTTATTTTGTTCAACGTAACCAATACACTGTTCCAATGATTCAAATTGTGGCTGTGTAAATACATACAGTGGACGAGAATCTTGTAGTGGATTGGCTAGAACGAATGTTACTATTATAAAAAACCATTCCGTCATCATTTTACTCCTAACATTTCTTTTGTCATGATGTAATCTCTTAAAAAATCAGATCTTACAATATCGTCCCATCCAAATGTGATTACACTAAAGTTCTTTAGTTGCTCGACTATTCTTAAGAATCTCTGTATTCCATCTCTTTCATAAGAGTCCTTAAAGTCTGACTGGTGATAATCTCCAGAAAAGATTATTCTGCAATCACGCCCTACGCGAGTTATTATAGAATCTAACTCGTGAAAATTAAGATTTTGCATTTCGTCTACTACGACTATGGCATTATCTATAGTAATTCCACGAATAAAAGATGTGGTATTAAATACCATCTGATGACTATTTATAAGTTTGTTATAAGTAGAATTTGTATCTCTAAATAATTCTAAGCATATATTTTTATATGGCGCTTCAAAAGGTTCTACCTTTTCCCCAATATCGCCGGGTAAATATCCAACTTCTCGAGTTGGAACTACAGATCGAACCAATACCACTTTATTAAAAGAAGTATATGATTCTAAAACTGATTGTAGCGCTAAGTACAACGCTATAAAAGTTTTACCAGTTCCAGCAGAACCAGCTAAAACTAAATGGTCTCCATCAGCCCACGCATCAAATGCTTTAACTTGATTTGTAGTTATAGGTTCAATCTCAATTAAATCTTCAAATTTTACAGACTGCTTGCTCATACTTTTATAGTATTACCTTTTCCAGCTCCTGATTTTATTCTTTTAAGATTTTCTTTCCATCCATCGTCTGTTTTAGAGATTAAGCTTCCTGTACCAGAGACTATAGCAGGAAATTTAGGAACAATGACAAGACCGTATTCTTCACATGTTTGTTTTGCTTCTTCGTGAGAACACATTATATCCCATTCTTCTTCTCCATCTTTTCTTCTAACTGTATAAACTGGCACCTTTATATCCCTCCCACCAGCTAGGCGCTGGTCTTTTCCATTCCCAAACAGCAAAATCTTTAGCCACGTGATAATAATTACGATATGCTTTTACCGCATCGCCATCAACCTTGCACATAGGATAGTGTGACATTGCTTGAGCGAACGGAGTAAGTGGACCATGTGGTATATTTTCTGGAATTTTAGATAACAACTTACCTAGCAATTCAATAGTCTTATGTGACTTTTCTCTTCGATAAGTAAACTCTTGGCCCATGGCGTAAAAATGTTTATAATGCCATTTGTAATTTTGAGAAGATTCCATAGTCCATGTGGTACAAGGATGATGCTTATGAACAGCAGCATAATACAATTTATCGCGTTCGTCTCCAAACGCGTAGTAAGTTTGTATAGTCTTTCCTGACTTTGACGGTCTTTTTTCGGGTACACCATCTAGTAGCCTATGCGCCGTGCTTAACATTTGCGCAGACTCTACGATCATTTTAGGAACGTGTCTGTCACAAAGCATCTGAGCCGCAACGACTGGATCTTCATGAAGTATAAAAATATTCATATCAATTCCTTATTATCATTATATAGTATCATATTATTCAATAATTGTAAACGTTTATTTTTTTAACTAAGTAGAATATTGAACCTCCGGACTTTTTATCAACTTGATTTTTTCCCTTACATAATCTCTTTTTCTTAAGATGTTTTCCATTTGTTGTATTCTTCCTCTCTTTTTAAGTTTAAGAGCGTAAAGTTCTAAATCGCTGGAATCTTTTTGTAATCTTTCAAGTTGTGCAAGTACCATTCTTGTCCTTTCTGGAAATAGAGTCAGTCTTTAAGCAACCCTGGAAAAGCCTCCTCTACAACCGGGCGTGTGATGCCTGTTATTTTTTTCTTGTTAACCATCGAGACGACAAGCTTAGCATCTTCAGGATGTACACCTTCAAGCATGCCTATAAAAATTTGTTCTCTTTTATATTTTGGCATTTTATCCCCAGGACCACCTTTAACTAAATACTTAAATTTAGTATTTTCTCTTAGAAGATTTGTAGGGTGGTTATGAGCTGCGGATGCTTGATATGGTGGGGAACCTTCAGGTAGGTTCCATTCTACTTTAGAATCCATTGAACCTCGTATAATATCCTTCAATGCCCAAGACTCATTTTGTTTTAAGACTTTTACTTTACCATCTCGATTTCGCTGCTTAGCAGCTTCTTCGATAACTTCAAAAACATACTGTTTCATCATACAAACTCCTGTACACTTTTTATCAATTCATTACAATTTTTTGAAACTAGATATGGAAACACGTTACCTTTGTTTGACCATGGATCTTGTTCCTCAAAACTATTTATAATCTGACGTTTTAGATCGCTAGGAGTTTCGGTAAGATCTATCAATTTTTTATTTCTACAATAGTTCCTATACCAAGAAGCTGCGTACAGCAATTCTCCATCGTCTAAATCTTCAATAATATTATCTATCTTCTTTTTAGACATAGGAGTTTGCCTAAAGCCTTCGACAAATACATTATCTTCTGATAAGATATTTGGTACACCATCTCCTTTATCACCTTTGATAATATGAGTTTGTAAGAACAATCTAGGATTAGATTCAACAACCTCTTTTTTCAAGATAGGAGAATACTGTTTTACGTTTGGAAACTTTTGTAATTGAACGAAGTCTCGATCTGATGAAACAATCATGACTGGTTCCGGTGCAATCGGCACATCTGATTTAAGATTAACTAGTGTACCAATAATATCATCGGCTTCACATTGATCTATGTGAATGACTTTGTACGGAAAGTTTTCTTTGATTTCTTCTCTTACAAGGTGTAAGATTCTAAAAGCTTCGTTCCAATCAAAAGTAGATTCGTCCCTACCTTTTTTTCTATTAGCTTTGTACTGTGGAAAAGCTGACCTACGCCAGTTGTTAGGACCATCACAAGCCAGTACTATCTCGCCGTATTCTTCAAGATATCGAGACCGATACATTCTAATAGAATTGAGTATCATATGACGGATGAGAGATTCTTCAAACGTCTTATTGATAATAATGCTTGCCAATGCAATGCCGCTGTAATCCATAATGATCATGATTATTCCTCTGGATAGTTTGAAATTATATTTAGTTGCATCTCAACGTTATATGGTAAAGATTTTTTGTAGATATAAACATCCCAAAGTTTAGCATTCTTTATTCCACCTTTAGGATTACCGCCCCACACATATCCATATATTGGTTTTCTTCCTCTTTTGCAAACTCTGAATTTTCTTTTACTACTAGAATTAACCGATCGTACGACAGCTTTTACTAATTCGTATTCTCTTATATCTGAAGGATTGGTAGGATCAAATCTTCCAACAAAACTGTCAGATCTGCCGTGCTTTCCAATAAATATACCCATAACAAAACTACTCCTTTTCAATTGTATATAATTATTATATACTAAAAATTAGTGTTTGTAAACAAAAAAATCACTTTGAGGTGATTTTATTTTTTTAAATGTCGGGAATGTATTTTACAACCTATGAATTCGTTGTACCATTCATCTGAAAAAAGGACGTCATTATCGAACTGAGCTTTTGCTTCAAAGTAAGACATTTCTCCTTTTGTTCTACAGAGCTTGATGATTTCTCTTCTGTAGTTTGTTTCTCCTCGCTCTTCAACGAGACACCGTAGTTCTTTATTCGAGCCAAAGTATATTCTCCAATCGGATTCCACTCTGGTGCGTACCCTTCTAGATCTCTTTGAATTTTTTGGTAATACCTTCGGCCGCCAGAAGTTCTTTTTACCGAGATACTTTTTGTTCGTATCCAATTCTGTGATGATGTAGACAAATCCTTGGTATTCTTCTGGTGCAGACTCAAAAGGTTCATTATTATAATACCACATGCATTTATTTATCAGCCTCTTCGCGTGTCTTATATTGCCACTCGTCGGTATGACCTACAGACCATTTAGGTTCAATTTCAACTGTATAGTTTTGAGTACATACCTTAAAATCAGGCTGCAATAGTTTGTCTGGAATAAGACTCGAGTCTCTCCAAATTACTCTATTGTTTGGTTGAGCTGCGAACTGACCATTATCTAATTTTATGATATTAAAACTTTTATGTTCTGGATCATCTTCGCTAAAGTTTATGTCTAAAATAGATCGATCCGAATGAGCGTTATCTATGGTAAACATGTATTCGCCTGGGTGCATGTTTTTATCTTTACCAAAGAATTCGCATCTTGCGAGGATCGGTTTTTCTATTACAGTAAGATGATAATCAAAGCAATCCCAAAGCTGCAAAACATCGAGAGGAAGATCGCCGTGATCAGTTTTCCAGACGAAGGCCGAGAGAGGAAGTTTATCATAAAGTGCTCCGTATTCTGTTAACAAAGTTTCAAAGTAAAGAGCTTTGTACTGTGTTGATTTTACTGATATCCAGATTCCTGGGGTATATTCTCCATGACCTCTTTGTAAGTCATAAAGATATTCTTTTCTAACAAATATTTGTTCAGGTGGTAGTGGGTGTACTAAATATGCCATTATTCCTCTTGCCAGTCAAAGTCTGCTTTTCTTTCTTCTACTTCTGCTCTTCTGCCACACACTGGACAGAACTCTATAGAATCATTACTTTCATTTTCAACGTAAGTCGTATTCGAACATTCTTCGCACTCAACTATGTACTGCTTCATTATTTATCCTTTCAAGGATCCGTAACTTATCTGTATCGGTGGCAGTAAACCAATCTCTAATTTCATCTTGTGTTCTAAAACATCCAACACAATAACCATTTTCCAACTTGCATACTTTAATACACGGTGAAGGAACACTAGAAATCGATCTCACACGCGCCACCCGCGCACGCCTGCGCTCCGAGAGTGTCGACATCTGTATACTTCTTTTCTGTTAAATCTGTTTTCCAATTAACTTGTTTTAAATGAGATTGAATCTTATTCCACTTATGCAAAAGATAAGCATCTTTTAAGCAGTAATCAGCTTTTTTCATATCACCATCTAGATAATTATTAGAAAAGTTTTCAAATCTTCTTATCCAATCTTTTCTAGAAGAGTTCTCTGAAGATTCAACAGAAAGATCTAGTCCATATCCATGAGCAGTTGAAATGGCATCCCATAGATTAGGAAACACTTTAAGAGCATCAACTACCATTCCTGACGCAAATACAGCCGCGTTACCGTACTCTTCAACCATGTCAGTTGCAGTTGGAACGGCAGTATTTGGAGCTTGATTGTAGTCTTTATCGCCTGTCATAGCTAAGAAAGATATGCCGGCAAAGGAACCTCTATTTTCAAATACATACTTTTCCACTTCGTCCCAGTCATCTACAATAATAGTATTTGATACGTTATGTCTGATTCCAGGGTCAGCGCAAAGATCTTCATTAGTTCCAGTTTCAACCCAATACTTTTGAGCTTTCTTTACGAGTTCTAAATGCTTAATACCAAGAAGTTCTTCTTTGTACTTAGAACCTTTGTTGGGTAAAATAGGAAATGAAACTACAACATCACTACCAGTTGAAGACCATACAGACTCTTCAACCATATAAGGATTAGTTCTAGTTATTGCCTGAGTAATTTCTGATTCTTTATTCATTTGAACATTTCTAATATACATTGGAGAATGTTCTGCGTGTATTCCAGATGCAGTCTGTAACAAGACGGATGCGTTACCACTTGGCTTAACACAAGTAGTTCTGGCTGCCGGATTAATTCCAATGATTGCGGCAACTTCTTTATTTACCGCCTTAACAATGTCCGCTCCTTTTTTAAGGATGTTTGCGTTAAACAAAATAGTAGGATTATTCATCCACCCAGTTATAGAAACGCCGAGTAGCGCCTCTCTATCAAATATCTGCTTCGAAGTCTTAGTTAAAAACTTGAAGTCAGTGTACCCTGCCTGTAGGGTACCGAGGATAGACGCTGCGCGGCATGCCTTATAAAAGTCTTCCTCGGTATTGCACATGCCTCCGTTGATCTCTGTAAGATTACAACCTTGCCAGCCTGATTTATTTCCTAGCTTAGGAAACATACCAATTTCTACGCATGGGTTAGTCGTGTGCTCTGTAGATTCAACAAAGACAAATCCGGGTTCTCCAAACTGCTTGACTGATTCCATAATTTTTCCAAATTGTTCTGGAGTAGTCTTATCTCTTACGATAACAGCTGAATTATTAGATCTTCCTCTTTGAGGATTTTCCATAAACCAATTGCCAGTTTTTGCATTCATCATCTCTTCATCATCTGGAGAGAATAAACAAATTGTAGCTGAACGTCTTACACCACCAGACAATACTGCATCTGCAGCATGCATAGTAATGTCATAAACATCAATAGGTCTTAATGCAATTGGTTCTTTTGATTCGAGTACAATACCTTGAAGTAAGTGTTCTATTTTATCGAGCGATCTACGTAGACCTTCAGGCCCTGGAGCTTTGAATCCACCAGATATTTTTGCGCCTTTTGGTCTTACCTGAGTAAGATCGAAGAATACTCTTCGGCCAGCGTAATCTGGATGTTTACCTCCATTTACAAAATAAGACGCCATAAGTACATCTAATGCGTCTGCCCAGCCTTCGATTGAATCTTCTACTACCCATCCTTTAGCCTGCTTAGTTCTGGTCTGAACCTTTGGTAGTTTTTTAACGTGATGTTTTTGTACTGAGAAACCAGCACCTGCACCACATAGTAAAATATAAAAAACTTCGCCAAAAAACTCAGGTCTGTCTACGTATGATGACGTACAATTGTACATTCTCATTTGATGCTTCATCAATTGATCGCCACCGAACTGAAGAGCACGCTGTGCTCCCAGTACTCTTTGCTCTTTATAAGCGGTTCTCGCTTCTTCTAAAAACGGGGTTAATTCATTATCTAAATTTTTGTAGTTTTCATCGTGCATGTCAATAACACGGTCTACAGCCTCATCCCAAGTTTCGTACCTATTATCTGATTCTTTGAATCTTGAATAGCCGTCATAAAACTTAGTCTGAGACAAAAACTCTCTTGTGTCAACAAATTGTTGCATGGCTTTTACCTTTTCTGATTTTTTTGTATTGTAACTATTATATATTAAAAAGGGATCTTTGTAAACCCCTTTTTTATTGCATTTGTAAAGTTTTTTATTCTTTTAAAGAAAAATATTTCTCTATCATTTCTATTCGATCGTAAGCTGCGGCCATCTTATCGAGTTCAGATATGACTGCCTCAGTAACGTCGGAATGTTCACCAATACCTGCTGGCATTGTTTTATATACTTCAATATTTGCTCTGTGAACTTCAAGCTGACCTTCAGCTTGTTTTTTAGCTGCGTGAATAAGTTGATCGCCTACTTTCATAATTTTACCCTTTCTCTATTAGCTAAATGTTGTTCTGCAATCTCTTCTTTAGATTGTCCTTCATAAGCAACTGCATGATGTTCTTCAATCATCTTTTGATTAATGTTGGTATCAAACGTCCACAGTTCTCCTAGTATTCTACCAAATTTTCCGGTCTTGTCTTTTTGAGTCTTGAGCCTAAGTTCTCCAGCTCCAGTCCATTTGATAAGAAATTCTTTAGCAGCTAATCCATACTTTTTTTCCTCTAGATCTCGAGTCCTAGATTCTGGTGTATCAATGCCGACTAATCTAACTCTTTCTTTTTTTAACCAAACTCCAAATCCTAAATCGATATCAACATCTATCGTGTCTCCATCGATCACTTTAACTAATTTACATCTATATTCATACATTAGTCTAGCCCTGGTACCTGAGCACCGATCTTTCGATGTTTATTCCAAGCGACCCAACCACCAAGTCTTAACGCCCAGTAAGCTAGTTGATTCAAAAGAAAGAAACCATTGACCTCTATGTTTATATCTCTAAAAGTTTGATCCATCCACTTTTGAGATTTTTTCCCAATAGTTCTATTGCTTTTTAGCAGTAAAGTTTCGTACTTATAACCATAGTCGTGTATTAGTCCACCTATAAGTAATACACCAACAGGAGACAAGAACTGAGCTAAAAACTTCGGCACACTTGCTCCATCGAATTGAAATCCTTTTGGAATTACATATTGTTGACCATGCATTGAATAGATAAAATCTTTGGCTACGATCCAATGTCTCGTTCCAAAGACCCATAGGAATATAGCTTTCCAAAAGCCTTTTCCTTTAGTTGGAATAGGAATTGGTTTCATTTGTGGCATCTCTTTATACTTAAAGTTGACTCTGTAGTCTGCCATTCTTCTATCAAACAAGTTAATGATAAAGCCGATAAGTACCAGAATAATAAAAATAGTCATTGGCCAAAATTGAGTGGCCAGACTAATTGTTAGGTCCATCATTCTTTTTCTCCTCTGTTACAGCTTTTTCGTAGTAAACTATAATTTGTTTCTGTTGATTTATATATCTTCTCATTTCAGCTACGTTTAAAGCTAAGTTCTCATAATCTTTCATTGACAAGGCGACAAAAGCAAGCTCACCGTTTTCTTCAGTAAACTCTTTTACAAATTCTTCATATATGTCAGCGTTAACGACGTAGACTCTTACGTCATTGAGTTGAACTGGTTTCGGTCTCGCTACTACTGGTATCGTTATCTTTTCGATCTTTGTCACCGTCTTTATTTCCGTCGGCTGTCTCAGACCGCTGCAACCAGTTAGGATTAGGCCGGCTAGAATCGCCACCAGTATCACCCATAATCTCTCGCCATATCTTGGCTGTTGCGCCATTCATTCTTCCTTCTAAATTTTTAGCATCTGTCAATGCGTCTTTTACTAGATTAAGTTGAGCCAGTTTACTTCTTAAACTATCTCCATATTTTTCTGCTTTTTGAAGATCACCTTGTAGTTTATTATTAAGCTCGCTCATCTTTTGTTGTTCTTCTTTTGCGAGTTTCAAACTTGATTCTGCAGTATCCACTGCCACTTTTAGGGTAGCATTGTTTTTAGTTAATACCGCTATCTTATTTTGAGTAGTGTCATAATAGTACTTGGCGCCATAAGCCAAGCTACCTATAATAGCGAATACTGCCAGGGCTATGTATATACGAATCATTTTGAAATATATTGAGAAAACCTTTTAAGTAGCGCAGGTTTTTTCTTTTTCCTTCTATCCATAACATTAGTTGTCGTAAATCTAGGTCCCATAGATGTGTCTATTGGATTCGGTATAGAAGCGGTAGTAGTCATCTCTTCACTAGCGGCGCTGGCTCTTGCCATTGCTTCTGGTGATGGAGCTCCTTTTTCACCTTTCTTCCTCATACGTTTTCCAGACGCTCTACGTTTGCGGATGTTATCCCACAACCCTGGTCTGCTCTCTTGTATGTCTTCTTTTTGCATTTGTTTTGTCTTCTTCTTCATTTGGTTTATGAACTTTCTATAAACCGCGGCAGGTCCGGTCTTTCCCATAACTCTAGCTCTTTGTTCCATGGCGATGGCAGCTTGAATTTTGTGGGCGTGTTTTTTTCCTGAGTTTTTAATTTTCGCGACCGACGCTTTCGCGTCTTCGACTGTAGCAAACTTAAGACCATGTATTGTTCCTTTCGGGTTTTCATCAGTGTATAGATCACTGTGTTTATCAGATCCGGCAGGCTGTCCTTTTTTTCTTGGTATTCTTTTTGTAGCTTCAAACATGTCGGTACTTGGACTTCTACCAGATTGTTTAACGACTTTTAAGTCATCGCCTACTAATGGTGAATATTTTTTAGCTGCTTTCTTTGCTCCTGCTTCTGAACTGTGCATGCTAAAAGTGTATCTTGATTTCGGTGCATTAGGATTTACAACCACATGCGTATATGGTTTTATTTTAGCTCCTTTTTGTCTACCTGCGACTCTCATTGGCCTCCACCGTTTCCACCGCCATTGCCGCCACCGTTTCCGCCGCCGTTTCCATTTCCACCATTACCGTTTCCACCATTGCCATTACCGCCGTTACCATTACCATTTCCATTTCCATTACCATTAGAACCATTACCATTCTTTTGTGATGACGACTTACCACCACCAAAGCCATAATGAGGATATCCTATCCTAGCTACTCTGGAATAACTCTTTGGTACGCATGATTTAGATTTTTCATCGTACTTATACCCTGGCGGACATCTAACTGCTGCGAATATCTTCATTTATATATCTCGCTCAAAGCAATATAAATTCTTTGTTGTGTTTTCATATGTACGGCTTCATAAATGTCTACGCCAAATATGTCGCCAATAGGAAAACATTCTTCTTCTATTCTAATCTCATCTTTAGGCCAAACTAGTTCATCACACGTGCTGTTAAGTAACTTAGGATTGTACACTTTGTATATCCCAGGAGATATTTGTTTATCTTCTAGCATAAACCATTCGTTACTTTCATTTAAGAAGTCGAGTACGTCGACATTTACCTTTTCGCAAATGTCTTTTATGTTCTTATCAGTAAATCCATATTTTTCTTTTATTAAAAAGAGTCCTGCAGCAAAACTTCCAAGCTTACTACCCCCACCCGGAATTTTGGATAACAACCGCTTAACGTTAGCAGACAACCTAATAAAAGGAGTATATGCAGACTTTTTTTCGTCATTATCTAATTTCACTGATTTTATTCTCTTTCCATTCTCGTCTATGATACCTAACTTATAAGCATCCCAGTCTTTCCAATCCAAAACGAGCATTCGTATGAATCTGAAAGTGTATGCTATATCTGCTGCTCTTTTTACGATACCCATTATATCTTCCTTAAAATCTCTACAACGTTAGGGTCCATTGGTATTCCAGTATATTCTTCGTTCTTAATGTACTTTAAAAATATTAAGAACGGTTTTATAATCGGCCAGTGTTTGTCCTCTAACTTAAATTCTAATATATTTAAAGCAGCTTCAATTCCAAATACGTTAAACACTACTATTAAATGGTTTAATACAAGTCTTTCTGGTAATTCATCTGACTCGATATACCTATTCAATAATCTCTTAATATATTTGAATCTCTTAAGGTCTTCATAAAACTCATCAGCATCAGCAAATCTAGGATTTCTATAATGCTTAGCTGCATAGAGAAAGAGATTCTTCTCATTTAATTCTTTAAATCTTAACATAAAAGTATATATTAAGATTTAGAATTAGTTTCGCTCCACGTCGCTTGGTAGACCATCGTCTTCAGTAAGAACACTATGATCTTGCATAAGCTCAGCTTCAGCCTCTTCTGCAGTTACAGGAGCCTCTCTAAGAACTTTAACTTTTTTCTTCTTTGGCTTTGGAACTTCAAAATACTCGTCGATTTGCTGTTGAGAAATCGGTTGAGAAATTAACAGTTCGCCTGTACTAACGTTCTTCCAACCTTGTGGAGTTGGATGAGCGCCTGGTGCCCACTTAGGAGGTTGTATCTTCGCCATCAGTTTTTCCTTTCATACTCATGTAAGCTTCCATTGTCTTTTTCATGCCTTTCATAGGAGTGGCACTAGGGATAATTTTCATGTCTCCCTTATTATTATCATTACTTCTCATCTTTTTTGCAGGCACTTTAGCTGCTGCGTTCTTTGCCGTAACTTCTGCCGCTTTATTACCATCAATCGTAACTGCGTCTGTACGATTCTTCATCATGTCCATAGCACCTTTAGATGATTTCGACAGTTCGTCATATTCCTCTGGCGGAGTAGCACTCTTATAATGAGCTTTTCTATCGCCTTCGAGTACGGCAATTAGTTTTTCTCTAAAAGTCATTGTACTCTCTTTCTTCATTTTATCTTTATCGTCTTTGTTATGATGTTTCATAGACGTTATGGCATTTGCCGTATCTTTTTTCATAGTGACCGGATGAGTTTTTCCACCAAAGCTGAATTTCTTTTTTCCGCTTTTAGCCGCTGCTGCCGCTGCGCCATGAAAGGCGGTTCTTTCATTTGCTGGAATCTCTTCTGGTATATGGTATTTAAAACCTTCTTCCATTTGATTCTCCTTTTACATCCACATATGCGCAACGTACGCGCCGACAGCAGCCACTATGACTGCCATTCCAATCTTATTTATAAGTCTCACTGTTCTTGAATTATCATCAACAGTTCTTTGTATATCATCGAGTTTAACTGACAGCTTATTCAATCGCTCTCTCATATTCTCGTGATCGTCTTGCAATGCTATAATTTTCTCCTCTGCACGAGCTAAACTGATCATAGCGTCAGCTAACTTGTCTATCTTTTCTTCTATTCTATCCAGTCTAGTTTCTGTAGTTTCAGCCATTATTTTCCTTGTCCTCTATATTTCTTAAAAGAACGTCTTTTGTTTTTATTCATAGTCGACTTAATCGGCTTTCTTCCAATAGAAGTTCCTTTTATAGTTGGCTCGTGTATTGCAACACTTCTGAATCTAGTTGGCATATTACTCGACAATCCTTACAATAAATTCTTTTCCGTCTGGACCTACAGCAACTTCAACTTGTTTCTTTTCACAAGAATATCTCGTATCTTTTCTGTCTTTCCAACCGTGTCTTTCTATAGTTCTTTTCATTTTAAGACACTCTGACATAGACATAGGCCCAGTATGTTCTATAATACCGCCACCTAAATAAAGTAAGAGTGTCATCGTTTTAATGACCATTGTGCTTTTTTATCCCGTTCATATCGTGGATCATGTCCATCATGTCCTTACGAATAGATTTAATCTCATTCTCTAAAGCTTCAATTCTGTCTTTATAAAAGTTCAATGTCAATTGTTGTTGTTGATCATATGGAGCTTGTCCATCTTCTATCTGACTTGCTAATTTTTCTAGCTCTCCAGATAAATGTTCAATCAACATAAACTGTTCTGAATCAGCTGGTAAGGAGCCCATTTCTCCTCTTGGCCATTTGATTCTAAACTCTGTATTCATACCAACGTCAGCATCTTGAATTTGAAACTTATTTTCTAAATTATTTAATCTTTCTATGATACCAAAGTATGCCCATGTACCGATTGCCGCGCCAACTACCATTGCTATTAAATTACGAATTGGCATAGACAATTCTGTGTTTTCATTCACTTTTGTCGCCATTAATTATCTACCTTTGCTCCTGCTCTCCACTGATAACAAGACCAATATCTTGCTTTATATTTTGGACCTGGGTTATCACAGTTATGCCTAGCTCTAAAAGACTTTCTTCTTGCTGGGTCGTCTCTTTTTATCTCCATATTTGGATCGCCAAATCCTAACTTAATAATATTACCCTTGTCATTTTTTACATACACGTAAAATTTTTTCTTTCCATCATTAGATCGAGATGGATTATTAAGAGTTACTTTTCTGCCTTTATACTCGGCTTCTTCTAACTCTAAATCTTCGTAGAGATCAAAACATTCGCAATCGTCATCTATACATTCTTCTCTAAAAGTTTTAAATTTATCCAAACTCATGACCTGCAATCCTTCTCATCTGTTTGTTAAACTCAGCCTGATCAGGTTTAGACTTATACAACTTTTTAGTAAGTGAACTATTCTTCTTACCTTTAATTCTGTACTTATAACCTTTTTCTTTATGTTCAGGATCTGTAGTTTTAACTAATCTTCTTTTATACTGCGCCTCATAAGACTCTGGTCCTTTTGGCGCGTCTGTTTTTCCTCTTACACCTTCCTTAACTCCTTCACCCGGAGTAATTTTTTTCATAAGTCTAACAGATTCTGGAGAGCCATAGTCATACTTATAATTAGCATCTATCTGTTCTCTTCCTTGACCTTTGTCTCTAAAGATCTTTTTAACTTTAGACTTTTGTATTCTATCAACGGCTTGTATCATAGAAGGCTGTTTGATAATCTTACGCAACTTTTGTTTTATTTCATTGGAAGTCATTCCGTCCATGTACATAGTTGGAAGGCCTTTAATATCTACAGCAAAAGATGAGGATTCTCCTACTGGTTTCAGACCTAGACGTTTTCTTCTCTCGTCTCTTTCTTTAGCTCTTTTCATAGTTACGAGTATATCAGCTTTTTTAGCTATTTCTTTTGCTCTCTTTCCAGTAGTTCTGAATATATCAGGCCTTGCCTTTTTACTTGGACCTCTTACGGCTCGAGCGAATTTAGCCTTGGTCTTTAGTTTCATAGACAACTCATCTACCTTTTTATCTCTATTTAACTGAGAAAAGAGTTTTAGATTATTACCAGCTAATTTGGCTTCGTCTTGACTATCGCGTTTATCGAGATAAGCGGCAATAGCCATCTTATGTCTTTTTTCTTTAGACTTACCTTTAAACTGTGGAGCCTTAGACTTTCTAAAGTCTTTTACGTAGTCTCCGGCTGTTGCGTCTTTTCCTAATGGCATACTATCTTGCTTTCATTGCTGTTTGCATGGCTTTCATAATCTTGCTCATATCCTTTTTAAGGACCTGAATATACCTACCTCTTTCGCCATAGTTAATTTGAAACCCAACACCGCCTTTTAAAGCAGTTCTAGTAATTTGAATTCCATCTTTGTCATAAACGTCGGTAGCTTCACTTATAGGACCTCTTTCTCTGAAAGTGTGAAAGTCATATGTCATTTCATACTCCTTATGAACTTATTTTTTCTGAAGTCTTTGGTGTCGCCTTTATCCATCATGCCTTTCATTCCGGCTGCTGGATCTGACTTACCGTGATAACCTTGAGCTTTCCCTGGTGGAAGTTTTTTAATCTTTCCGCCTTTGGCTTTAAATGCCGCAATAGCTCTATCATGCGCTGCTTTATCTGCAGGAGACATCGCTTCTTTTTTAACATCAGCGCCGCCTTTAGTAGGAGCAAATGCTTTTTTTGCTTTGGCGATAGTAAGATGATCCGGAGATTTTTTCTTTGGGCCATAAAGATTATCTAATTTCTTTTGAAGCGGCTTATTTTGTTTTACTGCTGCGACATCATCTTTAATGTCTTTAGTTAGCGTTTTAACTTGACTACTATGAGTAGCAACAGCTTTCTTCAATCCTTTGATCACCCCTTTAACTGTACTGACATCTTTTTTATCAAGGGCTTCGTTCTTTTTCTTTTTACCCTTACCGCTTAGATCAGAATCTGCGCCGTAATAAGTACCTTTACCCTTACCAATATAAGAGTTAACTCTAGCCATTCCCCACTGCTGTGGAGTAGTCCCTGGCCTATGACCAGTTCTCCAAGCAGCCATTCCTCTATTATAGACTTTTTTCAAAGTACCATAAGAGATGCCAGATTTAGCTGCTTTCTTTTTAAGGCCTTCGTTTTCGAGCAACTCGTCGATGGCCTCATCGTAACTTGAAAATTTAAGCATCTTTTTCGCTCCTCATTTGATTTTTTGCTTTTCTTACTTTTGCTCTGCTAAGCATTCTAGCGTGTTTCATTTTGTCGACCGCTTTTTCTCTCTCGATCTTTTTCTTCGCTAGTTCAACTGCATCCTCTCCATACATCCTTCTGTATTTAAGTGTATGTACACTTGGCTTAGTCTTGGCTGTTTTATCACCGGGAGCTTTCTTGTACGCTGCCGGATTGTCGTCATCATACTTTCCGTATTTTTTAAAATGTGCAAGTCTCTTCTGCTTAGTTGACTTGCTTAATCCTTTATAGTAAACTTTTGGTTGACTGCCTTTAGCTTTCTTTACGTCTTTATCCTGTGCTACTTCTTTTTTTCTTTCTTTTTCATGTAACTCAATATCATCGAGCCACTTACGATACTGTTTACCGGCAGACTCTACTATAACGTAATTGCTGCCAAGATAGGTAACACGACAAAGTTCATTAGTATCCCTAAGGATAACACTATCCCCAATATTAAAAAGATTTCCTTTGACATATTCTTCTCTTCTTTCCGATACTGGTGACAAGTTAAGTTTGTTAAAATAGTCTTTCTGTTCTTTTAAACCTCGCCCTTTGCGCACCGCATTGTATACTGCCTTCGTATCTGTATTCGATAATCTCTTAGGCATGTATTGTGCGAACTTAGTAAAGTCACCATCATCTACGTAACCACGAAGCTTAGTACCTGACACACCTTCAACTCCTTTTGCCTCTGGATCTCTATTACCTGCATTTAGTACGGTAATCTTTTCAAAGTTATAGAATCCGTGTCTACTTTTTACTCCGTTATATTTGTTTAGCGTAACATTATATTCTCTTACGCGATCTTCGCCTGCTACGATAACTACGCGCTTAAATCCTTCATTATAGAAAGACGTCATCGCGTTAAAAATTGTTTTAAGTTTCTTATCCATCATAATCTGTCGAGCGTACTGTGGAAATCCTTTACGCGCAAACTTTATTTTTTGTACGTATGGAATAGGATTCTTGTTCTTATCTTCAGATTGTGTTAAATAAATTCTGAAAGGATTGCTTCCAGCTTTAGCTTTCAGAAAGTCAAGTAATTTTTCATGACCAGCAGTAGGTGGATTCATACGTCCCCACACAAAGTACAGTGTCTTCTCTTCCTCGACTAAAAATGTCTTAAAGGAGTTAATCATTAACCTTTTTTCCTCTGAACTTCTTTCTTCCTCACGTCTTTAAATATTCTTTTAGCAATTCTTTTTATTCTCGCCTGAAGTACTGGCTTATCAAGTCTCTTTTCTATTTCTTTTTTTCTAGCAAAAGTCAGTTCAGCTTTAGGAATACCTCTAGTAAGCTTTTTGGCTATCATATTTCGAGCTTGTCTTCTTGCTCTTTTCTCCAGCTTCTCTTTATTAGCCATTTTTCTTTTAGCTCGCTCTCTACCAACTTTAATTCGAGTTCTCATACGCCTCATCATACGAGATCTTTTCATTCTTTGTTGTAGTGTTAAAGCTTCATCAACATCAACTTCAACTTCTTCTTTATGAAGATCCATTCTAGTTCCAGATTGAGTCTTCACAAAATTTTTGACTTTATAACCGTGCTTCTTTGCAAAATCTTGACCATCTTTTTCTTTGTGATAACTCTTCATATGTAAGTGTAAATGTTTATCACCTGGTTTTTTAATCATACTTGGAATTTTCTTAACGCTCATACTTCCATTTGAGTGCTGTTGAGCATCACGGTGTGCATCATAATGATGATCTTCATAGATCTTGTCTATTTCTTTTTTAACTTTAGGATCTTTTAAGAGATCTTTTGAGATCTTTTCAATAGCTGTCTTCTTATCGATCTGAGATTTCATGTTGAATCTTTTGTCTCTTGCTATCTTTATTGCAGCTTTGACCTGATCTAAAGTAGATATAGGCTTAAGCGCTTCATCGATCTTCGGCTTCTTTTGTGCGTTTATATCGTCTTTAGCTGTCGCGGCAGCTTTCTTACGCATAAACTTACTTACGCCTTTTTTACCTTTGACCGGTACTCTTAAATTAGGAAGTTTTTTATCCGGTTTCATCGAGAGTTCTTTTACGCCTTTACCCTCGTTACCGTGATATTGTTTCTTACGCTTTTGAGCGTAATAGTCTATATTATCGTCACTGCCCGGCTTATAATCAACCACAGTGAGATGTTTGAAATCGTATGGTGCCACTAGTTCCTCCCTGGCTTGTCCCATCCCTTTAATATATCTGGTGAAAAGTTTGCGTATGAAAATTCCATACGGTCCACAATTTTCACTGCATCACCACCAAGTTTATCAATAGCAACATAACCTTCTTGGCCTGTAGTTTCATAACCATTTTTAGTTTTCAAAAATGTTTTATTACTATTGAGCTTATTAAGTATATTTATAAGTTTTAGTTTTGCTAGAACTATAGATTTCTGCAGTTCAAACATCATCTGTAAACTTGTTTTATTCTCGGGTGAGAAGAATTTTAAAATTTCATCTAGCTTTTTTTGTTGGACGTCCTTGCCTTTTTGGGTCTTCCTCTTGTCGATTTCTTTTTTGTACTTACCTTCGATATAGCGAATGAGCCCAGCCACATGACGACGCGTATCTTTAATAACTTCACCTTTACGTACAAAGGTATTATTATATGTCTCAATAGTTTCAGCAAGGGAACGATTAGCTTCGAGGCTACGTAACGTAGTCCCAGATATTTTGTTAAAAATTCGGCCACAGTTGCTAAGGTGCGCATTTACTTCCTCCGTATCTTTTTTAGACATAGTAAATTGTGTCATGTCTCTCAACATGGCGTCTTGAGACCAAACATCTTTTGATTTAAATTTTGAAGTATTGACTCCATATGAAGCTTTCATAGTCTCAAAAGTATTTCCTTTATATGTTGTATGCCAAACTATACCAATCTTAGCGGCTTTAGCTTTCTTAGCTGCTTCAGTACCTGTTGGTATCGCGTACACTATTGTATTAGGGTGGAACGTAAGATAGGGTTTACCTTTAATCTTTTTAGTTTTTAAATCGCCAGGGCCAAACAAAAAGTCTCCTTGAATAACTCCTTTTATTCCAAGCGCAGGAAGAAACTTAAGAGCATTTTTTAGTTTTACATTAAGATCACCGCTAGTGTCATCATCAATATCAGCATTGGTCTTATATACCTTTGGTGATTTATTAAATATCCCTTTCTTTGCGACAAAGAATTTGCCATCACGAGGATCAGTACCGCAAAAAATGGCAGGAGCTCCATCCCACTTAACGCTGACAGAACCATCTTTAACTCCTCCTAGCATGTCTCTTAAAGATCTTAACGCTAGTATCGCCTGTCTTGTTCCATTGACTCCACCGTATAGGACCTTGTCCTCGATATGAGTCATGTGAGTATTCTTCTGCTCAGATATAAATTCTACAAATCTCATAATTTTATTTTTGGCTTAATAGTACCTTGTGTTACGACGTGCATAAGAATATCTTTTGGTGTGATCTTCTTAATTGCTACTATACCGCCAGCGTCTCCTGTTAATTGTCTAGACTTTTCAGCCGTATCTTCTGGATCGATCTTATTACTTGAGTTATTGTTTACAAATATCACAGGAATATTACCAAAGTATCTTCCTGCGATTTTACCGTATTCAGCTTCTATTCTTTTCATATCAGCTGGAAATTCTTTTCTTATAGCGTTTAGCTGCGACGTGTTAACTTCTGCCTGACCTTTACCTTTAGTTTGAAAGCCTAGAGTTTCTTTCATGTCTACTAGTTGTGTAACTAATTTTCCTACTGGAGCCGTACCACCAAGCTTAAATCCAGATAAAGTTTTTTCATTCTTAGAATACAAAGCAGCTTTTACTTCATACTTCTTACCGGCAACTATCAAATCTACTCCAGCAGAAGTACCACCACCAAGTTGAGCGTCATCAAGTAAGAAATATAGTGTAGCTTCTCCTGGGCCTACACCTTTTAGATTATAAAAATGAAGCTTGTTATAGTTAACCATACTCTCACTCTTGAGTTTTTGAATCAACTTATTAACTTGATTTAATTTAATGTCTCCTTTAAGAGTTTCATTTAAATTAAACTTTGGAAAAAAGAAAGTTCTAAAAAGATACTGTATTTCTGCCTTATACTTTAAAGACTCAAAGTCAGATCCACGAAGGTTAAATGACGTTACCTTTTGAGCTCTCTTAAGAAAGTCAGGGTTTAAATTAGCAATACTCACTTCGGCCATCTCCCTTATAAATGATTTGAATCTACGCATAGTTAGCTCCAATGTTTATATTATACACTATTTATAATAGTTTGTACATAAAAAAAGCGCCCGGAGGCGCTTTAATTGAATAAAGATTTACTTAAAATCTGCCAAGAAACCTAGCGATATGATGTACCCATGGTAGTAGCATTACCGCCATGAATAAGTTTGCACCACTATGTGCTAGTGCTATTCGTAGAGTATCGCCTTTTGGCATTCCGTCTGATACAAAGAAACCTGCGAGCCATATCGTACCAGTAGTTCCTATGTTCGCTCCAAGAACTGCTGCTATGGCGGCCGGTAGAGGAAGAGCTCCACTTGCAACAAGAGCTATAATTGCAGTGGTAGATAACGATGAAGATTGCCAGAGTAGCGTCATAACAATTCCACCTATAAACATATAAATTGGATTACCTAAAAAAAAGTTTAAGTGTTCTAAGTTTCCCATAGATTTCATTCCACCTGAAAACATTTTAAGTCCTATGTAGAATACAACCAATCCTACGAGTGCCGTGATTACGGGATTACCTAGTTCCATTTTGCTTACCTTTTTAATTAAATCATTCATGTTATTATGTATCAATATCAGCGCCTTCTGAATGTTACACTTTTGTTAAACTTTTTCCTTTGAGAAGACTTTCTTGCTGGTCTCCAAGTTTCGCCTCTGTCACGAGCCTGTTTTTTCTGCAACTCGATTCTCTTATGACGCTCACGGGCTTGAGGATCAAGATGCTCGAATCCTTTGATACCCCAATCCTTAGCCCAAGCGGCTGTCTGTTCCATGCTATGCTTAATCATTTCTGGAACCTCACTTGATATGACTTACCTTCGTACGTAAAAGTAATAATAGAATGAGAGTACATAGTTTGAGTTCTCTCGTTATATCGAGTTTCAGTTCTACAAACTTGACCAGTAGTCTTATTCTTTTCAGTATTAAGTACCCCACCTAAGAATGCACCAAGAGCACCGCCGTTATTTTCGCCCGGTATATTATTACCAATAGCTCCGCCAACGAGCGCACCTTCTAAAAAGTTTTGAATGTCTGACTTTCCGTTTCCAGAGGTCTGACCTTGAGTACATACTTCGACCGAGTATGGTTGCTTGATAATCACGGACTTATAGTGATCCTTTACTACTGCTGCGTGTGGCTGTGTAGCTCCAGCCTGTGACGTGGCTAGAAATAATCCTACTGCCGCGTATCCAATAACGTTTTTCATAATTCCTCCTTTTTAAAAACTATTGGTTTTATAGACGTGTGATCGTGATAATCACCTTCGACATAATCTCTCGTTACCTCTTCTATTCGAATTCCATAGTCTGTCTTACGAATAGTAGTCAACCTCCTAGATACCACGCCTTCGGTATCTAAGAGGTCGAATGCTGTTTTTAGCGGGCCTTCAACCATTAGGCTGCATCCGCAAATTCAAGAGCTGTTTTAAGAGCATCTCTCTTACGAGCTTGATCGCCAGCAAACCAAGAGGAGTAGATCCTGTTGTCGTTGCTTGAACCTTTCAAGTGATCGGTAACGAAAGTTACTGAATTGAAAGCCTGCCACCAAGAACCTTCGGCGTACTTAGCGCCCGGTTGAGTGTGCAAGTTATCGTGAGCTAACTTAGCGTTACGTGAGAGAGTCTCGAGAGACAAGGCTTTATTTTGTACTCTCTTGTCAGCGGTCCTTGGGAACACTGTGTTGTAGTACTCGATAAGCTTATCGACGTTGTACCTCTTTGAGCCAAGATACTCGGCCATTTCTCTGTACTGATCAAGCTTAGAAGAAGCGATACCAAGAGCCTTTTTAACTTCAAGAGCATCGAACTCTACTCTATGACCGACTCGAACTGACTTTTCAGCCTGCATGTCGAGAGAAAGAGATAAGGTATTATTGCAGACTACTCTGATTGGAGTAAATCTGATATCAATTGAATGACCATACCTATGAGGATTTGAGAAGAGAAGATAAGAGTCTATCTGATCTCCACCAAAAAGATCAAATGATTCTTTAACCTTAGCCAAAGCCCATACGATCTGACCGCCACGAAGAGAACCAGCTGTATGCATCTCCATGTTACCAGCGAGAGTGTACTCACTGAAGAAGTTAAATGCATCTTCGTTCTGAACTGGATTCCAGACCGGACCGACGTTAGTAAGAATCTTTCCGTCAGTACTTCTTACGAGAGCTCGTTGACCAGTATTGATCTTCTTGCCATCGTGCTCGATGAAAGACGGACATTCGATAACTTCCCAGTTAAGACCTGCCTTGTCCATCATTTGTTGTGGAGTAAGATCGTTTGAAACCTTAACTCCTAGGCCGTGCCAAGGAACCTCTCCAGCGTAAGCCATTGTTTCTACCATATGTGCCATAATATTTCTCCTTCTTTACACAATTATTGATTTTGTTCCATGCAACCTGCAGGAAGACCTTCGGTAGCGCAAGGGTCTTCGATATAACCTACTAGCATGATGCATCCTATGATAAGTACCATTCCAAAAAAAGTCTTCATTACTCGACCTCCTCAACAGTAACCTTATATTTCTTGCCATTTTGATCTTGCATCTCGATGGTCTTCTTAGTAGAGACGAAGTAACCACCTGTCGGGTGAAGATCGTACCGTGGGCTACTCACCGACTCGATGATCTGATTATCAGGAATAGCGTTATCGAAAATTTGTTTAGCGATATAGTCACAATAAGCTAATTGCATTATACTAACTCCTCTTTATCGATTCCCATCATAACCAAAGCTCTGTCGACGGCCTTGAAGAGAAGCTTCTTAGCGTCGTCGTAATGAGCAAAACCTTCTTCATCGGCAAAATCCATTGAGCTTGACATCATGAAAGTTTCTCCAAAACCTTCTTTTGCGAGAACGTGAGCTAAAGACTCGACGTTATTAGACGAGATGATCGAAGAACCACCCTTTGGGTGAAGGTTGATCTTGCCGTCTGCTGCTGAAATATAATCTATCATAATGTAACTCCTCAATGTTTTATTTTATAAGTATATTATACCATACTTTCTCTCAAATGTAAAGGACTTTTTTCACTTTAAGTGATTTTTTTTCACTTTTTTTCATCTGAAATTCCGCCACAAGTCTGGTCGACCCATACCTCGGTGCATATCCAGTAGAGCTCCTCGAGGTTGAAGACCTTACCGAGTCTCTTCTTCTTAAGAGCGACCTGAGCCTCGCCGTATACCGTGTGATTGTGGTCCTTACCGAGCGCGACCTCTCTGATGACGGCCATCGCTCGTTGCTGCTTCTTGTTGAAGTCTTTCTCGAGAGGCAGGTGCATCATCCGAACTTCCTCAAGAGCTCGACCACCACGACGTAGAAGCCGTAGGCGAAGAGGCACGTCACGCAGAACTTAAGAAACTTGTTCATTCCGTCGTCGGCCATTATCTCCCAGTGTGGACGATCGTCTTTTCTAAAGGCAGTCCACATGTCCTTTATCACGCTGTTCTTTTTCATCAGTCACTCCCTATCATGATTAAGATGCAAACGTAGAAGAAGGCGAAGAGGAAAACCGGCTTCGCGTTCTCTAGGCGTTTTTCGTCGGAGGACGGTTCTGTCCTCGTCCAGTTAGGCGCGTAGTCTCTGTTCCACGCGTCTCTTCTCGTGTCTCGCTTTCGCTGGTCCACGTGAATCGATCTTGGATCGATCCTGCTCAAGCTTCCGCACCGTTTACCGGAACGCACTCGTACTCGACCGAGCTGAAGCTTCCGTCCGGCGGTATCTCTTCGTGAGCCGTCTTCATTTCTATGCACGTCGTCTTGTCGTCGAACCACTGAACGTCCTGACTCATGCAGGCCGTCGAGTTCTCGAAACAGACCGTAAGTAGTAGACTCCATATTGACTGCATGTCGTACCTCTCGTAATTTGGAGCGGGTACGGAGACTCGAACTCCGATCCTCAGCTTGGAAGGCTGTAATAATGCCGTTATACTATACCCGCGTTGGCAGAGGATCAAGGAGTCGAACCCTGGCTTGGTGGGTTGGAGCCACCCGTGCTACCGTAACACTTATCCTCTACGATCGTGGCAGTCTTTCTTATGAGGGCGCTGCCTTCCCACCTGCGTCTTAACTTTTACTCCGTTACAGGCTTAACCGCGTTAACTTACCGCTCGGAATCTCCTTTCAGTTGTTGTGAACTTCGACTTGGATGCTGTTCTCGAGCTCCTCATCCTCGGTGGTCAGTTGAGCCACCACGCCGAAGTACCTGTTGAAGACTCGACAGAGATTCGCGTAATCACCTGCCTTCATCTCCTCGAGGATTTTTTTTCCATCGAGCCCGAGATCTCGAGACCACTGTTGCGCCTGACCGAGTAAGAAGAAAGCGTTACCGTCAGGACCGTCTAGATCTATATATCTCATTACTTCGCCTCCCTATAATATATTCCAAATGCCTCGATGACCTTCGTAGGAAAAGCGTAAGGATTACGCTCTACCATGATCTTTAACTCTTCCATAGAGAGTCCTAAGAACTCGGCCTCTTTCTTAAGAACCGTTGTAGCACCCTTGATCTTCATTACTTTACCTCCACTTTATCGAAACCGAAAGGAGCGACCTTGTACTCCACGCCGTCGGCGCAAAAGGTATCGCCTACCATAGAGCTGCGCAGACCGGAACCGTCGTTATTAAAATGAAGTACGGTTACTCGATCGTTAGCGTCGTCGCCGATCTTATTAGACCAAGAACCAGCAATATTCTGAGTCCAGCGAAACGCGTACTCCAGGGCCTCCATCACGTCGGTAGTCGGAGCGTCGACCGCTGCCGCGTTGTATGGCGTACCACCGAAAGTATTATTATAAGTAACTCGAACTATCATAGAAAATCTCCTCTGTTTTTATTCTATAAGAGTATTATACCATACTTTTCGACAAATGTAAACAATAAAATCACCTCAAAGTGATTTTTTTTTATAAATAGATACGTATCGTTCATCTCTCAAGAGACGGAAGTAGGCAATCGCCGAAGGAACGCACTTCAACGATCGTTATACGAAAGGAGAAGTGTCATGAGTATATACGATTTTCAGTACTTTATAAGAAACTATCAGAGGAAACTCGCGTACGCTCGTCTTATAAGACATCAGCGACTCGCTCTCTGAAAAAAGGTCTCGACGCGAGTTTTCCCGAGAAAAAAAATTTTCAGAAAAGGCTTTTGAAAAAAAATCTCAGGTTCCATATAAACACGAGGCATACGAGCTCACTGTTATAGGCGGGGCGAATCTCTCGAATATAAACCCCCTCTATAGCGAGTCCCTCAGATACACGCTGAGGGACCGAGCGCGCGCTCTCTATATAGACCTATGCCGCGACGTTGTCGTTCACAGCAGGGAGCTCGCGAGTCTCGATCACGAGAACGTCCCCTTCAAAGTAGTTACGACCTTCCTCATAGCTCTTAATAGCTTGAGTGACTGACTGACCCTCTGTGGCCTCCGTGGCTGTATATACTGCTCCACCCACTGTCTCTAACGTAGTAACAAACATAATTTAACTCCCTTTGTGTTAACTTCTATATCTATTATAACATATTCTCAGCCGTTGTAAAGGAAAAAGTGCACCGCGCCGTGAAAAAAGTTTCGCAGTCAAAGAGAAACTCGGAGCGAGCTGGCGACTAAAGACTCCGTGAGTGTGCACCCAGAGCCTAGTTTCTCTCTGTTTGCATGCCGACTTGCACGTCTGACGGAATGCATATATAGTATATAGTGATTAGAAACCTGCGTGTTCCTGTTTAGGACGTAGGTGCGGCCAGTCGTTAGTGGACCAAGCTCTTATAAGATTGCGTACGTTGATGTTGTACTGATAGAGATCTTTTGAATGTTTTTGTAGATATAGAATCTTTTCCGGTACTGTAGGTAAAGATTGAAAGTTATAGTAGTGTTGTTGTAGTTTTGACATATGTTCTCCTTCTTTATTATAAGTATATTATATCATATTCTGACGAAAAGTAAACAAGTTTTTTAAAAAAAAGTCCTTAGGAGGGCGGTGAGATACATGTTTAGACATTTAGACTACGATATCGATAAGAATAAGTACAGAGATCTGTTCTATAATAGTATACAGAAGTATGGACAGTGGCACTGGTCGAACGTACGAGATCAGAGGCTGTGGTGGTATCAGCTGTTCATCAAGGACGATCATCCGTTAAAGAAGGACATGCTGCCGGTCGAGGAGGATCTGAACATACTCGGAATGAACAACTACCCTCGGTTCAGCTATCAGTTTCCTAACACGACTCTGCCTCATCATCTCGACGAGGACGAGATGGTGTCTATCAACATCAATCTGTTAGAGTCGACGCCGGTCATACACCTGAACCACGAGCCGTATCCTTACGAGGCGGCTCTGATAGACGTCGGACACGTCATGCACGGCGTCGAGTCGGACCCGAACGAGCGTCTGATACTGAAGTTCTGTCTTCGACATCCTCTGTCGGAGGTAGAGGACAGGCTTAACGACGCGGGTCTTATCATCAACTATTGCAACTAAGGAGAATTACATCATGGAGACACAGCTCAGCTTATTTGGAGAACCTATTCGCAGGCTACTGCACGACGTCGACGGCTTCGACTGGAACGCGCCTCGACTGCTCGAGGACTACGAGGACCTGAAGGACGAGATGAAGGAGTTCAGCGACTACAATCCTCGCTGGCTGAAGGTACATCGAGCCGGTCCTATGGGAATGCAGCACGCTCTGACTTGGAAGGACATCGTCGGCGGAGGAAGAGTCGCGGTCGGATACTACAGACAGCTTCGAGGCGAGGAGATCAAAGAGCACACGGACACCGGCTGCATGACTCGAATCAACGTGCTACTTACCGACGGCGGATGCACCTTGCACATCGGAGGAAATGCACTATCGTACTCGGCGGCGCTCATCAACGTCAACCAGTACAGACACTCGGTAGGAGTCGCCGACCGAGACAGGATCATTTTCAGTCTGATATTCTTAGATCACGACTATCACGAGGTAAAGAGAAGATATGGCGAGTATCAAGAGACACTGGTCGCAGCCTAACAGTAAACCGTTCGACAAGAACCTGCTGACTCCTAACAATCCGAGAGCGCATCCGGACCTAAGAGTCAAGGACAGGTCGAACTTACAAGAGATAAGATCTCGAGTGCGAGCGCTCAGAGACGAGCTCGAGATCATGAAAAAGAGAGGTAAGATGTGTATTGAAGAGATAGGATACGACTTCGACAAGGAGCGACTGCTGGACGAGGCTCTTCGTCCGGACGGATACGGACCGTTCGTGGACCCGAAGAACGGAAAGGTGTC
>CEUV01131484.1_pt1 | contig 61234 bp, 43 predicted proteins | sample 356401 | NCBI WGS metagenome assembly CEUV01 (sample SAMEA2622710, study PRJEB7988) | marine metagenome | isolation source: saline water (ENVO:00002010), including
CTTTTTTTACTGGGCGTCAATCAAAAAAACCAGTTCGCTAAGTGGCACAACCCCCCTAGGCAGGGTGTCTAATCTGATCTATATTGTGTTCAACAAGCGGGGGTGATGCATCCCGCTCAAAACACATCAACATTCAATCGCATTTTTTTATCATGATCAACGCTTTTACTTCCTCCGCCATCGAATCCATGAGCACCACCGATGCTGGTAACGTGCTTGTCACCTTCACTGGTGGTCGTCAGTACACCTACTCTGTCGCTGACGTTGAACAGTTCTGCACCGCCTTCAACGCTGCCACCTCTAAGGGTCGCTTCGTGAACGAGCAGATCAAGTCCGAAACCCTCCAGAAGGTTGCCGTCTGAAATCTCGACTAGATGTGCGCGTATAAGTCTCGACTATATACGCTCACATTTATCTCGACTAGACGCACGCGCTATTGTATCGGTTTATTAACTTAGTAGATTCTACTAGTTGCCTCTCACACAGGAATCCGATACAATAGCATTAATTCAATCAATTCTCCCCTCTTGATCATGACTGTAGAAGTCTCTCCACGTTCTACCAAAGCTAAGAATCGTTTTGCAAACCTTATGGGTTGTGATCCTATTTGTGTGGTAGAGCAGGTTAATGGCAACAAAATCTTTTTAAGATCTGCCAACAATCGGTATCACTTCTGGGTTGATGTGTCAAGCAAGGAGGATTGGTTCATTAACGATTGATTATTGAGAATCATTTGCAATAGAGAGTCTGTGGTGGATGTTAATGCCATTGATTCTCATTCTCAATTACCCTGTGCCAGTTCTGGATCGTCACACCCTCACATGTGACAGTCAGGAACTGGCACTCCTCATATCAGAATCTCCTATCAGTCGGTCTGGGATTGTCAACCGACTCGTGACAACACTTAACGCAACCTTTAATTCACATTTTGTTGCTCGATTGTCAGCGTTGCAAGATTCAGAATCTCTTCGGTTTTTGCTGGTTGGCAGGACCGATCAGCGGCGCTAACTTGTGAACACAAGGGGCGGCAAACTAAACACAACGCCCCGCCAACTCCCTTCTCTCCCAACGGTTCTCCCCCATGGCATCCCACAACGCAATCCTAGGAATGTTCTTCCAAGCGAACATTTTGGACCGCCAGATCGGCATGGATTGGTACAGCAACGCCCACGGCATTGTAAAAAGAATTGCCGCCGATTATGGATTTTCACCTGAGCAGATCGCAGGCGCAATGGCGGCGCTTAGTCCCAACAACAAATGGGAGAGAAATTGCGTCGATTGTGAGAACTTAGCAAAGGCAATCCGTGCCGATCTTGATCCTTTTGAGACGAAAGTTTGCACTTTTAAGAAGAACAAAGCAAAGGCAATCGCGATCCTTATGGGTGACCTAGATTCCGACGCTATTTGTGACATTTTGAAGGGTCAGAAAGTTATTGCTTTTTACCTGAACATTTTGCACAATGGTGATACTGAGTCGCCTTGTATTGACGGACATGCTTTTAACATTTGGGCGGGAACTGTGAGCGGTTTGAAAGATGTTCCGAGCATCAGTCCTAAGGCGTTCAAAAACATTCAGAACGACTATCGTGCTGCCGCTGAGATCGCCTCAGGCGTGACGGGGGAGACGATCAGCGCAGGGCAGATCCAAGCGATCACCTGGGTCGCCTACAGACGGATTCACAAGGGTCTCGTGTGACCCTTGCCAATCGTTCAAACATTCGGCACAATGGCGTTAGTCCACCAATCCACCATGACAACCACTAGTAACGCGACAGGCGTCCACAACCTCACCAGGGCGGCGATCTGCCGCTTCTTAGTTCAACCACTGGAGTGGCAGACCCCTGATTGGTATCTGGCAACATGGGCGGTCACAGGGGCGGAAGCACACAAGGCAGCACGGGAATCGTCTTGCCCTGTGATGATTTGGCACTGTGCAGACCGAGAGGAACCCGCCCCGTGGTTGGCACGGGTTGGCGACCGATGGAAGATGCCCCGTCGTCTCACCTATAGGGGAGTGAGTTACTGGAAATTGGGATAGGTTTTCCACAGTTCCCACAGGGTTCTCCACAGTTCAGCGGACCTTATAGGGTCCGCTTTTTTTTGTCTTTCTTAATATTTCAGTTAGCTACAGTTTTTGTGTGCGTTTCAGAGTGGACAGAAATAAAAGTGGTTATGACTGATTGTAACGCTAAAAAGACAGTTCTCTAAGTGGCACCAGTCGCTGAGATCCCTTGCGGCGCAAGGGGTTTGGGCAGTGGTGTGCCAGTATTCGTAGTGGCAGTTCCATTGATCAGCAGTGCTAATGGCCAGTTGTTCGTTGTATAAGTTATGCTTATGTGGCTTTCTTGATGCCCCCCCCCGATTAAAAATGGGTAACTACCCTAACCTACAGAGGTGACAGATCGAGTGAGTGATTTCGAGTTCATATAAAAAATTTTTGCCAAAAAAATTTCCCTCAGGGGGTCGATATATAATATGGGTGTCTGGGCGGTCTCGTCTGAACAACGATTCATTAATAGTCCACACCCATGTTATAATAATAGAGATAATGAGAATCTCTAAGATGCGGCGGAAGACTCCCTATTGGAATATGTGGAGGGTTATCCTAACCTATTGGATTGCCCGTCACCCAAAGGTAGTATTTGCCACACTCGGAATTCTTATTGTCGTGCTATATAATTCTGTAGCGAATTAGACAAAATGGATAAGATTTATCATATCTACGCGAGAGAGAATCAAGTACAATATGCGGTATTAAGCGAAGAGGACTTTGAAGTAGTTTGGAGAAACCTCGATCACACACAATATGAGTATGAAGAATTAACGGTTGACCGCACCGTAATGATGGATTCTTCATATTGACATAGGATACATACACTGTTAGAATTGAACTGAAAAAACTTTTAAGCTATGGCAAAAGGATTCACTGTTAAGGCGGCAGCGCCAACCAAGCCCAAAGAGGATTGGGATTATCAAGCGATCAAAGAGCGTATGCGGGGCAAGAGCATTGTATTCTGCTTGCCTGGTCGCGGATGTTCTTATACATTTTTGAAGAGCTTTGTACAACTGTCATTTGACCTTGTACAGAATGGAATGAATATTCAGATCTCTCAGGACTACTCCTCGATGGTCAACTTTGCACGTTGCAAGTGTCTTGGAGCGAATGTTCTGCGTGGTCCTAAGCAAGTACCCTGGGATGGTAAACTCCCCTACGATTATCAACTGTGGATTGATAACGACATTGTGTTTACCTCTGAGAAGTTCTGGCAACTGTGTGATCTTGCAGTTCCTGGTCCTGACAAAGATGGTAACGAAGTACCTGAGCGTGAGATTGCTGCTGGATGGTATGCAACAGAAGATGGAGTCACTACGAGTGTTGCTCACTGGTTGGACGAAGACGACTTCCGTAAGAACGGTGGTGTCATGAACCATGAGACTGTAGAGTCCATGGCAAAACGTCGCAAACCCTTTACAGTTGACTACACTGGTTTTGGATGGGTGCTGATTCGTAAGGGCGTCTTTGAGCGTCTCGAATACCCTTGGTTCGCTCCTAAGATGCAAGTCTTTGAGTCTGGCGGAGTTCAGGATATGTGTGGAGAAGACGTATCGTTCTGTCTGGATGCCAAGGAAGCTGGCGTCGAGACGTGGTGCGATCCTCGTATCCGTGTTGGTCACGAAAAGATGCGTATTATCTGATGGATGTTCTTTATAACATCTGTTATAATGGTGAGGTACTCGTCCAGGGAATCACTCTGGATGAGTCCACAGAGGTCCTACAAGACCTCTCCGAGCGTTACTACGAAGGTGAACCTATAGATCCTTCATTTATTTCACTTGAACCAATTCTTGATTAATTATGGCAAAAGTTAAAAAGTCCATGATGGGCAGCGTTTTCATCGAGTCAACCCCGAAAAAAACTCGTCAGGGAAGCGGACAACATACCAAATACGCCGCGACATCTCGGAACTCTAAACCAAAGCGTTACCGTGGACAGGGGCGATGATAGGGTAAATAGTAATAGTTAAGAACTATTGCTATGGCGGCGTTAATTTGTAACCTTCCTGCTGTTGAGGTTTGGGTACGTAAAGAATATCTCACCGATCACAAATTTGGTCATGGTGAATTTGTAAAGGGCGTTTGGGTATCTTGTAAGAGTATACCTGGACGTGCTTTTTATTTTGAGACATACTTACCAGAGTATGCTGCAATGTACGATAAGTTACCTATCAGCGCGTTTCTCTCGGAACCAAAGACCCCTGATCCTGACATGGATCTACCAAACCTGCAATTTTGGAATTGTATGGACTATGGTGTTGTATCCATTCACAAACAATTCATTGGATCAATGGACTTTGAACTATATACTAGAGACTATGGCATTGAGAAAGGAACATATATCTGTACAATAGACAACTATCATCAAGATTGTGATATGATTGACTATGCAACAAGCGAAAATCCCGCTGAGCATAAGTCTCATAACCTAATTGAGATGGAGAATGGTCAATATGCACTCTATCCAAACAATAGAATGCGTATTTTTGACAATAGTTTGACTCCTGTTGACCCCAAGAAACCTGATTTTAAGGTTTCTACTGAGTTTTACTCTGTTGAGAATGGGTTTGAACGTCTTGGAATGGGTAGAGAAGACGAATACTTCTGGAAAACAGCAAAAGAACGCGAAGAAGAGGGTCTTGAGACCTATAAATCGCAAGAAAACAGACCTCTTGACACACAATAGGGATAGTAACCCCTCTAAAAGTTCCAAATTCAAGTTACGGAGCAAAAAATGGGCAATTATCACAAAGTCGATAAGGGAGAACTCTTCATTCAGGAGGGAATGACGCTAATTACCGAAGTTGACAGTGACAAATACCTTGATATGTCAGCACGTAAGCGTCGTGCCAAGCAAAAAGAAGAAGTGTTTGCCCCTGAAGAAGTTTATTTGGAGCATTTGGAAGACTGAAGCTAGGAAAAAGTGTACTAAATAACTGAAAAAGTACGCTTTTCCTAAATATCATGCCATTAGAGCGAGTAAGTCGCAGTTTTAGAGATATAAGTCTCACGTTAAAGAAAAATCCTTTAACGAGGGACTTACTTTCTTTGCAAAATGAGTATGCTATATCCCGTGCTGTACAAAATCTTGTACTTACAATTCAAGGGGAGAAGTTTTTTGACCCAAATTTTGGGTGTGCTGTAAATAGACTGTTATTTGAGAATATTGACTTCTTTACTGCAAGGGCACTAAAGGACGAAATCGAAGCTGTTATAAGGAATAATGAACCTAGAGTTGACTTGACAGAAGTAATTGTAACTCCAAATTATGATGATGGTGCTATGGAAGTTACTATCAAGTATCTAATTATAGGTATTGATGCAACAGCACAGCAGTTACAGTTTGTATTACTACCCACAAGATAAATGTCACTAGTCAACGTATCATCTCTAGATTTTGATGAAATCAAAGAGTCAATAAAAAGTTACCTCAGAGCTGATGGTTCTTTTACTGACTATGACTTTGAGGGATCTAACTTTACAGTATTACTAGACACCTTAGCATATAACACGTATATTAGCTCTTACAATGCTAATATGCTTACTAATGAGGTGTTCCTTGATGGAGCAACCTTAAGAGAGAATGTAGTATCAATAGCAAGGAATCTAGGTTATATTCCTAGATCAGTTACTTCTGCGAGAGGAGTAATTAGTTTTTATCTAGATCTGTCTAGTTTTGCAACTAACCCAGTATCTGTGACCTTGAAGAAGGGTATCGTTGCAACTTCTGCAGGAAGTTACGCTGGAAGAAACTATGTGTTCACAATTCCAGAGGATATTACCGTTCCAGTAAGTGGTAATGTAGCGTCTTTTGATGAAGTTACCATTTACGAAGGTGCTTACGTTCAGAATACATTTACAGTAGACTCTAATAATAAAAATCAAAAGTTTATCCTGCAAAATGCAAGAATAGACACTAGTCAAATTAGAGTTGAAGTAAGGGAGAATAGAAATAGTAATATAACAAGAGTATATAAAAGAGCAGATAACCTGACTGCCATTAAGTCAACTGATGATGTATTCTTTATCAATGAAATTGCTGATTCTAGATATGAGTTAATCTTTGGTGATGGTAGTTTTGGTAGTAAACTGAATAACGCAAATTATATTGTTGTCACATATATTGTGACTAACGGTGAGAGAGCAAATGGCATCAATAAGTTCTCTTTTACTGGTAGATTCATCGATAACAACGGATCACCCATAAAGATCACTTCACCCCTCGTAGAGACGATCCAGGGCACCGCATACGGCGCTCCTATTGAGAGTACAGAGTCCATCAAGAAGCTTGCTCCAAGGGTTTATGCCTCTCAAAACAGAGCAGTTACCGCTAACGACTATGAGGCACTAATTCCTCAGATTTATCCAGAAGCAGAGTCAGTATCTGTCTTTGGTGGTGAAGAACTGAACCCACCAAAATATGGAAAAGTCTTCATCACGGTAAAACCTCAGAATGGTTCATATTTACCCAACATTGTAAAAGACAATATTAAGACTCTTCTGAGAGGGTATTCAGTAGCAGGAATTGTTCCTGAATTTATTGATCTGAAGTACCTCTACATTGAATATTACAGTAACGTTTATTACAACCAGAATCTTGGTTCTGCTGATGGCATCAAGTCGTTGGTGGCTAGAAATATTGAAAAGTACGCCGCTTCTGATGAGTTAAATAGATATGGTTCAAGATTCAAATACAGTAAATTTTTGAAACTGATTGACGACACATCCGCTGCAATTACCTCCAATATTACTTCTATTGCCATTAGAAGAGATGTAAAACTTGTATTAAATGTATTCAGCGAGAATGAAATTTGTTTTGGTAATAAAATTCATATTAAGAATCAAAGCGGGTATAACATCAAAACTAGTGGAGTTCAAATTGAAGGGATAGAAGGCACAGTTTATTTCAGTGATTTTCCAACTGGACAAGGATTGACGGGTGTTATATTTGCATTCAAGTTGGATGCATCTTCACAACCTATCATTGTTAGACAAAACGTTGGAATTGTTGATTATGAGAGAGGAGAAATCAAACTGAATGCTCTCAACTTTGTAAATACGTCAAAACTAAAATTTGGCGACAATGTTATGGAAGTATCCATAATTCCTAAGTCAAATGACATCATTGGTCTTCAGGATTTATATCTACAACTTGATACTACTACATCCGATTGTAAATTGATCTCTGATGTTATCTCCTCTGGAGCGGATCTCTCTGGATCTCAATACATAGTATCATCTAGCTACTTAAACGGCGCATACGTAAGGTTATAAGGATATGCAAAAAAGAGTTCAAATCAAGAATCTCGTTCAGGACCAAGTTCCTCAGTACGTTAGAGATCAGTATCCAGAATTCGTTGAGTTTTTAGTAGAGTACTATAAAACTCTAGAAGATCCTGGTGGTCCTCTTGATATCGTCAATAATATTGATAGTTACACTGAATTAAATCAGTTAGCAGAACTCGTATTTAAAACTGATTCTACAGAAGTTGTTGGTATAAGTACAAATATTGTACGAGTAACTGACACTTTTGGATTTCCAGAAAGGAATGGACTCATTAAGATTGATGATGAGTTGATTCATTATAAAACTAAAACGCCAACTAGTTTTGATGGTTGTTCTAGGGGTTTTGTTGGAATTACTTCTTACTATGGATCACAATCTAAACCTCCAGAGTTTGAAAGAAGTCTAGTAGGTGTTCATACTAGTGGTGAGAGTGTATTCAACTTAAATGCATTACTCTTAACCGAATTATATAAAAAATATAAGAAACAGTATGCTCCTGGATTTGATGATCTCAAATTCTTTGAGGCACTCAACGAAAAAGTTGCTGTTTCTAGATTAAAAGACTTTTATTCAGCAAAGGGTGCAAATTCTTCGTTTGAAGTTCTCTTCAAACTGCTTTATGGTGTTGATGTTGATATTGTAAAACCTAGAGATTTCCTTATTCAACCATCTGATGCTGATTATAGAATCACTAGAGATTTGGTTGTAGAGAGACTGCTTGGAGATCCAGAAGATCTTGTAAATAGAACTCTCAATCAGGATGCAACTGCTACTATTCCAAAAGCAGCTGGTACTATTACAGACGTAGAGAGAATCTTTAGAGATGGTGTAGAATATTTTAGACTTAGTTTAGATTATAACCCAGAACTGGAGACATTTGTCTTTAGTGTACACCCAAAAACGAGAGTTACAAATAAAGTAGCTATTGGTCAAACTTATATTGATGTAGACTCGACTCTCAGTTTTAAAGATGAAGGAACTTTAGTTGTATTCGATAATGGTGTTGAGCAGCAAATTGAATATACTTCAAAGAGTTCAACACAATTTTTTGGATTAGAGTCTCCAGTAGCATTAGAGTTAGAACAAAATATCACCACACCAGATTATGCATACGCAAGAATAGGTGATGATGAAGTACGAGTAAAGGTTACTGGAGTACTAGGTGATCTTGAGTATGATAGGGATGCTTCTTTTTATTATCAACCAGGAGATCAGATTGAGATTGTTTCTCTAGGAACGGATAGTGATGAGGCAAGGAATACTAATTGGATTATTAACTCATCTCCAGAATATGAGATTGCAGAAATTACTCAAGTTGCACTGAAGTTAAATGGTGCTGCTCAGTATAGAATTAAAACGTTTGACCCTCATATCTTCACCTTGGGTGATATTGGAACCGTTGCAGGTAGTGATGGCACTTTATATGACATTTTTGTAATTGCAATATCCGACGAATTTGAATTTGATATTAATTTAACCACGACTATTAATACCACAAACGTACAGTATACGATTAGGAAGGGCATATCTAAAGCTAAATCTCTTTCTAGTCCAGAATTGAACATAATGTCTGCTAATGTGCAGAACGTTTATGTTGATGACGATGATACTTATGTTGTAGCATCTTCTTTACCAGATTACTACAATACTCCAATTACCATTGAAGATCTTTCAGTCACTTTTAGTGGACAATTTGATGGTGAAGAAATTAACATTGGAGCAAATGCATTTACGACTGGAGATGCGGTAAATTATTCGTATAACAATAATATTGGACTCGATATTGCTGAGGGTCAGTATTTCGTATACAAGTTAAACACATCTACAATTAAGTTAGCCACATCTAGATCAAATATTAGAAGTGGTGTCTTTATTAAAGTTTTTGGAACCATCAATGATAACAAACTTGAGTTAGTAAAATTTGGTGGGTTAACTCTTCAACCACAAGACGTTATCAGAAAGTTTAGTCCTCCAACACCTGCCGATAATCCTGAAGAAGCGATTACCTCTGTAGGTAATGTTGGAATGCTTGTTAATGGTGTAGAAATTCTTAATTATAAGTCATCAGACACTCTATATTATGGTCCAATCGAGGCTATTGAAGTATCTGCTCCTGGCGAAAAAAATTATGACGTAATTAATCCACCTATTCTCACTATTGACGACAATACTGGTACTGGAAACTCAAATTTTGGTGATGGTGCAGAAGCAGTTGTTAATGTTGTTGGATCTTTAAGTAGAATTAATATAATCTCAAAAGGTTTTGATTACGTTGAGGCTCCAAAAGTCACTATTTCTGGTGGTAATGGTAGATCAGCAGAGGCAAAGTGCAATACTTCAAAAATAACCCATTCCGTCAGATTTAATGCTGGCAGTTTATATGATAATCTGAATATTAATGATAACACTATTGGATTTACTACTGACCACAAGTTAAGAGATTTTGAAAGGGTTATTTACTCAAGAGAAGATCAACAAAGTATTGGTGGTCTAGTTGATGATTCAATTTACTTTGTTAGAAAGGTTGATGCGACTACAATTAAACTTCACAACACAGCGGAAGATGCTATTGTTGGAGTTAATACAATCAACTTCACCTCTTATGGCGATGGACTGCAAAAAATTACCGCATTTGAGAAAAAGAATGTAGTTAGTTCTGTTGAGGTTGTAAATCCTGGGGAAGGATATACAAATAAGACATTATTCTTTAGAGAAGCAAATGTAAACACATATAACAACACTATCGATTATGTCGATCATGGTTATTTTGAAAAAGATCTTATTAGATTCGATAGTGAAGTTGCTTTACCCACAGGTATTAATTCTACCTCAGAATATTATGTAAGTTTAGTCAGTAAAGACTCTTTTAGAATTGCAGAGTATAGACCTGTTGGTATTGGTAGTACTTTACAGTCAGATTATAATTATCTCAACAATAGATTCGTAGAATTTGTTGATGGTGGTACTGGAATTCATAATATTAAGTATAGACCAATTACGGTATCTCTTGAAGCACCTATTGGCATCACTACGACTGTAGGTCAGGACTTCTTTGCAAAAATTGAACCTGTATTTACAGGAGAAATTGTATCGGTATCCATCAAGAACGGTGGCAACAGATATGGTGATGAGAATGTATTAAATTACAATAGGCAACCACAATTTGAGTTGTCCAGTGGTAATTTTGCACAGTTAAGTCCAATTGTGTCTGCTGCTGGAAGGATTATCGGCATCATTGTCAACAATGGTGGATCTGGTTACAACTCCCCTCCAGAAATTAGAATCCTCGGAGCTGGAACTGGTGCAATTTTGACTCCTATTATCAAGGATGGAAAAATTGAGGAAATTATTATTATTGATGGTGGTTTTGGATATGAACAAGTAACTACAGCTATACAAGTAGTTCCATCTGGATCTGGAGCGCAATTTAGAGCAAAAATTAAAAATTGGACTATAAATGCGGTTGAAAGAATTATCCAGTCTAATAAATTAGGTCCTGATGATGGTATTCTCACCCCTGCCCTTACAAGAGAGAAGGGACTTCAGTATGTTCATGGATTTGCTGGCAGAGAGTTTAGAAGGAAAGTACTGGCAACCTCTATTGACTTAGATGGTAATACAATCTACAGGGATGATATTGAAAATGATACGGATTCAGTATTATTCCACTCACCTATTATTGGTTGGGCGTATGATGGACACCCAATTTATGGTCCATATGGATATGCAGATAAAGAAGGTGGAGCAATTAAGCGCATTCAGACTAGTTATGGTTTAGAGTTAAATCCTGACAGACCAACAACATCGCAGTTCCCATCAGGAATATTTTTAGAAGATTATGTTTTTGTTGGTAATGGTGATTTAGATATTCATAATGGTAGATATTGCAAAACTCCAGAATTTCCAGATGGTGTTTATGCATATTTTGCAACTATAAACTCTACTCCAGAAGCTGATGGTCCTTTAAATGGATTTAGGAAACCCCTATTCCCATATATTATTGGTAATTCGTACAAATCAAAACCAATAGCTTACAATTTTGATAGATTATCAAACACTCTATTTTACAATATTAATGAAAGTGGTTGGGTTAGATATACTGGTCATTTAGGTCTACTAAACAAGTACACCAAGTATGCTGGATTCTTACAACCAGACGATTTTTCTGAAGGTTTTACTGAGATTGAGGATACAACTGCTGGTCAAGTAAATGATTTGATAATTGTGTCTCCAGGAGATAACTATTCTCTCTCTGACCAAATTTTCTTTGACAACGCAGGAACTAGTGGTGCTGGAGCATATGCAAGAATTGTTGAACTTGGTGGTAAACAAGTAGATAATATTACATATAATGAATCTATCTTGGATAATGTCCAATTCACACCTTTCAAGGGTGATGGTAGATTTGTTGGTTTTGGTAGCACATCTCACGGATACAAATCTGGTGATATGGTGTCTATACAGAATCTTAATATCTTATCGACAAAATTCGGAAGCACATATCCTATTGGCATAAGCACGAATACTTTAGTGCTTTCAAATAGTATTGGTAATGCTGCATCCTCTGGAATTGTCACCTATTTTAACGTATCTGGCAACTTAACGTTCCCAACATTATCAACAAATGATCTTTACTTGATTAACGGTGAGTTAGTTAAAGTATTGAATGTTTTTATCGCAGATGGAAGAATACGTGTTCAGAGAGCAATTAATAATACTAGTTCTGCACATATTACTGGTACTGAGTTACTTGAGCAGACTAGAAAATTAACAGTAACTACTGGATTCTCAACAGCAACAGAATATAAGTTAGATAAGACATATTATTTTGATCCTAGAGAATCTGTAATTATATCTTCAGAGAATCTATTACTTTATTCTGATCCCATTCCTGCTGGTGGTATTGGCACTCAATGGAATTCCTACACTGCAGGCATTGGTACTGGAAGTGTCCTGTACTACAACTCAAACGCCCCTGATGGCACTTCAGAAGCAGCTAGGGTATCATTGGGTGGAACAACAGGTAATTCGGATGCTTTTGGAATTCAGTATGAATCTGTAGGATTATCTGTATCTGATTACTCAGTATCTGTGTTCTTAAGAGGCAATACTGGTGGTGAAGAAGTTTATATTATTCTTGAAGATGGTCTCACATTCCATAGTCAAAAAGTTACTTTAACAACTAAGTGGCAAAGATTCTCTATGGGAGCATTTACGAATGCTGGTCAACATAGATTAAAGATTGGTACTCTTGGTACAGAGAACCTTACTTTAAATAGTGCTCCAGTATTCTATGTGTGGGGTGCCCAAATAGAAGAGGGAGTTTTAACCAGTACTTACTATAGTACACAGGGAACTGCTGTTGTTAGGGCTGATAATAAAGTTGGACTTCTTTATCTTAGCAACCCTAGTATTACACAAGAACCCCTGATCACCCCAAGATTAAATTCATTCTATCTTCCCAATCATGGATTTGATACCAATCAACTCTTAACATATAATGTTGGTGCTGGTGGAACTGGTGTTAGCGTAAGTATCGCTTCAACTATATTCCCATTAGAGAACGACGATAAACTGTACATTGCTGCATTTGATAAAGACTTCATTGGAATTTCAACAATGAAGGTTGGTTTAGGTTCCACTGGTACATTTGTTGGAGTAGGAACTGAACCACTGAAGTTGTATGGTCTTACCAATTATGGTGGAGGAGAGATTCATAGCTTCACTACTAATCAACCTCTGACTATTGTTGGTGATGTATATAAGAAAACTGCAACTGTTACAACAAAAGTTTCTCACCAGTTATCTGATGGTGATAATGTAGTTGTAGATGTGGTATCTGGTATACAGACATCTATAAAAATCATCTATGATGATATTAACCGTCGCATGGTTGTTGATCCAAGAGAGTTTATTGATTCTGATATCAACATTGAAAGGAATAGTATCACTCTTCCAAACCATAGACTAAGAAATGGTGAAAAAGTAATTTTCAACTCTTCTTCTCCACCACAAGGTTTAGATAACTCTAGAATTTACTATGTAATTAAATTAGATGATAATACGATTTGTTTATCTAATTTCTACTATGAAGTAATCTCATCAAATGAAGATGTTGAAATAGTTAATATTGAAACTCAATCCTTTGGTAAGATTAGTCCAATCAATCCAGAGATATTTGGTGTTAGAGATTCTACATTAGTCTTTGACTTATCTGATCAGACACTTACGGCAAATTCTCTGCCAGCATTTAATTTCTTCTTATACTCTAATGAAGAATTAACAGATGAGTTCTTCTATGGAGAAAGAGTACTACAAAGTTTTGACTTCCTTGGAATACAACCCGTAGCATCAAATGAATTTAGTGTCAAAACATCTGGTATTATTGGCGAACCAGGAGCAAAGTTAGAGTTAATTATTAGTGATTCTGTTCCAACAAATCTATTCTATAACTTAACACCTATTCAGTATAATGGTGCATCTGAAGATAAATTAGGTATTATTGTTGATAACTTCAACATTAGAAACTCCAATAAATTAACAATTACTGGTAGTGGATTTAATTTAAGCACGCCCATAACTGGCGTAACTACAAATACCTTCAATTACACTCTCACAGAAACTCCAGAGAGAGGTAATTATCCATCTAATGAAGCAAACATTAAGTATACTACAACATCTCTTAACGCTGTTGGACCTGTCGAAAGCGTTAAATTAGATTCTATTGGACGTGGATTTAGATCTCTTCCCAATGTAAGCAAAATTGTTAGTGCTGGTGGAACTGGAGCAATTTTCCTACCTGAAAGTACTAGCTTGGGTAAAGTTAATTCTCTTGTTTTAACGGATATTGGATTTGACTATCCACCAGATAAGACTCTACGCCCAATTGCACAATTCCCATACACATATAAGATCGAACCTCTATCCAAGTTTGATAATATTAAGATAGCAAATCCAGGAGTTAATTATTTTATTCCACCACAACTAATCGTTCTTGATGGTTTTACTGGAAGAGTTAATAGTGAAGTATCTCTTGACTATAATATCGGTGATACTGAAGTAACGATTGTAAGAAATACAACAGGTCTTTATAATGTTACTCCAAAAATTCTTCCTGTCAATAATCCAAATGGAGTAAGAATTCAAGATATTAACTATGATAGTGGAACAAAAGAGGTTACAATTGGATTTGCTGTTACATTCTCAAGTGCTGCTGACTATCCGTTCAAGGTAGGGGATAAGGTAATTGTTGAGAACACTAACACAGATACTACTGTACTAAAAGCAAAAGGATATAATTCTGCTGATTATGGATATACTTTATTCAAGTTAACAGCAGTAGATCCAGATTTACTTGGAGATAATCCAACAATTAAGTATAGTTTGGCAGATGAACTCAAACCTGGAGAGGAACCAGGCAATTTTGATAGTTTTGATTCCTTTGGAACAGTAACTCCAGAGTCATACTTCCCACAATTTGATATTACTCTTGAGAAAGATTCATTCAGAGTTGGAGAAATTATCGTCTCTCAAGATGATAATGTTGGTATTGTTCAATCTTACGATCTTAGAAATGAATATTTAAGAGTAAGATCAAAGATACCATTTAAGATTGATGATCTTATTATTGGACAATCTTCTCAGAATAAGGGTCTGATCTCCTCTGTTGATGGTATTAGTTCTAAGTATAAAATTGAATCTAACAGTATTACCAGAAAAGGTTGGTTAAAGAATACTGGTAAGTTGAATCAGTTCTTCCAAAGAATGCATGATAATGATTACTATCAGTATTTCTCATATTCTGTTAGATCATCCATCTCTTATGAAGATTGGAATCCAATTGTAAGTAATCTTAACCACACTGCTGGATTTAAGAAATTTAGTGAGTTGGTCATAGATTCTTATGATCCAACTATTTCTGGAATTCAAACAGCTCAGGATTTAAACACTGTTATTGCAATTTCTGACTTGACGAATATTGTTGATGTCAATACTGTTAAAGACTTTGATATTGCGAGAGAAAAGAGTATTGAAGTTAGTGGCAAATTAGTATCTAATGAAATTCTGTTCAACTTACCATTCCTTGCAAAATATCAAGAATTTATTGGTAACAGAGTTCTAACCATTGATGATTTTAGTGATCAATTCAATGGTGAAAACAGAGGATTTGAGTTATTTACTGATAATAATCCAATTTTTGAAATTGAGTTCAATGGTAGTGATCCTAACCGAATCTCTGTTGGAGAGGGTTCGATTGATGTTACAAATCATTATTTTGTAAGTGGTGAACTTATTGAGTATGTTCCACCAGGAAATAATCCAGCAAATTCCATTCAAATTCAAGAAACTGACTTTGGTGTTGGTATAGGAACTACAACTTTACTGCCATCTCAATTCTACATTATCAAGCAAGATAATCAAAAAGTTAGAGTTGCAATTTCTGCAACTAATGCACTTCTGTTTAATCCAATTGGTGTTGGATTGACTGGTGTTGGTATCGGTTCTACTCACATCTTTAGAGCAATTGAACCAAATAACAGACTTCTCATTACCGTTAATGGAACAATTCAGTCTCCAATGGTTGGAACTGCAGTAACAACTGCGTTGAGTGCAAACGTTGGTATTGGATCTACTGTCATTAATGTTGCTGGTATTACTTCAATCTTTGGTGGAGATATTATTAGAGTAAATGATGAGGTAATGTTAGTTGCTGCATCTGATGACATCACTAACACACTCACTGTTAGAAGAGCGTGGATGGGATCCACTGAAGCTACTCATAACAATAATACTGTTATGGTGAAGCAGGCAGGTAACTATGCTGTTGTTCGTAATAGTCTTCACTTTATTGAAGGACCATGGGGAGATCTTCCAGTAGGTTTAGGAACTACTGCACAAAATGCTGGTGAAGCAGACTATACTGGGTTAACCACTAGTTCTAGATTCAGTGGTCGTATCTTCTTGAGATCTGCTCTTACTCAGGCATTTACCACAAGTTTCTTACCAGCATATGACAATAACTTCATTTATGATGATATCTCAAATCAATTTAATGGAATTAATACTTCCTTTACTTTGAAGTATGAAGGAAATGACATTGATAATATTACTTCTCAGAATACAATTATTCTGATTGATGACATATTCCAAGGACCACAAAGACTTGGTAACGTTCTTACTAACATTGAAGGTGATTATAAGTTAGAAGCGGGTGGTGGAGCACTACAACTTGGTTTTAATGCTCAAGTTTCTGATCCATCAAATCATGGTGATATTAATGTAAACAATGTTCCTAAGGGTGGAGTTATTGTTAGTGTTGCATCTAAAGATGGATATGGATTCCAACCTTTAGTTGGTGCTGGAGGAACTGCATTAGTATCAGCAGCTGGTAGTGTCACGAACATTTCTATAGGAAATACTGGATCTGGTTATAGATCTGGTATTCAAAATGTATCTGTAGGAATTCAGACATTCAGTCTTGGAGTAGCAAATATTACTAATATTGGTATCGCTACTGTTGTTGATGGTCATGTTGTTGGTGTTGCAATTACAAATCCTCAGGTATTTTATGCCCCTAGAGAGGTATCTAATATTGGTTATAGTTCCATAACGGGCGTGACAACAGTTACAACTTCTACTCCACATAATTTGGGTCTTGGACAAGAAATTGAAGTTGTTGGTGCAGCATTTACTTGTGATTACTATCCTCCAGTAGATGTTACCAATGCTCTATATGACACTACTACTGGTATAATGACAGTTACTACAGGAGTAACTACATTTACAGTAAGTGACTTCATATATGATAATACTACTGGAATTACAACTGTAACAACAGTTGAACCAATGAAGATTGTTCCAATGACTGCTATTGGAAGAAGCTTCAGTCTTGCTGGTATTGCAATGACCTGTGTCGGATACGGTCAGACATTTGCAGTTACCAATTTTGTATACAATAATTCTAATGGTATTGCTGAGATTACCGTAGACGGTGATCATGGATTAAGTAATGGCGATGATTTCAAGATGAGAGAACTCATCTTTAGTTGTAACGTTGGAGGTCCTACAGGTTATGGTCAGACATTTACTATCACACAGTTCATCTATGACAATGTTACTGGTCTGTCTACAGTTACTACTTCTACTCCTATTACTGGCATTATAGGAATTGGTAGTGATGTTAGACTTGACAATCTTGAATTCTCTTGTCCTGGAGGTTCTGGTGTTACTACTAGCATCTTCCCAGATGGTACTCAGGGTAATACTTTCACAGTATCAAATGTAGTAGACGCATCTAGATTTGAATTAAATGTGGGTGTGTCCACAATTCCACATACTTATGTTGAAAATGACGCTGGTCAGGTAACCGCAGGTCTTACAACAACCAAGTTCCCAGATGGATCTCAAGGATACTTCTTTAAAGTTGTAACTGTTGGCACAACAACTTCATTTACTGTAAATGTTGGACCATCAACAATTTCACATTCTTATGTGTCTGGTGGAGTTTTACAAGTTGGTATTACAACAGATATCTTCCCAGGTAATCTGCAAAACTCTCCTCTTGGTGATACATTTACGTCTATCTCTTCACCAAACTGGAATCAAATAACCTTCAATGCTGGCATATCAACTATACCTCATACTTATGTAAGTGGAGGAACTTTAACCTTTGGTCATAAGTTAAAGGTTGGTACTGATGTTGCATTGACTGGACTTGCATTTACATGTTCATATGACGGCGGTGTTGGTATCCTTACTCACCCAAGAGTTAGTGATCCATCTTACTGTGGAACACCAGTTACAAGAATTAATAGCATTGATGAATTTGAAATAAATGTTGGCGTAAGTACAGCAGAATCCTTCTACACTTCTGGTGGTATTGTTGAAGAAATTATTCTTGCTCCTAGAGTATCCAATAATTCTCCATCTGGACAAGATGCTGCTTTTGGTGGAACAACAGTTATTAAGATTGTCGATGACTTCTCCTTTATCATTGACTCTGGAATCTCCCCCTATACTCATTTCTATAAGAGATGTGGTGAGGTAAGAATGCCTCTTGATGTCATTATAGATGAACCACTGCCTCTCGATAATGTTCCACTTCTCTATGCAGATGGATCAAGTGGATTTGGAACAGAAGCGACTGTAAGTTTAGTACCAAGTAAAGATAGTACAATTCTTAACTTTGAAGTTAAGAACTTTGGATATGGATATGGATCTGGTGAGAAGTTAACTGTTGCAATTGGTGGAACTACTGGCATTCAAACTTTTGCATCTAAGACATCAAATGCAATCCTTCCTGTTATTGCTGGTGGTGAATATGAACATATTTACGTAGGTGGCACAGCAGCTAACGCAGTTCAGTCTGGTGGTAATTATCTACACACATTCGTACAAGCTGTTGCGAATGGTGTTACAAGTAATTTGGGTAATTTACCAAACCCAGTTACGGATGCAGTATATACTGCAGCAACTGGTGACATGGTTATAACATCTGCTGGGCATGGATTATCAACAGCAAATACAATTTCTATTGCTGATAATGCACTGACCTTTAGTTGTGCAATGGATGGTAACTCATCATCCAAGACATATCCTAGAGCATCTGACCCCGCATCTGGAGCAACGCTTGCCATCTCGGCAACAACTACAGATACCTTTACTATAAACGTAGGTGCGTCACCTATCGTAAATCATGATGTTACTGACGCAACTTACACTCCATCTACAGGTATACTGCAACTAACTATCGGTTCCCACTCACTGACTACAGGAACCAGTATTAAGATTGCTAATGGATCGTTGACATTTACTTGTGCAAGTGATAATCATGCAACTCCGCAAAGTTATCCACGACCAAGTGACCCATTCTATGATACTGCTATCAATATTGATGGGGTAACTTCAACAACAATTACGCTCAATGTTGGCGTATCTACAGAAGTCAGATATCCAGTACATAATGCAACATATGATCCTGCAACTGGATTGTCTGTATTGACTATTGGAACTCATAACCTTGTAACAGGGCAAGGCATTAGACTTGCTAATGAATCCCTGCTGTTCAAGTGTTCCCTCGACGGATTCAGCAGAATTGAAGCTTATCCAAGAGAGTTTAAGGATGTAAACATCCACGGAAAGACAGTAGGCATTACATCACATACTGCTAATAGTATCACAGTATTTGCTGGACCATCTCCAGCAAGTCTTCAGTATCAGCATCAATTTGTTGGTGTTGGATCATACTCTCAGTTTGAACTTGAAGTTGATAGAGTGTTCCAGTCCAAATTCTCTGGATGGAATGTTGGAGAGTTTATTGTTCTTGATGAGATTGAGCAGTTCTTTAACGGTGAGAGAAGACTCTTCCCACTGTCGGTGAATGGAGATAGCATCTCGTTCTTTGCTAAAGCAAACTCGGGTATTAATCTCCAATCCAACTTGCTTGTCTTTGTTAATGACATTCTGCAGACTCCTGGAGAAGGTTATCAGTTCACTGGTGGTAGTACAATCAGATTTACAGAAGCACCCAAAGGTGGTCTTGCTGGATTCACAACAGAAGGTGATAAAGCAAAAATCTTCATGTACACAGGAACTCAGACAATTGACGTTCGTACTGTTGATGTTCTTCCTACGGTTGAAGTTGGTGACGAGGTTCAACTTTATAGTAACCAAGACACTACGTTTACGCAAGATCGTAGACTTGTAATGGACATCAAGGCAGCAGATAAAATTATTACAAATAACTATGCTGGTCAGGGTGTAACTCTGAATGAACTCTTTGAAAGACCCATTTCTTGGTCTAAGCAAGCAGTTGACAAAATTATTGATAACGTGTTTATTGGTAAGGATAGGGTTTATTATGAACCAGTAATCAATCCAACCACCAATATTATCAGTAGTCCTGGTATTGCAAGAAGCGAAGTATATGTCTACGATGTCAGACCTCTATTTGATAACCCATTTGAGGGTATAGCAGCAAATGAAAGAACTCAAATTGAGATCATATCTCAAGACAGAGTAGAACCTGCAACTGCAAGGGCAGTTATTGGTGCTGCAGGAACTATTGCAAATGTGATCCTGACAAACCCAGGATATGGATATACCACTGCTCCGATAGTCACTATTGCTTCCCCATATGATGACGGTACTCAAGCAACTGCTACTGCAGTTGTCAGTGCTGGTAGTAGTTTAACTTCAGTATCTGTTGGATCTGGAGGAACAAACTACTACTATGGTCCACTAACTTCCATATCAGTCAATTCTCAAGGAAGTGGATTCCCACCAATCAATACAGATAACAATGTATTCAGAGGTGCAAGACTAAAAACTGATACTGGAATTGGTGTTGGTGCTGTTGCTGACCTCGAAATAAATACTCTGAACTTTGAGGTTGCTTCTATTGTTATCACTGAAGGTGGTAAAGATTATCAAGTTGGCGATAAGTTATTTGTCGATACATACGATAATGTTGGACTTGCTACAACTACTAGAGGATTTGCTCTGTCAAGTCCAATCAAGTTTACTGTAGCAAACATTGCACCACCACAAGTTCTAATCGCACCACCCCGTAGACGTAGTGAAGAGTGTTCGTTCGTAACTTATGAGGGTGATTATGGATTAGTTGTTGGTGTTGGAACAACCACTGTTGGAGCAGGAACCAGTCTTGGTGTTGTCTTTGACTTGTATATTCCTATGGATTCTGAGATAAGACGTGGAGCAGGCATTACACTTCCTGGAATTACAACTGGTGATTTGTTTAATCTAACAAGAACCAATTTCGTAAGTGCTGGTCAAACCTCATTTAGTGCAGATGGATCTGTAATCGGTATCTCTACACTTCATGGAGATATGACATATGAATGTATTGATTATTATACGAAGCAATCTGTAATTCCTGCGGGTCTGAACGGACTTGGAACCACTGTTGGTTTTGGAACAACAGTAACTTCAGTTGTTGTTACTGTACAGAGTGCTGGATCAAATAATGTGGTGGGTGTTGCTACAACATCACTCTATGGATACTACACATGGGGTAAAGTTGGTCTACCTGTTAGGACTCAACCTGTAAACTGGACTATTAATAATGGAGCACTACAAGCAGGTATCGGAACTAATCCACTATTGAGGCGCAAAAATCCTCTCAAATATATTGGTTATATTTCCTGATAAATAGATCATAGAAAAAGTATCTTCCAAAAATGGCAGCAATTATAACTGACTTATTGAGAGTTAATAACGCTAGGAATTTTATTGAGAAGATTAGGGACGCCAATAGATCGTACTACACGTTTATCGGTCTCCCTAATGCTACTGAAGTTGCTTCTTCATGGGACACTTCTCCTCCTGCTCCTAGAGACTGCTTTGATGATTCCAATAGTTATTGGGATACGATGGTGGCATTGAAGAAAATTTCTGCCGATGATGTTCGTCCCGTTATCAGGAAGATTCAGTGGGCATCTGCAACCATCTATGACATGTATCGTCATGATGTAAATCGCAATAACTTGTCTAAACCATCAAACAAGACAAGTCTGTATGCCTCAAACTTTTATGTTGTAAATAGCGAATTCCGAGTCTATATTTGCCTGAATAATGGAATCGATCCAGAAAACCCCAACGGCAAACCATCTCTGGATGAACCACTTTTTACTGATCTAGAACCAAGAGCTGCTGGTACTAGTGGTGATGGATATGTCTGGAAGTATCTCTATACAATTAGTCCTAGTGATGTTATCAAATTTGACTCTCTGAATTTTATTCCTCTTCCAGTTGACTGGGAAACAAACGCAGATTATCAAACGGTTAGAAATAATGCCACTACAAGTGGACAATTGAAAATTGTTACTGTAAAAAATAGAGGATTCCTTGTTGGACCACCAAACGTAACTTACTCTAGAGTTCCAATTAGGGGTGATGGTACAGGTGCAGAATGTACTATCGTTGTCAATAATGATTCAAAAGTAGAATCAATTACAGTGTCAAATGGTGGTAGTGGATATACTTATGGAAGTATTGATTTAGTTGGTGGTAATGTTCCGACTGGTTCTACAAGTCCAATTTTTGATGTAGTCATTCCGCCTCCAGGTGGTCATGGTTCAGATGTTTACGCTGAACTAGGTTCTACTAATGTTCTGATTTACTCTAGAATTGAGAATGATGAGCAAAATCCCGACTTTGTTACTGGAGCAACTGTCGCTAGGATTGGTATTGTAGAAAATCCAAAGGGATTTAACTCTAATACAATTCTAACTGATGATAGAGCAAGTGCTCTGTATGGTCTTGTACTCAAAGGTCAAGCACCTAATCAGGATGACTTTAAGTCAACTACATTTGAACCGAATACTGTTATTAAGCAAACAGTTGGTACTGGTGTTACTGCTGTTGGTAGAGTTATATCATATAATGCACAAACTGGAGTATTAAGATACTGGCAAGATAGATCTCTTGTTGGATTTAATACTGATGGAACTCAAAACAATAATCCAGAGTTTGGATACTCCCAAAACCTGTTTACTTCTACAATACTTAATGGTGGATCTTTGAAGATTGTCGGTGGAAGTAAGGAGTTATTCATTGATGAAGGATTCGGAACCGACACCAATCCAGGTATCAGCACTATCATAAATAATAGGACATACTACCTGGGTCAAACGTATATTGCAGGGGTAGCATCTCCAGAAGCACAAAAGTACTCTGGAACGATACTGTATGTGGATAATAGACCATCTATTACCAGATCAGTAAACCAAAGAGAAGATATCAAAGTTATTTTGCAATTTTAAAGGATTATGCCACAAGAAACTAATCTCAACGTATCTCCTTATTTTGACGACTTTGATCCAGATAAGAATTACTACAGAGTACTATTCAAGCCTGGTCTACCTGTTCAAGCAAGGGAGTTAACGTCACTTCAAGCTATTCTCCAGGATCAGGTTGAACAGGTAGGAACTCATTTATTTAAAGAAGGTTCTATTGTAATACCTGGTCAAGTAAATTACAATAATAAAATTTTTGCTGTTGAAATTGAACCAGAATATCTGGGTATTCCCCTTAGAGAATATGCAGATGAGTTAGTAAACTTTCAAATTAGAGGTGAACAGTCTAACGTAACTGCAAAGGTTATCTTCCACGAATCAACTGCCTACTCTGAACGTGGATATTATACTCTCTTTGTAAGTTACAATGGTTCTGGTGTTGACGGTAAATCGGTATTCGATGATGATGAGACTCTTATCGTAGAAGATAACATCTCCAGCGAACTCGTCAACTTTCAAGCGGGACAAGGATTTGCAAATACTGCACCAATCAATTCAACATCAATTGGTTCTGCAGTATTTTTGAGTGAAGGTGTATATTTTATTAGAGGAACATTTGTAAAAGTTCCCACTCAAACTCTTATTCTTGATGCACATAATGATGCACCATCATATAGAGTTGGTCTTGAAATCTATGAAGAAATTGTATCTTCGGGTCAAGACAATACCCTAACTGATAACGCAAAAGGATTTAATAACTATGCTGCACCAGGTGCAGATAGACTCAAAATTAGTGCCGTTCTCTCAAAAAGACCACTAGAGTCTGATAAAAATGAAAACTTTATTCAGTTGATGCTGATTAGAGATGGTCATTTAGAGCATATTCAGTCTAGAACACAATATGATGAACTTGGAGATGAGCTTGCAAGAAGAACATACGACCAAGCAGGCAACTACTATGTAAAACCATTCTCTATTCATGCTAGAGAATCTCTTGATGACCGCAAAGGCAATAACGGCGTATTCTTAAGAGACCAGTTAACATATAATAACAATATTCCCAATCCCGATCTTGGAACGTATAAGATCTCTCCAGGTAAGGCATTCATTCGTGGTTATGAGATAGACGCTCAAACCAATACTTATCTTGACTTTGAAAAGACAAGAACTGTCAAAACATTAAAAGATCAGGCAGTTAATTACTTTACTGGTCCAACACTAACCCTTAATAGAACTCACGGTGCCCCTAGAATTGGATTTAGCACCTCTTCTAATATTAGTCTTAGAGATTCTAGAATTGGTATAACAAGCACAGTCCCTGCTGGTAAAGAGATTGGTCTTGCTCGTGTATATGATTATGCATTAGAGTCAGGATCATACTCTTCAGCAGCAAGTGATTTAAATGAGTGGGATATTACACTATATGATATTCAACCATATACCGAAATCAATCTTAATGAGACTACTACATTAAGTGTACCAACATATATTCAAGGTAAATCTAGTGGTGCTACGGGTCACTTAAGATATGATTCTAATGCTGGTATTGTAACCGCTTATGGAACTAAGGGTACTTTCTTAGTAGGAGAAAAACTTATATTCAATGGAATTGATGACGGTAGAATCTCCACAAATGTTACTGCATACAGCGTTGCAGATGTAAAATCTCTGTTTAGTAGTGTTGGTGCTGGACAAACATTCAACTCCGATGTCAAGCAGTATGCTAAACTGAATTATAGTGGTATTACTGTATCACCTAAGTCTGGATCTGCTCCTGGTATCTCTACAGTAACCTCTTCAGATCAGATATTTACAAACCTTGTAAAAGTTGGAGACTTAGTATCATTTACAAATAGTCTTCTTGGAAGCACTTCGGTTAGAACTTATGCAAAAGTTGACAGTATTCCTGACCCTAATAATCTTGTTATTTCTGGGGTTACTACAGTACCATTTATTAATGACGGCGGTCTGCCAACCTCAAGCATTAGTCCCTCGGACTTTCAAATCCTCGGTTCAAGATTCCAATCGTCAACCGACAATACTCTATACACTCCTCTGCCGAAGGAATTCGTCTCCTCAGTAGATCTCACAAAATCTACAATTACTATTAAGAAGGAGTTTAATGTAACAATCACTGCTAACGCAACTAATACAATTCAAGCAGGAGAGAATGAGACTTTCCTTGCTTATGATGAAGAGCGTTATGTTTTACTTGATTCCAATGGTGCATTTGAAGAATTAACTGCAGATAAGTTTAGATATACTAACGGTGGAAGAGAGTTAAGAATTTTTGGTCTCAAGTCCAGTGGTTCTGGTCGTTTAATTGCAACTCTCAAAAAGACCAACGTATCAAACAAGGTCAAAAACTCCATCAAGACCAATTCAATTATTGTCAATAAGTCCAAACTCGCTTCTTCTGGCATTGGATCTACGACTTTAAATGATGGACTTACTCATGGTGCCTTTGGTTATGGTCTCAGAGTTCAAGATAGGGACATTTGTTTACTTGAACCAGATGTAATTAAAATTTATGGTGTATTTGAATCTGACGATACTGATGCGCCAACTTTACCATCAATCACACTATTCAATCTAAATGGTCCAACTGGTAAAACAGAAGACTTTGTTATTGGTGAAGAGATTGTTGGTCAAAAGAGTGGAGCTATTGGTCTCTTTGTTGAAAGACCTAGTTCTTCTGCAGTAAATCTAGTATATCTTAATGATCTTCGTTTTGAAATTGGAGAGACAGTTCTTTCCGAGACAACTGGTATTACTGGTACAATTAATGACTTTGATGAGGGTGATGAAAATATTATTAACAGATTTACATTAGATTCTGGTCATAGAGAAACTATTGTTGATTATTCTAGACTTATTAGGAAGCCAAATTCTAAAGCACCTAGAAGACAGTTAAGAATCATATTTGAATCTGCAGAATATAGTGACTCTACTGAGGGTGATCTGACAACTGTATCTTCTTATGATCAGTTTGACTATTGTGATCTCCCACTACTTAAAAATGAAACTAGACTGTCTGATGTTATTGACATTAGACCAAGAGTAAGACAGTTTGATCCAAATTCGACTAATCACTCACCATTTGAGTTCAATTCAAGAGAGTTCTCTGATGGCACAAACTCCGCTAAGAACATCTTAGCGTCAGACGAAGATATTCTCATTACCTATGGTCATTATCTTCCAAGAATCGATAAGATCTACTTTAACATTGATGGTGGATTCCAATTAATTAAAGGTGTTCCTAGTGAATCTCCTCTTCCACCTATAGCAGTTGATGATTCATTAGAAGTTGCAACTGTTAATCTTCCACCATATATCTGCAATGCAGAAAATGTAAGTATCTCTTTGAAATCACACAAGAGATACAGAATGCAAGACATTGCACTTCTGGAAGATAGAATTAAGGATCTTGAGTATTATACTGCTCTTTCACTGCTTGAATCCAAAACAGAAGCACTGACTATAACAGATGATACTGGACTGACAAGATTCAAGTCGGGTATTTTTGTTGATAACTTTACAACAACAGTAAATCAGTATAAAGCTGGTACTATTACTAACGCTATTGACCCAGTTAATCAGGAACTGAGACCATCTCACTTCACAACTGAAGTTGATATGCTGATTGGTTCTAGATCTTTGATTGGTATTGGAACAACTGCAAATCCAAATGTAAGTCCTGAATTTGTAACTGATATTGTTGGTTCCAACTATAAGAGAACTGGACAACTGATTACCATTGACTATATTGATGGTTTAGAAATTCAAAACCCATTTGCAACTAGAGTTGAGAACGTAACTCCATTCTTGGTCAAAACTTATACTGGTGATATTGAATTATTCCCATCATCCGATATTTGGATTGATCAGGTAAGACTAGCACCTCAAAGAATTGAAGTTGACGACTATACTCAAACTAGACTTCAACTTGAGTTTGCAGGATATGACGCTCAGACTGGTTTAGGTCCTGTTCGCTGGGGTGCTTGGGCAACAACATGGACTGGTAGTTCATCTACATCTTCATCTAGAACAGTTCAAACTGGTAGCAGTAGTAGTCAAAGTGGTCGAAGAATTACTACCACAAATAGTTTCCAAACTACAACTACAACTACAACCACTAGAACTGGTACGTCGAACAGAGCTGGTGCGAGACTTAGAGTTTCCGAGCAGACCGAAGTTCTTAATGAAGGCGATAGAATCGTAAGTTCTGATGTGATCGCATTTATGAGATCACGTAATGTTCAATTTACTGGTAGAAAGTTCAAACCAAGAACTAGAGTTTATGGATTCTTTGATGGTATCAACGTAAACAACTTCGTTGTTCCAAAACTGATCGAAATCAGAATGATCAGTGGATCTTTCTCTGTTGGTGAAGTTGTTTCTGGTACTATGCCAACCAGTTCAACTCCTACTGTCGGTGGAGCATCTCCAACGATTTCATTTAGAGTTGCTCAGTCTAATCATAAGTACGGTCCAATTAATGCACCAACGGACATATTCACGACCAGTCCTTATGATGAAAACTATACGATACCAGAAAGTTACTCCAGTTCTTCTATCATTCTTAACGTTGATACTAGAACTCTGTCAGAGAGTAATCAGTCACTTTACACTGGTTGGATTAGATCTGGTATGCGCCTTAGAGGTGCTAATGGTGAAGCAGAAGTCACTGAAGTTAAATTAGTAACTGACCATGTTGGAACAGTTATTGGTACATTCTTCATCCCTAATCCAAATAATCCAACCAATCCTACATTTGAAATTGGTACAAAAGTCTTCAGACTTACTAGTAACTCTGTTAACAGCACCCTTGGTGGTCTTACTGATACTAGTGGCGAAGAACCTTACTTTGCATCTGGTACTCTTAACAGTGCTCAAGAGACTATCAGATCAACCAGAAAACCAAGATTTGAAAGAAGAACTGCATCTGAATCCAGACCTGCAACTGACGTACAGGTAACTACACAAGTAAGAAATAGTAGTACAACAAATGTCACGGTGCTACCGCCGCCTCCGCCGCCGCCACCACCGCCACCACCGCCACCAAGGCCAAGGCCATCGGCACCTCCATCGCCTCCACCGCCGACGCCACCGAGGACTCCGCCTACACCGCCGCCTCGTCCAAGGCCACGTCCAACTCCAAGGCCACCTGTAAGGCCACCACGACCACCACGACCACCACGACCACCACGTCCAAGGCCACGTCCGCCGCGGCCAGCGCCAGTGTGGGATGATGATGATGATCCGTTAGCACAGTCTTTCAGGATCGTAGATGATCCTGGAGCGTTTGTAACGGAAGTAGAAGTATTCCTTAGAACCAAAGATCCCGTGATACCACTCGTGGTTCAATTGAGACCAATGGTTAATGGATATCCTTCTGCCGAAATCTATCCATTCGGTCAGGCCATCATCGATCCTGCTGACGTAGAAGAAAGTTTTGATGCGACTATTCCAACAACTGTCGTATTCCCATCGCCAGTCTATCTGCCTGGTGGATGTGAACACTGTCTTGTTCTTAAGTCAACCTCTAACGAGTACACTGCCTGGATTTCCAGGATGGGTGAAGTTGATATTAGTACATTGCTACAAGCAGAATCTAGACAGGTTGTTGTATCTGCACAACCACATCTTGGATCTCTGTTCAAGTCTCAAAATAGTTCTACTTGGACTGCATCTCAGTATGAAGACCTTAAGTTTAATCTTTATACTGCAGGATTTGACGAGACTGCAACTGTATCCTTCTTTAACCCAGAACTTGGTAGAGGCAACAACCAAATTGCAAATCTGCAAAAAGATGCTCTTGAGTTTGAATCTAAGCGTGTAATTGTTACCGCTAACGATATTATTGATACAAGCGCATTTGTAATCGGTAATACGATTGTTCAGAAAGATGCAAATGTAAGTGGTGACTATGTTGGTGCTGGTGGATCTGCAACAGGAGATCTCACAATTACAAATGCTGGTATTGGTTACACCCCATCGGATGGAAATCAATTCACATTTAGCAACGTACCTCTGATCACATTTAGTGGTACTGGTAGAAATGCTACCGCTGATATCACAATTGGTGCTCAAGGAGCAACTAATGGTGTTGCTATTGCTGCAACAGTAAATCAGGGTGGATCTGGTTATCAGGTTGGTGATGTATTCACTGTTGGTAACTTTGGTAATGATCAGTTGGGAAGAAATCTTCAACTGTCTCTTGGTAATGTAACAGGAATCAATGAACTTGTCATTGATAATATTCAAGGTGAGTTTGAAATCAACGCTGCTAAACCACTTCAATATGTAAGTCCATCAACAGGAATCACTACAATGGTTGCTGTTGCTGGTGGAAATATCTCAGTTGATGATTTTGAACTGGCAACTCTTGCCGAAGATGGATTGCACATCAAGGTTAATCATAAAAACCATGGTATGCACTCTAATCTTAATACTGTGGCTATCAGTGGTGTGAAGGGTGATACAACACCAACATCTCTCACCGCTGAATATACAAACTCCGATTCTGGTGCAATCAGTATTGCAAGCACTGCTGGATTTGAATCTTTTGAAAATGTATCTGTTGCATCTACTAACCCTGGATATGTAATCATTGATGATGAAATTATCTCCTACACTGGAGTTGAAGCTGGTCAATTGGTTGGAATTACTAGAGGTATTGATAACACAAGAACCTTTACTTATCCACTGAAGACTACCATCCAAAAGTATGAAAACAATGGTATCTCCCTGAGGAGAATCAATACCACTCATACTTTGCAGGATGCTCTCGTTAACCGACCAATTACTCTTGATTCTTACTTTATTAGAGTTAACACTGCAATTAATGGTGTTAACAGAAGTTCTGGATCTGGTCTTAACAAACTCTATATAAATTCTGCTAAATCTAGTGGCGGAGAATTAATATTCGCAACTCAGAATATTCAGTATGAAGCGGTAAGACCTATTGTTCAAACTATGGCATTACCAGGCACATCAATAACAGCAGAACTGAAAGGTATTGCTGCAACTAGTATTGATGGCAGCGAAGTCTCATTCGTTGAAACTGCGAAGACTCCCATTAATCTTAGTGAGGATACCTTCCTTCCAGAACCAAGAATGATCGCATCTAGAGTTAATGAACTTGCTCGACTTGATGCTCTTCCTGGTAACAAGTCAATGGAACTGACATTCAAACTGTCTTCGGCAAACGCCAATGTCTCTCCAGTCATTGACCTTGATAGAGTTGGTATGGTTCTAATCTCTAACAGAGTGAACAGTCCAATTACTGACTATGCAAATGATCCTAGAACAGCATCACTGAATGAAGATCCAACAGCATTCATCTATGCAAACAAACCAGTAGAACTGGAGAATCCTGCAACTTCTATAAAAGTTATTCTCGCAGGATACGTCAATACCCATAGTGATATTAGAGCATTCTACTCTATTAGTAATGAAGCGGAAATTGAACCACTCTACTATCCATTCCCAGGTTTTACTAACTTGGATGTAAATGGCAGGGTTCTTGATTTTGCACAGAGTAATGGATTACCAAATAAAAAGGTATCCAAGACCGATGTACTGGAATCTGAAAGTGTTAATCTTCCTTACAGAGATTACGAATTCAGTATTGACAACCTACCAGAGTTTAAATACTTCAGTATTAAACTCGTAGGAACCTCTACAAACCAGGCATATCCGCCAAGGATTAGAGATCTAAGAGTTATTGCACTCGCATAATATGGAAGAACATCGTTTTTTGAAAGTTGAAGGTCATAGCTTTCTTGTCAGAGATTCATACACAAATGCCATTGTGAATCAAGACAAGAACGGCTATGACAACTATAAAAATCTTAGACGGCAAAAGGCCAAAGACAAGGAGAGAATTGAACAATTAGAAAATGATGTCAGTGAAATCAAGGATCTCCTGATTCAGTTAATAAACAAGGACAAGTAAATGGCAACTCCAGCAAGCAGACAAGGACTGATTGACTATGCAAAGAGGCAACTAGGTGCTCCTGTGCTGGAGATCAATGTTGCCGATGAGCAAATCGACGACATTGTTGATGACTCCTTACAATATTTTTATGAGAGACACTTTGATGGTGTGGTTCAAACATTTTTAAAGTATGAAGTAACTCAAGCAGATATTGATAGAGCAAGATCTAAAGTAGGTAGTGTTGGTATTGCAACTACCTCTGCAACAGATACTGCAGGAAGGAATTACAACTTCTATGAAACTGAGAACTTTATTCAAGTTCCTCCTCAAGTTATCGGTATCACTAAGATATTCCATTTTGAGGGATCTAGCAGTCTCTCCAGTGGAATGTTTAATATCAAATATCAATTGTTCTTGAATGATCTTTATCATTTTAGTTCTATCGAACTATTGACATATTCTATGATAAAGAGACAATTATCTGATATTGACTTTTTATTAACAACACAAAAACAAATAAGATTCAATCAAAGACAAGATAGACTATACATGGATATGGATTGGTCCTCCTTAGATCCTGGAGACATCCTAGTTATTGACTGCTATAGACTTCTTGATCCAAATGAATCTACTGGAGTATGGAACGACTCATTCCTCAAGAGGTATGTTACTGCTGCTTTGAAGAAGCAGTGGGGTCAGAACTTGATCAAATTCCAAGGGGTAAGACTTCCTGGCGGAACAGAACTAAATGGCAGACAAATTTACGACGATGGTGTAAACGAGCTAAATGCTCTGATAGACAAGATGTCTTCTACATACGAACTTCCACCATTAGACATGATCGGTTAATAACATGGCGTTAAATCCATTCTTTCTCCATGGTTCTTCTGGGGAGCAAAATTTAGTCCAAGATCTGGTAAACGAACAACTCAAAATGTTCGGGGTAGAGGTCTATTATCTTCCCAGAATATTTCAAAATGAAAAAACTGTAATGGAGGAAGTGTCTCGGTCTGAGTTTACCGCAGCAATTCCTCTTGAAGCATATGTCGATACTTACGATGGATTTAGTGGTGCTGGAACCTTACTGTCAAAGTTTGGTGTACAGGAAGTTGATGACCTAACAATTGTTATATCAAAAGAGAGATATGAGTCTGTTGTTGAGCAGCAGGCAGCGGTAATCGATAAAACAAAATTAACTTCTAGACCAAAGGAAGGAGACCTAGTTTACTTCCCTCTTGGTGACAGATTGTTTGAGATTAAGTATGTTGAGCATGAAAAACCCTTCTGGCAGTTACAGAAGAATTATGTTTATGAACTTAGATTAGAACTCTTTGCATACAACGACGAAGAGATCGATACTGGTATCTCTGAAATTGATGATAACACAGTGGATGCTGGTTACATCCAAACATTCAACATGGTTGGAATTGGATCTACCGCAACTGCATACACAACTATAAGAGATGGATCTGTAAGGAGAATTATTGTAGCCAGAAGAGGATCTGGATACACAAGTGTTCCTAGAGTTGCAATTAGTTCGGCACCGACAACGGGTATAACTGCTGTTGGTATTACGTCGATGATCGGTGGTATTATTGACCTATGCGATACAAGTCCCGACAACTTTAGAGTACAAAAAGTTACTCTTGCAGATCCTGGAATGGGATATACTTCAACACCTAGAGTTACGTTCCATGGTGGACAAGGATCTGGTGCATATGCAACTGCACAAATAACAGATGCTGCTATTGGTATTGTAACTATAACAAGTGGTGGTAGTGGATATATTAGTATTCCAACGGTAACCGTAGTTGCCCCTGGTATTGGAAGCACTACTATTGATGCAATAGTTACTGCTAGACTATCTGGTCTTGGTACAATTAGCGAACTGGTTATTGAAGATGCTGGTGGATACTTTGAATCAGTACCACAAATTATAATCGGAAGTCCAAATAACAACGTCGGTTATGGAACATATTTGACTAATGAAGACGTAGTTGGTGCTGCAAGTAGCGCAACTGGACGAGTCAATTCTTGGAATAGAGTAACTCAAATTCTCAAACTAAAAGATATTGTTGGAGAATTTTCACCTGGTGAGGCAATTATTGGTCAAACAAGTGGAGCAACTTATAAGAGCATTGACCTAAATAGGTTTGATATTCCTGAAGATGGGTACGCGCAGAACGTCACCATTGAACAGGAAGCAGACGCGATTCTTGACTTCAGTGAATCCAATCCATTTGGTAGCCCCTAGGAGATAAACCATGTTTGATCATTTTTATCACCAGATTTTTAGAAAGACGGTGATTGCATTTGGAACGTTGTTCAATGGAATTGAAATCAATAGGGACGGCAATGAAATCATTAAAGTACCTCTTGCTTATGGACCCACTCAAAAGTTCTTAGCAAGACTTGAGCAGCAACCTGATCTGAACAAACCCATTCAGATTAGTCTCCCAAGGATGTCATTTGAATTTACTGGTGTATCTTATGACAATAGTCGTAAGTTAGCGACTACACAAGCATACGCGGTAGCACCTAGAAATGATAAGAAAGATATTAAGAAAATGTTCTTTCCTGTGCCATATAACATGGCATTTGAATTGAATGTTATGACACTATTAAATGATGACGCTCTTCAAATTGTAGAGCAAATCTTACCATACTTTCAACCAAACTTTAATCTTACAATCGATTTAATTGAATCTATTGGTGAGAAGAGAGATATTCCAATTACACTAGAAAGTGTATCCTTCCAAGATAATTATGAAGGAGATTATACATCTAGAAGAGTACTATTATATACTTTAAGATTTACTGCAAAAACATTCCTGTTTGGTCCAGTACCAGACAGCAACAAGGATATCATCACCAGAGTATCTATTGGTTTGGGTGCTGGAGAACCAACTCCAGAGGCAAGAAGAGAGATTGCATATACAACTCCTGTTGCTACAAAAGCATACAACGGAAACGTTATTACAAACCTTGCGGAAGATCTCTCTGCAAGAACTGATTTAATCAAAGTCAATGATGATTCAAACATTCCAGTAGAATCCTATATTACAATTAATGATGAGACGTTATATGTTAAGAAGAAGAATGGTGGAGAACTAAAAGTTACCCGTGGAGCATATGGCACCAAGGTATCTGAGCACGTTGAAGGCACAGGTGTTCTTGTAATCACCGCTGCTGATAACGACCTGATTGAAGCGGGTGATGACTTTGGTTTTAGTGGGTAATTTACATGTCTGATAAATTTAAAGATCTTAATGATACATTTGACGTGGAAGCGGAGATTGTAAAACCAGAAAAAGAAAAGAAAGAGTTGGCAAAACCTTCAGAATCTGAAGATGTCACCAAAGATTATGAATACACGAGAGGTAACCTCTATTCCATCATTGAGAAGGGACAAGAGGCGTTGGACACTGCGTTGGAACTAGCTCAAGACAGTGGACAAGCAAGACAATTTGAAGTCGTCGGACAGTTAATTAAAAACGTTGCAGATGCAACTGACAAATTACTTGATCTTCAGAAGAAGTTGAAAGACTTAGATGCTGATGAAAAAGGTCCTACAAACGTAACTAACAATGCAATGTTCTTTGGATCTACTGCAGAGTTATCAAAAATGCTCAAGCAGCAAGCTAAAAATCTGAATGAAGATAAATAGAAAAAAAGTGTTTTCTAGAAATGCCTAGTTTTGAAATCAACCCTAACGCGAAGAAGGGTTCCGAGAGAGATAACAAAATCCAGAAGAGATCAGACGCTGGTGGGCGTGAAGGAGAAATTGCTGCGAAGATGATGAAAAAGAAAGGTAAAGGTCCTTCCCTCCCTGGACGTACTGCAGACATGAGAAAGATGGCTGAAGAGGAAGTCGTGCCTGGTATCAAACTTGTTGATATCATCCTCGGTGAGGAGAAGTGTGGTAAGGGCATGTACTACTGCTACACTGATAAGAAGTGTAAGAAACTGCCTGAGGGTATGAAGATGACCGCCAGATATTTTGGTGGTGGTAAAGAACCATCAGAAGTTGGTATTGACAAACCAGTAGAAGGTGGTGAAGGCGGCGATAACGGCGGCAATGGTGGTGGTAATGGTGGTGGCAATGGTGGTGGAATGGGAGAATCCATTGCTATTGAAGATGCTTTTGGTAATAAGTTCATGGAAGTGGTTGATCTCATCAAACCAGAAGATATTGTTGAGAAGTGCTGGAAGGGATATAAGAAGAAGGGTATGAAGACAATGTTTGGTAAAAGATATCCAAACTGTGTCAAAGCAAATGAAGAGAATGATCTTCCCGAAGCAGCGCCCAAGTACGATAAAGATGGTAATGATAAGTATGACAGATCAAAACGTATGATTCGTCATATGCAAGATAAGTACGGTTCTGCCAAGTCTGGGTTTGGTCCCGACTCTAAGTTTAGAACTGGAAAAGATCATAGTGTTGCTAATGAGAAAAAAATGAAAAAAGAAGAAGTTGAGAAGGTTGATGAAGCAGTAAGACTTCAAGCAGAATATGGCAACCTATTAGGAGTTGTTGTCATGTGGAGAGGTAGATCTCTCATGATCAAAATGTTCTTCCCTCAGGCATCTATGCCTAAGAGAGAAGATGTTCAAAGAGAAATTGAAAAAGTTTATCCTGGTGGTAAAGTAATTCAATTCCGTAGAACCGAACTTCCTAGTGATTATTCTCCACACAATGCTCCTATTGTCAGAGTACAAAAGGAAGAGGCAGAATGTGCAGGAACTCCAAAAGGTAAGGACTGTCCCGTTCATGGTCAGAAGTGCTGCCCTAGTCTCTCTGAGGAAGAGGTAGATGAGGCAGCAGGAGAGAAAGATGCTTGCTATCACAAGGTAAAAGCACGTTACAGTGTTTGGCCAAGTGCATATGCTTCTGGTGCATTAGTTAAGTGCCGTAAGAAGGGTGCTAAAAACTGGGGCAACAAAACCAAGAAAGAAGAGTTTGAGTATGAACTCAATGAAGGTTGGGTAGCAAACACTGCTGCTAAGGCTTTTGTTGAGGAAGGTCTCAATGAAGAGGGTGTTGCAATTCTCATCGAAGAGATGGGTCTTGAGTCCTTCGTTGAGTTTGTTTATGATCTTGGTGAAGATACAATGCTCTCCGAAGCAAGAGCAGGTGGTGTTAGGGTAGAACCAGTAACCAAGGGTGGCAAAGCAGTAGGTTCACTCAAAGGTGGTCCTAAGGCAGCAGCAATTAAGAGACTTCGCAAGGAGAAGCAGGCAAGAAGAGACGCTGAGTCTGGTAGTTCCAAACCATCTGGAATGAAGGCAGCACTCAGAAGTCAGTCTGATAGAGCGAAGGCAGTCAAAAGTGCTAAGAGTCAGCAACCTAAGAAGAGAGGTCTTCTTGATAAAGTTGCTAAGACAGTCCTTGACGGTATGGATCGTCACAACAAAGCAATGAAAAAAGCGAAGGGTGACATCGAAACCACCAAAAAAGTTGCTAAGAAAGCAGGTAAAGCGGCAAAGAACTTTGGATCTGGATTTGTCTCGGGTGTAAAGACTGCAGGCAAAGCTGCTAAGGCAGGATATAAGATGGCAACCGAGGAGGAGGACCGCCTGGGAAAGTAGAAGAAAAACTGAATATTAAGAAAGCAGACATGGGAGAAGTCATTGATGACTTCTATGATTCTGATGCTCCCCAATTCAAAGGCAAGTCCAAAGAGAAGCGTCGTCAGATGGCAATTGCTGCCAAACTGCAGGCGAATGAAAATCGTTTTGCTTCTCATGGTGGAAAAGATACCGATGCTGGGTCTGCTTATGCAAAACCAAGCAAAGGTGGAAACAAGAAAGGTGTCTACACTTTAAAAGGTAAAGACGGCAAACCTTTGTTTGATAAGAATGAAGCGATTGATCTCAAAAAGAAGTCTTCTGAGAGAAAGTTAAATACTAATCCAGGAGAAAAACCAGAGTCTGCTAAAGAGTATCGTAAGAACTCCGAACCTCTGAGAAAGCATCGTGAAAAATTTGGTGACCTTGCTAAAGAAGATTGGCAGTCTGTCAATCGTAAGGACAAGACCGATGGTCTGAGTCAGAAGGCAGTCAATGCTTATCGTAAAGAGAACCCAGGTTCTAAATTGAAGACTGCGGTCACTAAAAAACCTTCTGAACTTAAGAAGGGATCCAAAGATGCTAAGCGTAGATCTTCATTCTGTTCCAGGATGAAGGGTATGAAGAAGAGACTGACCTCTGCAAAAACTGCAAGAGATCCAGACTCCAGAATCAACAAAGCACTCCGTCGCTGGAATTGTAACTGATGAAAACATTTAGAGAGTTTATTAATGAAGCCAACAAAAGTGGTGATAGTTCTTTGCGTGACTGGTTTAGCAAGAGTCGCTCTTCTGATGGCACCCCTGGTTGGGTTCAGTTGGGCGGTAAATACTCAGGAAAACCCTGTGCAAGACAACCAGGACAAAAGACCAAACCAAAGTGTGGTTCTTCAAAAATGAAGCGCAACCTCTCCAAGAAGGAAGAGGATAGTGCATTCAGAAGGAAGAATAAACAGGATAGTAATCCAAATCGTAAGGGTAAAGCAATTAACGTTGCCACTGAAAAGAAGAGGAAGAAGAAATGAAGACTTTTAGAGAGTTTATGTACGAAGAGGATAACTTCGGACAAGCTAAAAAAGTAATGCGTAAGCATAGTGACAGATTAAAAAAACTCCATCGTCAAATTGACAAAGGAAGTGGTAGTGGAGAAGACGTTAATGAAGATAAGAGAGAAGAAAAAGCAAGAAGATCTGAATTAGCAAAGAAACATGGAATTGACATGACTAAGCCTGGTTCAAGGGCAAAGTTAGCTCGTCTGATGAATGCTGATACAAGATCAAAAAATAGAAAGGCAAAGGGAGATGATCGAACTGATAAAGAAGTCAGGAAGGATCGTGTTGATGATAGAAAAACATTTGATCGTCAAAGAAAGAACTTAGAATATAGAAAAAAATCAAAACCAGAGATTAAGAAGTCTATGAAGAAATTCAGAGACGAAGTTAGAAGCGTAAATGATCCCGCTAAGGCACCACCATCTCGTGAAAAGGTTAGAGTACAAGTTGGTACAAAAGTAGATAAACCTGCTGAAGGACCAAAGACTGGTAGAAACAAACCAACTGCTGCAAAGCGTGCTGATAGGAAGTCTTATGAGGCACAACAGCGCAGAAACGCTAAGGAGTCCTAAATAATACTATAAAAGGTAAAACTATAGAACAATGAAGATCTTATCAGATGCCACTGCCTTGGCAACAGGCACAACTAAATTTACATCTGCCACTGCTGTATGGGTATCTAACACCGCATCCAGTGCGTCTGATGTGACTCTTCGTAATGCTGCTGACGACGCTGATCTTGGTTCTTTAAGTGTTCCACCCCTCGATGGCGTTGTGATTCATATGATTGCTGGGCAAGGTCTTAGAGGTGCAGCAACTCTTAAGGCAACACAAATAAATAATGGCGATTGAAAACTAATTGATTAAATTATGGCTGTTGATCATTATCTTGGCAATCCACTTTTAAAAAAAGCAAATACAACTCAAGAATTTACCGAAGAACAGGTACTTGAGTTTGCAAAGTGTATTGATGATCCAGTCTACTTTGCAATGAACTATATCCAGATTGTTACTCTGGATTATGGTCTGCAAAATTTCAAACCATATGAATTTCAAAAGGTTATGTTGGATCGATTCCATCATAACCGTTTTAATATCTGTAAGTTGCCACGACAGTCTGGTAAGTCAACAATTGTTGTATCTTACCTTCTTCACTATGCAATCTTCAATGACAACGTAAATATTGCAATCCTTGCTAACAAGGCGTCTACTGCTAAAGACCTGTTAGATAGATTGCAGACTGCATACGAAAATTTACCTCGCTGGTTACAGCAGGGTGTTTTGACCTGGAACAAAGCATCTCTTGAATTAGAGAACGGGTCAAAGATTATTGCTGCATCTACATCTGCATCTGCAGTTCGTGGTGGATCTTACAACATCATCTTCCTGGACGAATTTGCGTTCGTTGCAAATCATATTGCTGATCAGTTCTTCAGTTCAGTATATCCTACGATTTCGTCTGGTAAGAATACCAAAGTTATTATCGTGAGTACGCCTCACGGTATGAATCACTTCTATAAACTCTGGCATGATGCTGAGCGAGAGAAGAATGAGTATATTCCCACAGAGGTTCACTGGAGTGATGTCCCTGGTAGAGATGATAAGTGGAAGAAGCAGACAATTGCAAACACCTCTGAGCAGCAGTTCAAAGTTGAGTTTGAATGCGAATTCCTAGGATCTGTTGATACTCTGATTGCTCCAAGTAAATTAAGAACGATGGTTTATGAACAACCATCAATTTCACATCAAGGATTGGACGTATTTGTTGATGTAATACCTGAACATAATTATGTAATGTCTGTCGATGTTGCAAGAGGAGTTGGAGGAGACTATTCTGCATTTACCGTCATTGACATTACATCATTCCCACATCAATTAGTATGTAAGTATAGGAATAATGAAATCAAACCGATGCTGTTTCCAAGCGTCATTAAGGAAGTAGCAGATAATTATAATAAGGCATATGTACTATGTGAAGTTAATGATGTTGGTGATCAGGTTGCTGCTATTCTAAACTTCGACTTAGAATATGAGAATGTTTTGATGTGTTCTATGAGAGGTAGAGCAGGTCAGATTGTTGGTCAAGGATTCTCTGGTAAGAAGACACAACTTGGTGTCAAGATGTCTAAGACTGTCAAAAAGGTTGGATGCCTCAACCTTAAGACTTTGATTGAAGAAGATAAGTTGATCTTCAAAGACTACGATGTAATTGCAGAACTCACTACGTTTATTCAAAAGCACAATTCATTTGAGGCGGAAGATGGATGTAATGATGACTTGGCAATGTGTCTGGTTATCTATGCCTGGTTGGTTCAACAAGATTACTTCAAAGAATTAACGGATCAGGATGTACGCAAAAGATTATATGAAGAGCAGAAAAATCAAATAGAACAGGACATGGCACCATTTGGTTTTATTGAGGATGGTTTAGATTCAACATCATTTGTAGATTCAGATGGAGATCGTTGGCATACTGATGAATATGGTGACATGTCATACATGTGGGACTATCGGTAATGGATACAAAAAAACAAGTCATAGATCTGATAAGGATTGTTATTTGCTTTCAATTAGTAATAGTTGGAGTAACTATCATGGGTTGTTTTTTACCAGGTAAATCATGCGACAGTGAGACGAAACAACATATTGCCAATATGATGACAGTTATAACAACATCTACGTTTGCACTATATGCTGCAGAAAAATAATGGACTTAGATGATCAGGTAAAATTTGGTCATCTACTCCTTCACGATAGGAAGTGTAGGTCTTGTGGTGAGAGGAAGAACCTTATAGAAGGATTTTACAGGACCAGAAAGGATCGAGGAGCGATCCCATCATCATTCTCATATGAATGTAAAGAGTGTACAAAAAAGAGAGTCAAGAAGTCTTCAAATGCTTGGGAGTACCCAGATTGGTAGTTCACGCCGAAATTCCCCGCGTAAATGCCCTTTTTCCTAAATATTTTCAGATAAACTGAGACTTACAAGGAGACAGAATCCATGGCGACTCCTCAATTATCTCCTGGTGTATTAACTAGAGAGGTTGATTTAACCGTAGGAAGAGCTGAGAACGTTCTTGATAATATTGGCGCAATTGCAGGTCCATTTGAGCGTGGACCAGTTAGTGAACCAATTACTGTTGCTACCGAGCAAGAGTTAATCAATAACTTCGGCAAACCTAAGACAGAGGACAATCAGTATGAATACTGGATGTCTGCATCTTCTTATCTTCAGTACGGTGGCATCCTCAAAGTAGTTCGTACCGATGGAGACCGCCTCAAGAACGCAAACGTTGGTATCGGAACCTCCTCCATACCAGATACAAAAATTAAGAACTTCGATGACTACAACAGCAATTACGCTGATGCAGCATCTAACTTTTTGTATGCCGCTAAGAACCCTGGAGAGTGGTCCAACAACCTTAAGGTCTGTGTCATTGACGACTTAGGTGACCAAATCCTCGGTATTGGAACAACTAGTGGTGCAAGTCTTGGTGCTGTTGTTGGTTACGGCGTAACAATTGACATCACAGGACAAATCATTCCTGGTTTAGGATCAACTGAATCCTTCACAGGATACCTCAAGGGTATCGTCACACAGGTTGTTGACACCCCCGAGACTGGTATTTGTGCTGTTAGTGTTAAGATTCACTCTAGAGTATCCACTGGTGGTACACAACCTGGAAGACACTACAGAGTAGATTACACTGAGAACAGTGCATACGCTTCCTTCCGTAAGGGTCAAAGAATTAACTTCGTTGACAATAACGGCGATATTGCATCCCCAGTTGACTCCATCTCTGGCGTTACAATTTCAGCTTCTACTGCAATCAATGGACAGCAAGGTGAATCTTATACTGGAGTAGGTGGAACTTCTTCAGGTGGTGGTGGACAAGCAACATTCAATATTACCAGAAATAACTTAGATGGTAACGTTGATGCTACTGGTGTTGTAATTGCAAATCCAGGTTTAGGATATACTGTTGGAGAGACTGTATCTATTGGTGGTTCTTCTGTTGGTGGTTTTGACCTCCATCAAGGTGCTATTAAGACAATCGGTCTTACAACTTCAACCACAGTCCCTGCAGCATCTAACGGAGTATACCTCTCTGTTGCTGGTATAAGCACTGTTGGTGCTGGTATCTCATTCAACGTCTTCAGAAATGGAAGCGGCGGAATTGGAACCGTAACCGCAACAACTGCTGGTCTGGGTTATGAGAATAACAGCACAGTTACTATCCCAGGTAACGTAATTGGTGGTGTCACCCCAGGTGATGACGCTACACTGACAATCTCTGCTCTTAGAGATGACAAGATTGTCCTGTCAATTAGCGAAGCAAACTCTAGAGTTGAACTTCTCGGTGTTGATGACTGGTACAACTCTCAGACATTAGGTTTGGACAACACCCAAATCTTCTGGAGCACACTTGCACCTAAACCAGGAACCTCAGCATATGCTCGTGAGCGTAATGCAGAGAATGACGAACTTCACATCGTTGTTGTTGATGATGACGGTTCTGTTACTGGTGTTAGAGGCAATCTTCTTGAGAAGCATGTTGGACTGTCTAAAGCAAAAGATGCTATCTCTCAAGTAAATTCTCCTCAGAAGATCTGGTATAAGAATTACCTGGCAAACTTCTCCGAGAATCTCTACGCTGGTGGAAACCAGAGTACAACTAACGATACCTTCCACAATACATTCCCAACACCGATTGTATTCGTTGAGGACGGTGGTGCTACCATCTATCCAGGCGCTGATAAGACAACTGGATTTGGTGTTGCATCTGCAATCGCAGACCAAGGATGGGATAAAGATGCTCAAGGAGCAGTCTTTAGTTCTATCGGTCGTGCAACTTATACTCTTGAAGGTGGTTCAAACTACACTTCTCAAGGCAATCTGAAAGCAACTCTTGGAGATATAATCTCCGCATATGACTTGTATAACAACAAGGAAGATGTTGCAGTTGATTACCTGATCATGGGTCCTGGTTGTGATTCACTGAGTGATTCTCAGGCAAAAGCAAATAGACTCATCTCCATTGCAGATGGAAGAAAGGACTGTGTTGCGGTAATCTCTCCACATAGAGCATCTATCGTTGATCTAACCAATCCCTCTGTACAGACTGGTAATCTTCTTGAGTTCTTCGGACCACTTCAGTCTTCTTCTTATGCAGTCTTTGATAGTGGTTACAAGTACACTTACGATAGATTCAACAATCTGTTCCGTTACATTCCATGTAACCCAGATATCGCGGGTCTGATGTGCCGCACTAACATTGTTGCATACCCATGGTTCTCTCCAGCGGGTCAGCAAAGAGGCATCATCAAGAATGCAATTAAACTTGCATACAATCCAAATAAAGCACAGAGAGATTCACTTTACACCGCAAGAATTAACTCTATTGTTAATCAGTCTGGTGCTGGAGTACTTCTCTTTGGCGACAAGACCGCACTGGCGTTTGCATCTGCATTCGACAGAATCAACGTTCGCCGCCTGTTCCTGACAGTTGAGCAATCTCTGCAGAGAGCAGCAGAAGCACAACTCTTTGAGTTCAACGATCAGATCACGAGATCTAACTTCGTGAACATTGTTGAACCATATCTCCGCGACGTTCAGGCGAAGCGAGGAATTTTTGACTACCTCGTTATCTGTGACGAGACTAATAACACACCTGATGTTATTGATAATAATGAGTTCAGAGCAGACATCTTCTTGAAGCCTGCCAAGTCGATCAACTACGTAACTCTCACCTTTGTTGCCACCCGCACGGGCGTCAGCTTTGAAGAGGTTGCAGGTAGAGTCTGATCTATTTGATAATATAAAAAACGGAGGAATCTAACAAATGGCACGCGAAATCAGAACTATCAGCAAGTTCAAATCAAAATTAGCGGGCGGCGCAGCAAGACCCAATCTGTTTGAGGTTGAAATTCCAGAATTCCCTGCCTTCGTGGATGGGTTCTGGGATGGAGACCTTAGAGAGACCTTTAGCTTCATGGCAAAGGCAGCAGCATTGCCTGCTTCTAACGTTGCACAAATCGAAATCCCATTCAGAGGAAGAGTTCTGAAGGTTGCGGGAGACCGCACCTTCGATGTGTGGACTGTCACTATCATCAACGATGAGGACTTCAGAATCCGCACTGCAATGGAACAGTGGATGAACATGCTCAGTAAGTTGGATGACGCTACAGGCGCTACCAACCCAGGATCCTACATGGTTGATGCTTATGTACATCAACTTGGTAGAGGTGTTGAGAAGCATTCTACTGGTCATGGTCAAGGTCAAACTACCCATGTACCTCTCAGAACTTATAAGTTCTTTGACATCTTCCCAACCAACATTGCTCAGATTGACCTGTCTTATGAGTCTACTGATACTCCAGAAGAGTTTACAGTTGACTTCCAGGTTCAGTACTGGTCTTCTGGAACAGGATCTCAAGGTGAAGGAGATCAAACTGGCGTAACGATGACCTGATCTAAGTTGGTACTATTTGTAGTATAATAAATAGTACTAACAGTTTTACGCCCAAATTATAATGGCGAAATTATTTGGTTTTTCCATCGAAGATGGTGATAATAAGCCGAAAGGTGCAGTCTCCCCCGTTCCTCAGAATAATGAGGACGGGGTAGATCATTATCTGACGAGTGGATTTTTTGGTTCTTATGTTGACATTGAGGGCGTCTACAGATCCGAGTATGACCTAATCAAACGTTATAGAGAGATGGCACTGCATCCAGAGGTGGATGGTGCAATTGAAGATATTGTTAACGAAGCGGTTGTAAGCGATACTAACGATAGTCCCGTTCAGATTGAGTTGTCTAATCTGAACGCTAGTGATGGTCTTAAGAAAAAAATCAGAGAAGAATTCAGGCATATTCTTGAGTTACTTGACTTCGATAAAAAGGCACACGAAATCTACAGAAATTGGTATGTAGATGGTAGACTTTATTATCATAAAGTAATTGATCTTAAAAATCCTACTGACGGTATTCAAGAATTGAGATACATTGACGCACTTAAGATGCGTTTTGTTCGTCAAGCAGGTAAGAAAAAGAAAGAAGATATTCGATATCAACCAAATGCTGAGAAGGATCCTAGAGATTCAGGATTCCCAGATATTCAAGAATACTTTATCTACAATCAATCCACAAGTCAAATTGGATCTATTGCAAATAGAGGATCTAATCAGGCATCTCAAGGTATCAAGTTTGCAAAAGATTCAATTACTTATTGCACATCTGGTCTCGTAGATCGTAATAAGAATCTAACTTTATCGTATCTACACAAAGCAATTAAAGGTCTTAATCAACTTCGTATGATTGAAGACTCTTTGGTTATCTACCGTTTAAGTAGAGCGCCTGAGCGTCGGATTTTCTATATTGACGTTGGTAATCTGCCCAAAATGAAAGCAGAGCAATACCTTCGCGATGTTATGATGCGTTATCGTAACAAACTTGTATACGATGCAAACACTGGAGAAATCCGTGATGATAAGAAGTATATGAGTATGCTTGAAGACTTCTGGCTTCCTAGACGTGAAGGTGGTCGTGGAACAGAAATCTCAACTCTTCCTGGCGGACAGAATCTTGGAGAATTGTCCGATATCAAATACTTCCAAGAAAAACTCTACCGTTCTTTGAACGTTCCTACATCTAGAATTGGTGGTCAGGAAGGATTTAATCTTGGTCGTTCTTCTGAAATCTTAAGAGATGAACTGAAGTTCACTAAGTTTGTTGGAAGATTGAGAAAGAGATTCTCTGCAATGTTCAACGATCTTCTCAAGACTCAACTTATTCTTAAGAACATTGTGTCTCCAGAAGATTGGCACACAATGTCTGAGCATATTCAATATGACTTCCTTTATGATAATCACTTCTCTGAACTCAAAGATGCTGAGTTGATGACAGAGAGACTCAATATTGCTGCAACTGCAGAACCTTATATTGGTAAGTATTACTCTCAGGATTATGTCCGTCGTAAGATTCTCCGTCAATCTGATGAAGAGATTATTGAACAGGATAAACTGATTAAGAGGGAAATTGAAGCAGGTATTATTCCTGATCCTAATGCACCTATTGATCCTGCAACTGGAGCTCCAATGGAACCTGGAGGAGATGATTTGGGAGCTCCAATTCAAGAACCAGATCTTGATGGAGTAAAAGATGGAGGGAGCACAGAAGCACCCGAGATAGTTTAAATTTTAGACAATTGATTTTTTAGAAGACCCTTGCGCCGTAAAATGAATACGGTGTGAGGGTCATTTCTATCGAATTCTTTGAACTCAGTATCCACATTGTACTTATCAGTTCCACACTCTAGTTGATAGGGGTACTCAGTATCTTCATCAAAGATAAATGCTCTTTGAAGTTTTAAAGTATCATCAGTAACCAGATTCAAGTCAGATAAAATATTAAAAATACTTTCTTTATTTCTGAACATAAAGGCAAAACTTGCAGCATGAAGAGTGTGTCCGTGCTTGCCTTGATCTAAGATTTTTCCAGTCTTCATGTAGTGAGACACTGATCTTTCGATTTCTCTGTAGTGATCTCCAATAACACCAGGATCATTTTTTATATAACCAAACAATTTATCATAAAAAGACCTATACCCCATCCCAAGACTATTGAGATGTTTTGCAACGAGTTGAGTGTATCCAGCAATATGAAATTGAATGATTAACCAACCATAAAGATATGCTTCAATAAGTTCATCATTAGTCATTGTGTTGGTCTCTGAGATTAACTCAATGACTTCTTTAATATCATGTTCATCTTTACTGAAAGACATGTAATCTTCTGCTTTGATAGTTTTGATCCCATAAACTTCTCTAGATAATTCACTATTCAAATCAGTGTCACCAAACATTTGACAGAACCAAACGTCAATAGATTCGTGTTGACCACATTCAAGGATTTGTGCGAATCCATCTTTCCAGGAATCCAAGGTCTCTTCTGGAAGCCCTAAAATTAGTTCGGTGTATGTTTTAACTCCATATTTTTTACTCTTCTCAATCTGCTCAGATATTTTATTGATGCTCATGTTCTTTCTCTTAATAGATTTAAGAGTTGGTTCATTCATACTTTGAACACTGAGAGTCACACCCCTACTAATGTCACCGAGAACTTGAGCAATCTCAAAAATAACTTCTGTTGAGTTTTTTGAATACTGAACATTAATCGCTTCTAATTTACCTCGATCTGCTGCAGCGCGAAATAGTTTGGCGATCTCAAGATCTCTTTCTTTGAACATTCCAAAGTTTGCATCCGCATTAAATATGAATCCAACATTATTCCTTGCTGCCCAGTCAATATCATGTTGAATTCTTTCTAACTCAAAGTGCTTAACTTTTTGGTATGTCATTCCACCCCAGTCACAATAAGTGCATCGGTGAGGACAACCCCTATTAGTCTCTATCGTCATAGACCAAAGAACATCGGGATTATCTGCAACTATTTTATTGAACACTCCCAGTTGATATGGACTTTGAAAGTCTAGATCTTCTATTCTTTCTTTACGATATATTCTTTCATATGGTTCTTGCATCATTACCTTCCTAAGAAGATCCAAGAATGATTGCTCTCCTTCCGATATAATAATACAATCAATGAAGTCATACTCTGCAAGTTTTTCAGTTGCTTGAGGACCACCAAATTCAATAACACAATATGGATATTTCTCTTTAATCAATTTTGCAACGTGCAAGTTGTATTGCTCATTCCAAATGTATGTGCTGAATGCACAAACTACTGGATCTACTAATCGTGCAACAAGTTCTTCAGGATTCTCTCTTTTAAAAATAAAATCTTTTAAGTGATATCCACTAGCAACGTCACCATATTGAAGGCAGTATGCCCAAAGACAACCGACACTATAAGGTAACCAATACGTGTCTTCCTTTCTAACTTCTACCGCATATTGCGGTTGGAACATGTATAAGTTTCTCATAGTGCTGTGATTTTATTTTTTAGAAGATTTTTTCTTTTTAAAACCCAGATATCATCTCTCTCTTCTTCCATTCTAGCATTATCTACCAAATATTCTCCAACATGTTGAGGGTATTCTACATTTGGATTATATATGTAACTTCTTTGTAGTGCCATAATATCATTTGGAATAAACATCCCACAACAGTTCCTAATGTAATTGATGACAATTTCTTTGTGAGACCAGAAAAATTCAAAGTCAGTTCCCATGCTCAATTCAAGAGTATGCCCAGTATCTTTATCCGACAAAATTTTTCCATTCTTTAGATAACTAGATACTCGTTCTTTTAACTCTCTAAAGTGCTTTCCAAGAGAACTATAGTCCTTACCCAATGTTACAAATATACTATCGTAAAACTTACGATAACTAACTCCAAACTCTTTATTCAAATAATCTGAGATAATCTCAGAGTATCCATTAATATGCAATTGTATGATCATCCAAGAGTAAAGATATGCCTCTATCATTTCATCTGTAGTCATTGAATTTGTTTTATTGACGATCTCAACAACCTCTTTTACATTATCTTCTTTATTTGTAAATGACACATAGTCCTCAGCGTTGACAACGCTAATACCATACTTATCTCTATTAGTATTCAACTCAGTATTACCAAACACTTGGCAAAACCAAACATCAATACTGTCTTGTCCGTAATCAAGAAGTTGACATATACCATCCTTCCAGGACTCTAAAGTTTCCTCAGGTAAACCTAAAATTAATTCAGTATATACATTTAAGTTACGTTCCCTTGCTTTCTTTACAAACTCAGCATGTTTTTTGTTGTTTCGTCTTTTGATTGCGCGAAGAGTGGGTCCATTCATGGACTGAGCACTCATAGACACACCACGCCTATCATATGGACCAAGTGCTTCACTAATATCAAAGACAATATCTGTAGAGTTTTTTGTATACTGAACAGTCAGATCATCAATGATTGCATCTGGATGGTCTGCTGCCTTTCTCAACATCTTTGCAATTTTAAGATCCCTCTCCGCAAATATTCCAAAGTTTGCATCTGCCAGCATTAAGAATCCAACTCGATGTGTGGACGCCCAATTAATATCTCTCTCCACTTGATCAAGATCAAACTTCTTGATGTTGTTCATCCAAGTTCCCCAATCACAAAAAGTACAGTGATGGGGACAACCTCTGGTAGACTCAACCAAAGTTGCCCAATTATATTCTGGATATTGATTTACAATATCATCAAAGATTCCAGATTCATATGGACTAGCATAGCTCAAGTTCTTTAGTTGAAGTCGCTCGTAAACTGGAGGTATTGGGTATCCATTCTTTATCCTATGGATCAAGTTAACAAATGCTTGCTCACCTTCCCCAAGTAAAACAGTATCTACATACTCCCTATCTACTAGACCTCTTGTTGCTTGCGGTCCACCGAATTCAATAATACATTTTGGATATCTTTTTTTAATCTCTTCTGCAAGAATTAAATTATACTGCTCGTTCCAAATGTATGTACTGAATGCACAAACATCGGGGTCTTTTACTCTATCAAGAATTTTATCAATACGCTCTCTTTTAAATACGATTTCTCCCAGTTCAAGTTCTGGTATCTGTTGTTTTGCATAACTCCAGACACAACCAGCAGCATATGGTAACCAATAATTTTTTGTCCCTTTAATTAAAATCTCGTGCTGAGGTTGGAACAAGTAAACCTTCATTCTTTCTTATAGCCAAGTCGTGAAAATATTTATCGTTCCATCTGGAGATATCTCTCTCCATCAGAACATCAGTGTCCTTATTATAGGTGAAAAAATCGTCCAGTGTGAACTTATCTCTATCATAGCACCACCACTCATGATATGCCTCATAGCATTTTACAAAACTAAGTTTTGGTTCCCAAGAGCGTTTCTCTAACACTCCAATATGACTAATACCAGTAAAGTATGGATTGATTGGTATTAGTGGTAGAGAGTAACCACAACCAGATTGATTGATAAAATAATCTGGACCACCAGAAGTTCCTTCATATCTTAGTCCATCATGAATACCAGAGTCCCTATCAATGTAAATTGCATTGGCAATATTGTAGTCGAATTTAAACTTGCCGTTGGGATAATGTAAACTAAGAAGTTTTTTTATGTAGTCTCTGTTTAATAAGCATGGACCCAAAGAATATTCTGGTTTTGTGGGATGCAAATAAAAAGGTATTACCTTTGATGTCTCGAATCCTAACTGCAAACAATCCCACCCAATCGGAAGACGTTCAATTAGTTCACCCCATTCAAAGTGCCAGCGACTAACAAGTGATAAATCATAATCGTCTTCCATCAAGATCATGAATTCATCATTAGTACTATCAATCCATTCTTGAAAGAATAACAATAGACTTGCAGAGACTATGTTTATGTAATGAGAAGTATCTTCCGAGTATGTTCCTTCTAAGTCATCTAAATACCATTCAAAAAAAGTCCCATCCTTTGAAAATGGTTCCATTGGTATTCTTGTATACTTCAATCCCAGAGTCTGGAACTGACTCTCCATGTATTTCCTACGTTCTGTCTTATTAGTTACATTAGTATAGTAAATATGTGGAAGATCCATCAAAAAAATCTTTTATTTTATTTATCCTAAATAACTCAGTAATCCACATTACGACAATGGACGATATTTTAGATATGGTTATCAGTGACGCTTCTCCATCTGAGGTCTCTGATAAGATCAAAGACTTACTGTATGCAAAGACTGCTGAACGAGTTGAAGCACTTAGACCTGAGGTATCAAACGGGATGTTTGATGGTGAAGGTGAGGTTGAAGACTGACTCGATAATAAATAACTAAATACTCGATTACGTTCAGCGATGAAACTTATAAGAGAAGAGATTGAGAAGGTTGAAGTTCTCACTGAGACCGTAAATGGTAAGAAGAACATGTTCATTAAGGGCGTGTTCCTTCAAAGTGAGATGGTCAACCGTAACGGTAGAATGTATCCCTTTCCAATCATGGAAAGAGAGGTGAAGAGATATTCTAAGGATTACGTTGCTAAGGGCAGAGCACTTGGTGAACTGGGTCATCCTGATGGTCCAACCGTAAACCTCGATAGAGTATCTCATAAAATTACCGAACTCAAGCAAGACGGTAATAACTTTATCGGTAAAGCGCAAATTCTGCATACCCCTATGGGTAAGATTGCAGAAGCACTTCTCAAAGATGGCGTAACGCTCGGCGTATCTTCTCGTGGAATTGGTTCTCTGAGAGATAACGTCAAGTCGGGTTACAAAGAAGTTGGTGAAGACTTCATGTTGGCAACTGCTGCTGACATTGTTGCTGATCCATCTGCTCCTGATGCTTTTGTTCAAGGCATCATGGAGGGTAAAGAATGGGTTTGGGATGGAGGAATTCTCCGCGAAAAACTCGCTCAACAAACACAAATGAGAATTGAAGCAGCATCTAGACAAAGAGTATTAGAAGAGAAGAAATTGGACTTGTTCAATGACTTCCTGAATAACCTTTAAGACGCTATATATACAGTTCAACTTTTAAATATAATAAATAAATATAGATTAAATTACAAAGGTTAATCGGAGAGTCTCAAATGTCTAGTGACAACAACTTACAGGAAATGGAAGCAGGCACAACTCAATCCAAGACCGCTGTCAATGCTGGCGCAAAGGCAGGCGATCCCATGCAGAAGCTTGCTCCTGGCGCAGTAGCAGGTCAGACGGGATCGTATGAAGATCTTGGTGGTCCTACTCCAGACAACTATAAGTCTGACGACGAATCAGCTAAGCTGAAAACCCCTGGCGCAACCCTCAAGCAGGTGCGCGACGTTGTAAACAAAGGTGCTAAGCCTGCGGATGCAATGAAGGGTATGAAGGAAGAGGAAGAACTCGAATCTGAAGAGGTAATCGAAGAGGACGAGGAAGTAACCGCAGAAGCAGAAGAAGTCGTATCTGAAGAGGAAGAAGCAACCGAAGAAGAGGTTGTATCTGAAGAGGAAGAGTCTGAAGAGGAAGTTGTCGCTGAGGCAGAAGAGATCGAAGAAGAAGAGGAGTTTGATGTCTCTGAAGATGTCACCGCCCTTCTTGAAGGTGAAGAGCTCTCGGAAGAATTCCAAGAAAAAGCTCGCACCATCTTTGAGGCAGCACTTCGTTCCAAGGTCGAAGAGATCAAGGAAGGAATGATTGCCGCTTATGACGAAGCATACGAGGAGCGCCTCGTAGAAGAAGTAACCGAGATCAAGACTGCTCTCCAAGAGCGAGTAGATTCTTATCTTGAGTACGTAGCTGAGGAATGGGTCACCGAAAACAGACTCGCCATTGAGAGCGGTCTGAAGGCAGAAATGTCCGAATCCTTCCTTTCTGGCATGAAGACACTCTTTGAAGAACATTATGTATCAATCCCTGAAGAAAAATATGATGTTCTTGAGAGCATGGTAGAAAAACTTGATGAAATGGAGACAAAACTCAACGAGCAGATTGAGAAGAATATCACCCTGAATTCCCGCCTCTCCGAGTCGGTTGCAGATGGTATCTTTGATGAAGTAGCTGAAGGTCTTGCCCTCAGTCAAAAAGAGAAGCTCGCCTCACTTGCCGAGAGTGTAGAGTTTGAAAGTGGCGACAAGTATCGTGAAAAACTGGAGATGCTGAAGGAGTCATACTTCACAGCAAAGAAAGCTCCAAAAGCGCAGACCGAGAATCTGTCTGAGGAAGTAGACATTGATGCAGCAGGTAATTCACCTGACTACATGAATAGCTACCTCAGAACACTGGGTGCTGTTAGCAAGAAGTGATTTTTTAATTATCAATCAAACATAAACTAAGGTAAAAAGCAAATGTTCCAATCCGAGCATCTGCAGGAAAAGTGGGCACCACTTCTCGACTATGATGGTATTGATCCTATCAAGGATAACCACAGAAGAGCAGTAACCGCTGTCCTGTTAGAAAACCAAGAAAAGTTCCTCCGTGAACAACAAGCATTCCAAGGCGGAATCCTGAACGAAACCCCAACCAACGCAGGTAATGCTGCTGGTGCTGGTGGTGGATTCGGTGGAGACGCAGCTGCAGGTGGTCCTGTTGCTGGTTTCGATCCCGTTCTGATCTCCCTGATCAGACGTGCAATGCCTAACCTGGTCGCTTATGACCTCGCAGGCGTTCAACCAATGAGCGGTCCTACTGGACTCATCTTCGCAATGCGTTCCCGCTACACCAACCAGAGCGGAACCGAAGCACTGTTCAACGAAGCAGACACCGCATTTGCAGGTCAGGACGACGGTCTTGACGAGACCGCAGGATTCTCTGACGGCGTTGCAGGTATGGGTACTACCAGCCAGGCTGGTTCTAACCCTGGTCTCCTGAACCCCGTTGGTACTGCATCTTCCACTGGCTACAACGTTGGTCAGGGCATGAAGACTGGCGATGCTGAGAACCTGGGTAATGGTTCTGGCAACCAGTTCAACGAGATGGCATTCTCTATCGAGAAGGTTCTTGTTGAAGCCAAGTCCAGAGCACTGAAGGCAGAATACAGCCTTGAGCTTGCACAGGACCTTAAGGCAATCCACGGTCTGAACGCTGAAGCGGAACTCGCAAACATTCTCTCCACTGAGATTCTTGCTGAGATCAACCGCGAAGTCATCAGAACCATCTACAAGGTTGCTGAGCAAGGCGCTGCTGCAAACACCGCAACTGCTGGTGTATTCGACCTCGACATCGACTCCAACGGTCGCTGGAGTGTTGAGAAGTTCAAGGGTCTGCTGTTCCAAATCGAGCGCGATGCTAACGCAATCGCACAAAGAACTCGTAGAGGAAAGGGCAATGTGATCATGTGCTCCGCTGACGTTGCATCCGCACTGTCTATGGCTGGCGTACTTGACTACACCCCTGCACTCAACGCTAACCTGAACGTTGATGACACTGGTAACACCTTCGCTGGTGTTCTGCTTGGTAAGTACAGAGTCTACATCGATCCTTATGCTGCAAACGTTGCTGCTCAGCAGTACTACGTTGTCGGTTACAAGGGCACCTCTCCTTACGACGCAGGTCTCTTCTACTGCCCATATGTACCCCTCCAGATGGTACGTGCAGTTGGCGAGAACACCTTCCAACCCAAGATCGGCTTCAAGACCCGTTATGGTCTTGTTGCAAACCCCTTCGCAGAAGGAACCGAGCAAGGTCTGGGTCGCCTCAAGGTCAACCAGAACCGTTACTACAGAAGAGTTCAGATCAAGAACCTCATGTGATCCATTGGATACACAATCTGTTACCAGAGACCCGAAAGGGTCTCTTTTTTTGTATTTGTTTATACTTATGTAAAAAAGCAATAAATGTTAGTGAATTAACACAAACTGTGCTATATAATACAGAATGGGAATAAAACAATGCACTAAAACATTTAACCATATTTTTGTTATGTTTTTTGTTCTATAATGGAGAGTGACCATGCACAATCTATTATCACGCTCACAGTTAGATGAGTGGAGACATTTTGAGAATACAATCGATGAACTTGCTTTGGAGCAGCAAAGATTAAATGATTACTACGAGTGTTTAATTGAATGTGATGCCTTATCCCAATCTCAATGCAAAAAAGTCTGTAGGCATATCCTAGATTAAACCACCGAGACCCGTTAGGGTCTTTTTTTTGTCTCTAAATAAAATACATCATCTACATACTCATGAAAGATATATTGATAACTTTTGGTGATAGTTGGACTTTTGGTCAAGGTTCTGCATATGAAGATGGTATGACCGAAGAAGAATATGAGAGAATTTATCTAGACCCAGAGATATGTTGGAAGAATGGTTGGAGAAGACATGTTTCTGAACATTTTGATTTTGACAATATAAATCTTGGTTGTGGTGGTAGTAGTAATGATAAGCAATTTAGATTAGCAAAACAATTTTTTTCATCTACTAAATTCAAAAACATACTCAAATCGGGTGTACAAGTATATGTGTTATGGGGGACAACCTCTGTCAATAGGTATGACTTGTGGGTAAACGAAGAAAACGCTTACAGACATATATTTTTAAATACTGTAAATGATGATCCAATTATTCCTGATCAGGATGAAGGAACTGCAATCGATCAGATTGCTGGAGTTTTGAATAAATACTCATACAATGAGATAGCTAGAGTAAAGGAACTAGAGCTTGAGTTTTTTCACTGGAACCAATATTTTAAAATGTTGGGAGTTAAAAATTTTTGGTATGACTCGTTTTGTTCATTTAATTACAACGTAAAACTTTCAAACTTTTTTGATCATCAAAAAAGAATAAGAAGAGATATGTTAGCAGTGATTGTAGAGAATGATAGAGTATTAAAAAAATCATTAGTGCCATCATGGTGTGTCGATGATTTTGCTTATGCCGTTGACCATAACATGTTAAATCCATATTCATTCCATCCAAAAGCTGATGGATATAAGCAGATTGCTGACCACTTAATTAAAAAAATGCAGGAGCATATGTAATCATGGTATTAGGAAACGTAGGAAACGCCTACAGCAATCAGATATCGAATAGGAACTTCTTATCCTCAATTGGATTCCGATTCACATTGAGTAGAGCACGGAAGGTCTCATTCTTTTCTAACAAAGCAAACATTCCTGGAATTACATTAGGTGTTGCTGAGCAACCAACATATCTGAAGAATATCGATCTTCCTGGAGATAAACTTCAGTATGCTGATTTTACTCTAAGTTTTATTGTTGATGAGAACTTAGAAAATTATATGCAGATTCACAAGTGGATGAGAGGACTCGGATTCCCAGAATCCCAAAAAGAAATATTTGATCTGCAGAAAGACGACCCATCCCAAATTAGACATGATGGTAAAGGAATGAACATCTACTCAGATGGTACTCTTGCTGTCTTGAATAGTAATCAAAGAACAGTATTTAATGTGGAGTTCTCTGACATGTTCCCATATAACTTGTCAGATTTATCGTTTGATGCTACTAACACAGACACTGAGTACTTTACGGCAGAGGTAGATTTCAAGTATACTATCTACAATATAACAGATCCAGAAGGACACCCAGTATGATCGATCTTGAATCTATTCAGAAGATGTGGGAAAAAGATTCCAACATCAATATGGATAACCTACATGATGAGTCAATTAAGGTCCCTGCGTTACATGCTAAATATTTTGAGATTTACAATACTGTAATTCTCCTTAAGAAAAAAGCGGAACAAACCCGCAAAAACGTCAGGCACGAAAGATACGAATACTTTACAGGAAAGGCAGATCCTGAAGTATATGTGGAATCACCGTTCCCGAAAAAAATTAGAGATAAAGACACTCTACAAAAATACCTTGACGCTGATGACAAATTATCCCAGATAAGTTTGAAGGTTGATTATTACGATGTCACTTTGAATTATTTGGAGAGCATTCTGAAGGTAATTCAGAACCGAACTTACCAGATAAAGAATGCTATTGACTTCCTCAAATTCCAGGCAGGATATGGCTAATACTCATGATCTTATCATTCAAAAGTCTAACGAAGTATATTTGAAGATTACGTGTGAACCTCATATTGAATATGAGTTAAGAGATCATTTTAAATTTGAAGTTCCTAATGCTAAGTTCATGCCCCAATATAGGGGTAGGAATTGGAATGGTGAGATCCATTTATTTGACATGAGAACGAAGCAATTATATATTGGGCTATTAGATAAACTTATATCTTTTTGCGATAATTATAAGTATTCGTATAAATTTGAAGAAAACAAATTCTACGGTATGCCATTTGAGGTAAACGATGGCATATCGAGAGAAGGTGTTAAAGATTATATGAACTCAATTACTTCAATTCGTCCCAGAGACTATCAAATTGAGGGAGTATACGATTCTTTAAGACATAATAGAAAATTGCTGATATCACCGACTGCCTCAGGTAAATCATTGATGATTTATTCAGTAGTTCGGTATTACTCAGATAAAGGGAAAAAAATTCTCTTAGTTGTTCCAACGACATCGCTTGTAGAGCAGATGTATAAGGACTTTGAGGATTATGGTTGGGATGCTCAGTCATATTGCCACAAGATATATTCTGGTCGAGAGAAGTTTACAGATGCTCCAGTGACCATTACTACGTGGCAATCAATTTACAAGCTAGATAGATCATTTTTTGAGGACTATGAGGTTGTGATTGGGGATGAGGCACACCTTTTTAAAAGTAAGTCTTTAATATCTATAATGACAAAACTCCATCATGCCAAGTACAGGTTTGGATTCACTGGAACCCTTGATGGAACTCAAACTCACAAGTGGGTTTTGGAAGGATTGTTTGGCCCATCTTACAAAATTATTAGAACTGCAGAATTGATGGCACAGGGTCATCTATCTAAACTTGATATTACCTGCTTAGTATTAAAACACAATCCTCAGATATTTGCAACCTATGAAGATGAAGTTCAATTCATCATATCTAATGATAGAAGAAATAACTTTATTAAAAACTTATCATTAGATCTTAAAGGCAATACCTTGATTCTATTCTCAAGGGTAGAGAATCATGGCAAACCTTTATATGAGATGATCAATGCTGCTAAAAAAGGAGATAGAAAGATCTTCTTTGTTCATGGTGGTGTAGACACTGAAGAAAGAGAACTTGTTAGAGAGATTACTGAAAGAGAAGAGAATGCAATCATCGTTGCTTCATATGGCGTATTCTCTACAGGAATAAATATAAGAAACCTACACAACGTGGTTTTTGCTTCACCTAGTAAATCTAGAATTCGTAATTTACAATCTATCGGAAGAGTCTTGAGAAAGGGCAAGAACAAGACTAAAGCAATGCTTTATGATATTTCTGATGATTGTACACATAAGTCAAGAAGAAACTATACGTTGAATCACCTGATTGAAAGAATTAAAGTTTACAATGAAGAGAAATTTAATTATGACATCATAAACGTCAATCTAAAGGAATAGATATGGAAGATGATTTTTACGCAACAATAAAATTAAAAACAGGAGAAGAGATATTCTCAAAGGTCTCACCTTGTACAGAAGAGCAAAGTACATTCTTACTTGTCTCAAATCCAATCACCTTCTCTGAAGTTAAGACTAAGAGAGGTATATCTGGATATAAGATGGAACCTTGGTTAAAGACCTCTCGTGATGATATGTTTATTATTGATATGTCTGATGTCATCACTATGAGTGAGTCTAAGGACATCGATATGATTATTATGTACCAATCTTGGATTAGAGAGTCAAAAGACTTCTCAGATTCTGAGGATCCCACTGGATACAGACAAAGAATCGATAGAAAGATGGGTAGGGTTGGTAACGTAGTAGATGCTAAAGAGATCCTGGAAAGACTCTTTAAAGAAAGCTAATATTGTTTCTGAACCTCCACAAAGGTTATTGTACACAGATTCAGGGGTCTTGTCAAGCCTTGTGCTCAAACGTTCATACTGATATAATAACTATATCACTGTGAACATAGATATACTATTATGGCAATTGGACCTATGACTAAACGCAAGAGATCAGTACACTATGTCAACAACAAAGAATTCTTAGCAGCATTGATTGCATATAGAGAATCAGTGGAGTTAGCAGCAAGTAGAGGAGATCCTAAACCACAGATTACAAATTACTTAGGAGAGTGCTTCTTAAAGATTGCAACACACTTATCCTTCAAACCAAACTTTGTAAATTATATTTTTAAAGATGATATGATTTCGGATGGTATTGAGAACTGTGTTCAGTACATCCATAATTTTGATCCTGCGAAGTCTCAGAATCCCTTTGCTTACTTTACTCAAATCATTCACTACGCGTTTCTACGTCGTATTCAGAAGGAAAAGAAACAACTTGAGATTAAGAATAAGATTCTAGAAAAGACTGGATATGATGAAGTCTTTTATGATGATAATACAATTGACGGAGCAAATTATTCCGATTATAATCAAATTAAGGATAGTATTCACTCCAAATCTAGATATTAATGAAAGTTGCGATTATTACTGATCAGCATTTTGGTGCCCGTAAAAACTCTAAACAGTTCCACGATTACTTCTTAAAGTTTTACAATGATGTCTTCTTCCCTACGTTGGAAGAGCATAAAATTAAAACTGTAGTTGATATGGGCGATACCTTTGATAGTCGTAAGGGGATTGACTTTGCTGCTCTTGCGTGGGCAAAAGACAATTACTATGATAGACTAAAAGAGATGGGTATTACCGTTCATACTATTGTCGGTAACCATACTGCATACTACAAAAATACTAATGATTTGAATGCAGTAGACCTTTTACTTAGAGAATATAAAAACGTAAAAGTATATTCTGAACCAACTGAAGTCAAGTTGGGTAAGTTACCTGTATTGTTTATTCCTTGGATTAATGATGAGAATTCTGATGATACCTTCGCGGCTATTAAAGCTAGCAATAGCAAGTGCGCGATGGGGCACCTTGAGTTACGAGGATTCGCTGCTTATCGTGGACACATCATGGAAGAGGGTCTTGATGGCAAATTATTTGCGTCGTTCTCCCATGTCTACAGCGGACACTATCACACTAGATCAACAGACGGGCGTATAAGTTATTTGGGTAATCCATATGAGATTTACTCAAATGATATTGGAGATCCTCGTGGATTCCATATCCTAGAAACATCTACAATGGAGTTGGAAGCATTTGATAATCCATACACCATGTATGAGGTTATTAACTATAACGATACCCCACATCAAACCTTTGATACTAGGCAGTATGAAGGTAAGATTGTAAAATTAATCGTACAGAAGAAGAGTGATCCTAAAAAATATGAGAAGTTTGTAGATAAACTTCTTGGATCTAATATCAACGAAATGAAGATTGTTGAAACCTTTGCTGATGTTGAGACTAACTTTGATGACTATGATCCAGAATCTGAAGATACAATCTCTATTTTGAGTAAGTATATTGATGAATCTGAGATGTCTCTAAATAAAGCAGAAATCAAACATTTGATACACCAGGTTTACAAACAAGCATGTGAATTGATATAATATGTTTATCCTTACTCTATCTGGAAAGAATCAAGAAGGTGCATACTCTGTTGCTAATAGTGATGGGACTCAAATCCTGTACATATTTGAGCAAGAGGATGATGCTACTCGTTTTTCTATGATGTTAGAGGATAGGGAATATCCAGAATTGGATGTTGTGGAAGTGGATGATGATCTTATGATTCAGACTTGTGAACTGCATGAGTATAATTATACTATCATCACTGCAAATGATCTTGTAATACCACCCGATGAAGATTAATGATTTGTTTTGAAAAGATTCGTTATAAGAACTTTCTTAGCACTGGCAACCAGTTTACCGAACTTGAGTTTAATAAAACACACACTACTCTTGTAGTCGGAAACAATGGTGCGGGTAAGAGCACGATGTTGGATGCTTTGACCTTCTCTTTGTTTGGTAAGTCTTATCGTGGTGTCAATAAACCACTCTTGATCAATTCTATTAACGAGAAAGACTGTCTTGTTGAGATTGAATTTAAGATTGGAAATACTGCTTGGAAAGTTGTACGTGGAATCAAACCCGCAGTATTTCAAATTTATAAGGATGGTGAACTACTTAACTCTGATGCAGCCGCTAAAGATCAGCAAAGTTGGTTAGAGAGAGTAGTTCTTAAGATGAACTATAAGTCGTTTACTCAGATTGTTATTCTGGGTAGTAGTAACTTCATCCCCTTCATGCAATTACCTGCAGCATCTAGGAGAGAGGTTATTGAAGATTTATTGGACATCAAGATCTTCTCATCAATGAATACTGTTGTAAGAGATCGGATAAAAGAGAATAAGACAGATATTACTACATTACAATACAAGTCAGATAATCTTGAAGAAAAAGTCAAGATGCAGAAGAACTTCATTGCTGAAGTTGGTAGACTTGCTACAGAAGATATTGATGCAAAAAGAGAACAGATAAAAAATCTTTCAGACACTCAAGATAATCTTTTAAATGATTCTTTAAATTTTGAGAATGATTTGATTAAAAAACAAAAAGATCTTGAGAAGTATTCTGGTGCAACTAAAAAGTTGAGGCAGTTAGGTAATCTAAAAGGTAAGATCTCTCAGAAGGTATCTGTAATTACTAAAGAACATAAGTTCTTTTCTGAGAATACGGTTTGCCCCACCTGTACTCAGTCTATTGAAGAGACCTTCAGAATAAATAGAATTGAAGACGCTCAAAATAAAGCAAAAGAGTTGCGTTCTGGTTTTATACAACTGGAAGAGGCAATTAAAGAAGAAGAAGAGCGAGAGCGTCACTTCTCTACAGTTTCTAAAGAGGTTACAGACCTTACGCATGAGATTTCTCAAATCAATACTAAGATCTCTGGATATCAAAGACAAGTCCGAGATCTTGAACAGGAAATTCAAACTGTTACCACTCGACTTGCAGAAAGAAATACTGAACATGAGAAGCTAGATGAACTAGAAACTCAATTCAAAGTTGCTTCCGAAGAGACAGAATCTAAGAAGGATCAACTGGCGAATTATAATTTTGTGTACGATCTCCTAAAAGACGGAGGAGTAAAAACACAAATCATTAGAAAGTATCTGCCACTTATTAACAATCAAGTTAATAAGTATTTGCAGATGATGGAATTTTTTAT
>CEUV01157032.1_pt1 | contig 60719 bp, 58 predicted proteins | sample 356401 | NCBI WGS metagenome assembly CEUV01 (sample SAMEA2622710, study PRJEB7988) | marine metagenome | isolation source: saline water (ENVO:00002010), including
AAATTTGAGTTTATTAGATTTTGAAGATGTTAGATGCTCATACTTGAATTTTATGAAAGGTTATAAATATGAAATATAATAGATCTAGAAAGTTAGGTAAATATGGTGAAGATGTTTCTCCAGTTGGAATAGGAGCTATGTCTTTTACCAACTTTTATGGGCCATGTAATGATAGTCAAGCTAAAAATATTTTGCATGCGGCATTAGATATGAATTTAAATCATATTGATACATCAAATGTTTATGGGGCGGGAAAATCTGAAGAAAGAATTGGTGATTTTTTATCAAAACAAGGTAATTTATCCTCTAGTCTATTTAATATTGCTACAAAAGCTGCAATATATACAGACCAAGAAACAGGAAAAAGAGGTTTTAATAATGAAGGTGAATATTTAGAAAATGAGTTAGATAAAAGTTTAAAAAGGTTAGGTGTAGAATATGTTGATCTCTTTTATGTACATAGAAGAGATATTAGAATAGAAATTGAGGAAGTAACGGAATCTCTGGCAAAACTTGTACAAAAAGGAAAAACTAAAACTATTGGATTTTCTGAAATTGCTCCTTCTTCACTTAGAAGAGCATCTAAAATTCATCATATAGCAGCCGTTCAATCTGAATATTCGTTATCTACAAGAGCTCCTGAAATGGGATTATTGCAGACATGTAAGGAGCTTGAAACAGCACTTGTTGCTTTTAGTCCAGTTGGAAGAACATTTTTAACAGATAATCCTTTATCATATAATTTTGCTCAATCTCTAGACTTTACAAAAGTAAATCCTCGGTTTAATCATCCTAATTATGATTATAATATACTTATAACTGATAAATTTAGAAATTATGCAAAAGATATTGGTGTAGCTTCAGCAACTTTATCAATTTCTTGGTTGTTATCTCAAGGAGAACATGTAATTCCCATTCCAGGAACGCGTTCTGTTGAACATTTGAAAGAATTAGCAGCAGGTATGGAATTTGATATGACAGATAAGATCAAAAGTGAAATAGAAGATATATTACCATTAGGTTGGGCTTATGGAGACAGATATTCTGAAGCGCAATGGATTGGACCTGAACGTTATTAATATAAAATACTAATATTTTTAATATTTCTTAATTTAATAGATAGAATTTTGATTAAATATAACTTAAGATAATTTTATATTTTTTTAAACAAAAGGTAAAAAAAATGTCAGGCAGAATTGAAAAAAATGGTCTAAGTATAGATGAAAGATTAGTAACTTTTATTGAGTCAGAAGCTATTCCAGGAACTGGAGTAGATACTCTAAAATTTTGGCAGGGTTTTGCACAAATTGTAGAACAGCTAGGTCCTAAAAATAAAACTCTTTTACAAAAACGAGAGGATATACAATCGAAGATTGATGAATACCATATCACACATAGAGGACAAGATATAGACATAGAAGACTATAAGTCATTTTTATATGATATTGGATATTTAGTTCCAGAAGGAGAAAACTTTAAAATAGATACTAGTAATGTTGATGAAGAAATTGCAGATTTATGTGGACCTCAGTTAGTAGTACCAATTATGAACGCGCGATATGCATTAAATGCTGCCAATGCACGGTGGGGAAGTCTTTACGATGCTTTTTATGGAACAGATGCTATGGGTGATTTACCTCCAAAAGGCGGGTATAGCAATGATAGAGGAGATAAAGTAATTTCTAATGCTAAAGCGCATTTAGATAAAGTAGCGCCTTTAGACTCAAGTAATTGGCATGAAATTTCTCAAATTAATGTGGTTGAAGGACAATTAATATTATCTGTAAATGAAAAAGAAGTTTCTTTATTAAATAAAAACCAATTTGTTGGATATATTCAAAATAATAATTCTATCAATGAAGTTATTTTATTAAAAAATGGTCTTCATATTCGTATTCTAATAGATCCTGATCATGTAATTGGAAAAAATGATAAAGCAAATATATCAGACATTATTCTGGAAGCTGCAATTACGACTATTATGGATTGTGAAGATAGTGTGGCAGCGGTAGATGGCGAGGATAAAGTTTTGGCCTATAAAAATTGGTTAGGCTTGATGAAGGGAGATCTCACAGAGGATCTTGAAAAATCAGGTAAAATAATTACACGTCGGCTTAATCAAGATATAAAATATACTAATACTGAGGGAAAGGAATCTATTTTAAAAGGTAGGTCATTAATGTTAAATAGAAATGTTGGACACTTAATGACTAACCCAAGTGTATTGGATAGTTCTGGAAATGAAGTTGGAGAAGGATTAATAGACGCAATGTGTACCACTCTTATTGCAATGCATGACCTGTCTAAATCTGAAGGCATGAGAAATTCAATAAAAGGTTCAGTATATATAGTAAAACCTAAAATGCATGGCCCTGAAGAAGTGGCTTTTACTGAAGAAATTTTTTCTCACGTTGAAAATATTCTAGGTTTACCATTAAACACGGTCAAGATTGGTATTATGGATGAGGAAAGAAGAACTAGCGCAAATTTAAAAGAATGTATTAGGTCTGCAAAATCAAGAGTAGCATTTATTAATACTGGTTTTTTAGATAGAACTGGTGACGAAATCCATACTTCTATGGAGGCAGGTCCATTTATGAGAAAAGGAGATATGAAGTCTACTGACTGGATCAAATCTTATGAAGAAAGAAATGTAGATATTGGGTTGGATTGTGGATTACAGGGAAAAGCTCAAATTGGTAAAGGTATGTGGGCAATGCCAGATTTAATGCAAGACATGCTTGAACAAAAAATAGCACATCCAAAAGCTGGAGCTAATTGTGCATGGGTACCTAGTCCTACTGCAGCGACATTGCATGCTATGCATTATCATATTGTAAATGTTTTTGATGTTCAAAATGATATTATTAAAGTTGGTTCAAGAGGAACTTTAAATGACTTATTAAAAATACCTGTGGCTGATGGCCATAATTGGTCTAATGAAGATATTAAACAAGAAATAGAAAATAATGCCCAAGGAATACTGGGTTATGTAGTTAGGTGGGTTGACCAAGGGGTTGGTTGTTCAAAAGTTCCTGATATTCATAATATAGGCTTAATGGAAGATAGAGCAACGTGCAGAATTTCATCACAAGCATTATCAAATTGGCTTCATCATAATATAGTGACTGAAGAGCAAGTAATGGATTCTATGAAGAAAATGGCGACAGTTGTGGATAATCAAAATAAAAATGATACAAATTATATTTCTATGTCTCCATCATATGATACTATTGCTTTTAAAGCTGCTTGTGATTTGGTTTTTAAGGGAAGAGTTCAGCCTTCAGGATATACCGAACCGGTTTTGCATGCTAGAAGAACAGAGTTAAAAAATAAAGAAAATATTAATTAGTAAGTATATTTATGTCTTCAGAAATTTTATGGTCTCCTCAATCGGATAACGCTGAAAAGTCTGCTTTAAGTAAGTTTTCTAATCAATTAGGATTTAATAATAGTTCTTTTCAAGAATTGCATGCTTGGTCTATAAAAAATAAAGAAGAATTTTGGAGAGCTGTATGGGATTTTACGAAGATTGTTGGAGATCCTGGTTCTATTAGTTTTGTTCCTAATAAAATAGCTCCAATGACTGGGGCAAAATTTTTTCCGGAAGCTAAATTGAATTTAGCAGAGAACTTATTACAAGGTGAGGATGATTTTATTGCAGTTATTGAGACTGATGAAAAAGGCAATAGACAAGAATTTTCTAGGGGACAATTAAAAAAGAAAGTAGCAAAAATTGCAAATGGGCTTAAAGAAATTGGTATAAAGCCTGGAGATAGAGTTGCGACTATTCTACCTAATAGAATAGAGGCATTAGTAAGCCTTTTGGCATCTGCTTCGATTGGAGCAATATGGACATCTTGTTCACCTGATTTTGGTACTAAGGGTATAATTGATAGAATTGGACAAACTAATCCCAAAGCTTTGTTTACAACTTCTAATTATCGTTACAATAATAAAGAACATGATTTTGCTAATCGTATATCTGAAATTGCAGATTCTTTAAAAGAACTAGAATCTATAATAATTGTAGACGATAAAAACATAGAGAAATCGGTGATAAATTATAACTATGTTTTATTCAATGAATTTGGAAGTAATTGTGAAATTGATTTTATTAGTCTGCCTTTTTCTCATCCTTCCTATATATTATACACATCAGGAACAACAGGTGCTCCTAAAGCTATAGTGCATTCAATAGGGGGAACTATATTGCAGCATTTTAAGGAGCATAAATTACATAATGACCTCAGACCTAATGATAAAATTATGTGGTACACTAATATTGCGTGGATGATGTACCATTGGGTAGTATCTTCTTTGGGGTGTGGTGCTACATTAATAATATATGATGGGGTCCCAATAATCAAAAAAGAAAATAATTTTGATGGGTCACTATTATGGAAGGTTGCAGATAGAGAAAAATTAACACATATGGGTATAAGCCCTAAATATATGTCAACGCTTGAAGATATTAAAGAAAAACCAATAGAGAAATATAACCTACAAAGTTTGAGGTGGCTTTTAGCAGCAGGTTCTCCTGTAGCACCTAGTCAATTTGATTGGATATATAAAAATATAAAGAAAGATATAGGTTTTGCATCTATATCTGGAGGTTCCGAACTTCTTTCATGTTTTATGTTAGGGTCTCCTTTGCATCCAGTTAGAAGAGGAGAGTTGACTGTAAAAGGATTGGGAATGGCTGTAGAAATATTTGATTCAAATGACAAATCACTAGTTAATAAGCCTGGTGATTTAGTATGTACAGAACCTTTTCCATCAATGCCAATTACATTTTGGGGCAAAGATGGAGATGAAAGATATAAAAAAACTTATTTTTCTGAAAGAGAAGAAATATGGACGCATGGAGATTTAGCTGAAATTAAGTCTCATGGATCTGGTATAATTTATGGTAGAACAGATAATACTTTGAACCCTGGTGGAGTTAGGATTGGTACTGCTGAGATTTATAATATTTGTGAAACTTTGAAAGAAATTGATGATTGTTTAGTTTTTGGTAATAAGGTTAATAATGATGAAGAAATTATTTTATGTATCAAGTCAAATAAACCTTATAGTTTAGATGAAAGTTTTTGTAAATCTCTAAGAAAATTGATTAGAGAAAATACTTCACCTAGGCATGTTCCTAACAAAATTTATGAGGTTAATGATATTCCTTATACGATGAATGGAAAGCGAGTAGAAGGTGCAGCAAGATGGGTTATAGAGGGAAAAGAAGTTCCTAATTTATCATCTTTATCTAATGCAGAATGTTTAAAAGAATATGCAATATTAAACTCTAAAAAATCATTTTAATTATTTATTAAAAATATGTGTGGAAGATTTACATTAAAAAATAAAAAAGCCGTTAAAGAAAAATTAGGCATAGATATAAAACCTAGTTATAATATTACTCCTGCGCAAAAAATCTTAATTTTCGATAGTGAATCTTCTTTATATATTAATTGGTCGTATTCTCCTAATTGGGCAAAGCAGCCAATGAATTTAATAAATGCACGCCATGAAACACTTCATTTAAAACCTTCATTTAAAAATTCTAAAAGATGTTTAGTAATTGCTGATGGATGGTTTGAATGGAAAAACATCCATAATAAAAAGGTGCCATTTTATCATTTTATTAAAAAATCTTTTTTCTTTATGGCGGGTATATACAATGAAAAAGGTTGTGCAATAGTTACTACTAATTCTAGTGAAAACATTAAACATATTCACCATAGACAACCTTTGCTATTAAATAATTCTAATTTATCTAATTGGCTAAATAAGAGAGATTTTAAAAAACAAGATTATGGCGATGAAATAAATTATTATCAAGTTGGTAAGCTGGTTAATTCACCATTAAATAATAATATTAAATGTATTGAAAGAATTTAAACTTTTTTTAATTATAAAATTATTATAGTATTTTTTTATGCATGAAATTAGACCTTATAAATTATCAATAAATAATAATGAAATAGAGGATCTTAAGAGAAGGTTAAATAATACTAGGCTCCCTGATCAAGCACCTATTGAAGCATGGAAAACTGGAACAGATTTAGAATGGTTTAAAAAGTTATTAAATTATTGGAAAGTAAATTTTGACTGGAAAAAATCAGAAAGCGAGCTTAATCATTTTCCTCAGTTTAAAACAAAAATTTCTGATATAGACCTTCATTATATTCATTGTGAAGGCAAAGCTAAAAAAAATATACCATTACTATTAATGCATGGATGGCCAGGATCAATATTTGAATTTTTAGATATTATTCCTATTTTAACTAATCCTATAAAATATGGAATTAAATCAGAGTTTGCCTTTACGATTATTGCTCCTTCTTTGCCTGGGTTTGGATTGTCGTTTAACGCATTTCAAAAACGATTTGGTGTAGAAGAAATTGGAGAATGCTTTAAGCATCTTATGAATAATGTACTAGGGTATAAATCATTTTGTATTCAAGGTGGTGATTGGGGTGCCATGATAGGTACGAGAATGGCTTATAAATATCCTGATCAAGTAATAGGCCTACATTTAAATATGTTAGCTTTGGTTAGAGAATATGAGCCAGGAAAAATATTGTCACCTGAGGAAAAAGATTACATAGATCAAATAAAAAAATGGAGACCAGAAGGAATGGGTTATCAGGCTATTCAAGGCTCTAGGCCACAAACATTAGCTTATGGTTTATCAGATTCCCCCGCTGGATTAGCTGCATGGATTTGTGAAAAATTTTATGAATGGACAGATTGTAAAGGTATTCCTGAAAATTCAATTAGTTTTGATAAAATGTTAGCTAATATATCACTTTATTGGTTTAGCGGTGCTATAGGATCATCTTTCTGGCCTTATTATGCTAGAAACAGAAGATCATGGTTTGTGCCACTAGGTGAAAAAGTTGAAGTTCCAACTGGATATTGTGAATTTCCTAAGGAAATGTTGCGACCACAAAGAAAGCTTGCTGAAAAAACTTATGTTGACATTAAACGTTGGACTAAAATGGAACAAGGAGGACATTTTGCTGCACTGGAAAACCCTGAAGCGTTATCAAAGGAAATGTTTTTATTTTTCAACTCTTTAAATTTATAGAATATTATTCTTAAGACTTATTGCAAAGGCGTAGTCTAGAGCAATTTCTTCAATTTGCCCATCTCTTCCGGACTTTCCACCATGACCAGCTTCCATTTCAGTTTTTAAGAGTAAAATATTTTTGTCTGTTTTAAAATCTCTAAGTTTTGCAGTATATTTTGCAGGTTCATCAAATAATACTCTATTATCAGAAAGGCTTGTAGTAACTAACATATGAGGATAATTCATTTTTTTTATATTATTATAAGGTGCGTATGAATATATGTAATTAAAATGTTTTTTATAGGCTTTTGCATTACCAAATTCTTTGAATTCTCCAACAGTTAAAGGAAGAGAGTGATCTAAATTTGTAGTTAAAGAATCAACAAAAGGAACAGCCATAATAATTCCTAAAAACAACTCTGGTGCCTGATTAACAACAGCCCCCATTAGAAGACCGCCTGCACTACCTCCCATACCTATAATCTTTTTTTTCGATGTATATTTATTTTTTATTAGATAGTTAGCTACTGCAATATAGTCATTGAAGGTATTTTTTTTATTTAGCATCTTACCTTCTTTCCACCAATTCATTCCTCTTTCCATCCCTCCTCTAATATGAGCTGTAACCCAAATTATATCTCTATTAATTAAACTTAATCTAGTTGAAGAGAAACCTGTTCCCATTGAACTGCCATATGAACCATAACCATATAATAAAATATTGGCAGAACCATTTAGTTTAGTATTTTTATGTCTTATTATAGTTAAAGGTACTTTCCTTCCATCTGCAGAATTACACTCACGTCTTTCCACGATATAGTTATTACGATTATGGCCAGAGGGAATTTCTTGTTCTTTAACAAATTTCTTTTTTTTATTTTTTAAATTATAAGAATAGACTCTTTCTGGTGTATTTGGTGAATTATAAGAAATATAAATATTGTCAGTATTTCTATCTTTTTGTTTAAGTGTAACACTTGGGCTATAAACTTTTTCTTTAGAAAAAATAAGTTCTTCTTCTTTGTTATTTACTAAGTTTCTTACAAAAAGTTTAGGTAAGGCGTTAACTGTTTCTGACCTTATCATCCATTTGTTTAACATAGTAAATCCTCCCACTAAAACCTCATTTTTAGCGGGTACTACCTCTTTCCAATCTTTAATATTATTATGAGAACATTTACAAATTTTAAAGTCTTCTGCCTTATCATTAGTATGTATATAAAAATTATTATTCCATGAATTAATAGAATAAATTATCCCTTCTTTCGCTTTTTTAAATAATTTTAGTTTGGCGTTAACTTCTTGTGTAGAAAAATAATGCACTTCACTTGTAGTATGGTCTCCAGAAGATATTAAATAATATTTTTCGTCAGATGTTATACTAATTCCTGCTGTAAATCGTTCATTTTTCTCTTCATATATTAGTTTGTCATTTTTAATTGGAGTTCCAATTTCATGTCTAAATATTTTTTTTGGTCTATGATTGTTATCTAGTTTTGAATAAAAAATATATTTGTCATCTAAACTAAAAGTAATACTTCCAGATGTATCTTTTATTTGAGAAGATATTTTTTTTTTATCACTAATACGTCTAATATATATTGTATAATATTCTGAACCCTTTAAATCTAATGAGTATGCTAATAATTTATCATTATGACTTACATTAATATCTCCTATTCCAAAATAACTTGAATTAGATAATTTATGTTCTTTATTTCCATCCCAATATGTTTCTATTTTATTTGTATTTATTTTTTTTCTCAGTTTTATAGAATAATTTCCTGACTTAGTAGTTTTACTCCAATATTCATATTTTTTATCTTTAAACGGTAGGCTAGTATTGTCTAATTTAATCCTTCCTTTAATTTCTTTAAATAGATCTTTTTGAAGTTTTCTAGTTTTTTTTAGATGGTAGTCGGTATATTTATTTTCGGCTTCGAGATAGTTTCTAACTCTTTTATCAAGTTTCGAACTATCCTTTAACACATCAAGAATATTTTTTTGGTGTATCCAGCTATAGTTATCTTCCCATTTTATTCCATGACATTCTTTAATTTCTAAGATTTTTTTAAGTTTAGGTGCTTTCATAATACCCTGTATTTAATAAATATAGTATTTTAAAATAGTCTAAATTATACTAATGTAAATATACTTTTTAATATTTATAGGGATTAATTATGAGATTAAGACAAATCGCTATAGCGAGTTATAATTTAAATCAGTGTGAAAGAATAATTAATAAAGAATTAAATATTAGTACAGCTCATAGAGATGAAGAAGTTGAACAATACGGCCTTAATAATATTGTCTGTCCAATAGGCGGAGAGTTTTTAGAAGTTGTTTCCCCATTTACTACTAATACTACTGCTGGAAGATTCATTGAGAAAAAAAAGGGACCTGCTGGATATATGACAATATTTCAATGTGAAGATTCTTTAGAAAGAAGAAAATTTATAGAGAGTAAAGGAATAAGGCATTTAAATTCTTTTGACAACGGAAAGTATAGTGATTTTATTATTAACCAATATCATCCAAAAGACTTGCCTGGAGCATTGGTTGAAATAGATTCGGTTAGAAATACCAATTATAAAGAAAAATACGCTGATTGGCCTCCTGCAGGCAAATATTGGAGACAGCAAATTAATGAAGATTATGTTGAAGGTATTGTTGGCGCTACCATTGCTGCAGATAAACCAATAGAATTAGCTGAATTATGGTCAGAAATTCTTGATAGTGAATTAATTACTAAAAAGGATACACCTTGCATTATTTTAGAAAATGCTAGTATTAAATTTATACAGTCTAAAGAAAACTATAATGATTTGGTAGGTATTGATATAAAAGCAACAAAACACAGATTAAGCTTAGGAAGAAGTATTAAAATATTAGGGTTAGATATAAGTTTTGTCTAATTATCTAGCTGTACATTTATTTGTTAAAACTTGAGTCAGAAGTGATTCTTTACATTTTTCCCAATCAGCCAAGCCTTTATCAAAAGGATCAAAATAACGTAGGCTTATAAGTATAAATATAAGTATACAAAGTATTATTCCAATTTTGGACATATTAAAAATTCCTATTTATTTAAATTATATTGCTTTATTATCATAAATAACTAACTACACTTTTATTATATACTTTTCAAATAACGAGATTCTATCCATTTGATTGTTTTTTCAAGAGAAGAAGAGCTTCTTACTTTATTATTTTGGTGATATATTGTCCAGATTTTGAAGTTATTAGACTTTTTTTCGTAAACTATTTTATAAATTGGTGTTTCAAAGGAATGTCTATAAAAACAAAATATTAAATTTTCTTTATGAAGAGAAAAACTATAATCTTTCCATTGGTTTGCTTTTAACATTCTAGAAAATAATGACATTATTTTTGTAAAATCATTATTTTTTATATAAGAGGGTGTTGTGCTCTTAGAAGAATTATAGTTTTTAGTAATAATAAATTTATTTTTCATCTTAACTTAACTACTTTCTCTACTTATATATATATTCGTTTTATTTATTATATTAATCAATTATTAACATTTAGAAAAATTAGTATATATATTAAATATTAATTTATAATAGGAGTTAGATGTGAGTGATGTTTTTCAAGAAGTAGATGAAGAATTACGTGAAGAAAAGTATAAAAGTATATGGCGTAAATTTAGATATTACGTAATAGGTGGCTTAATAGTATTTATATTAGGTATAGCTGCTAATGCTTTTTGGAAAGATTATAACTTAAAAGAAATTAATGATAGATCCGAAAGGTTTTTTACCGCTATTGAAATGGCTCAAGAGGATAAGGTTAATGCAATTACACTTTTAGAAAAATTTGCGAATCAAGAAGAAAGAAATTCAGAGTATAATGCATTGATAGCAAGATTTACTGAAGCGGCAATTAGAAGGTCTGAAAAAGACTTTAATGGAGCTTTGCTAATTTATCAGAGTTTGGAAGATAATAACATATCTAATTTTTATGAGGATTATGCTAAATTATCTTCAGTTGAAATGTTGATTGCATTAAATAATAAAAAAGATGCAAAGTTAATATTAGATGATTTAATAAACAATACATCAGATCTTAAATATATAGCCATGGAGTATCTGGGTTATTTAGAAATAGATGAGGGGAATTTTTCAAAAGCTCGAACTATTTTTACAAATATAGCTGATGAAGCTGCATCATCGGTAAATATGAAAAATAGATCTAGAGAGGTATTATCAATTTTACCATAAATAAAATTATTGAGTATTTTATGCGAATTAAATTAAGATTAATATTATTATATATCATTGTTGGATTATTTATTAATAGTTGTTCATCTCTTAAAGACTTAGACGTTTTTGATTTATATGGCACTTCAAATGAAAGTAAAATAGCAGGAAAAAGATTAGATATAAGTGTTTCTATAAAAGAAATTAAAGTTAGTCCTGATGCCGCTAAAATACCAGTAAAGCTTGATAAACCTGTTAGAAACTCTAACTGGTCTCAAAAAGGAAGTAATAATTATAATTCTCCTGATAATTTGTATATTAATGAAGATATTAAGTTTTTATGGAAAAAAGATATTGGAGATGGTGAGGGCACATATAATAAAATTTATACTCAACCTGTAGGCAATGATTCATCAATATATGTTTTAGACTCTGAGGGAAAATTAGTTTCTATAGATATACAAAATGGAAATATTATATGGGAGAAAGAAGTTTTTCCAGAAGAAGAAAGTATAAACTCTAATATTGATGGAGGGCTTGCTTTAGTTAATAATAATTTAATTCTTTCTTCATCTTATGGTGAAATTATAAATTTAAATTCAATTACGGGAGAAATTATTTGGAAAAAAAATATCTATAAACCAGTACAGGGTGCTCCTGCTATTAATAATGATTTGATTTATCAAATGACTGTAAATAATGAGCTATATGTTTTAGATGTTTTTACTGGAACTGAATTGTGGAGATATAGCGCTTCTCATGTATCAGCAATATCAAATGGTTCTTCTTCGCCGGCTGTTACTAGTGACATTGTTATATTTCCTAGTAATACTGGAGAAATTTTAGCTTTGGACGCTTTAACTGGGTCAGTTTTATGGAATTCATCTTTAGTAATAGAAGGGTCAATTTCTGGAACTTTAGAATTAACAGATATAGACTCAGGTCCTGTAATTCATGATGGTTTAATTTATGCTTCTTCATTGTCTGGAAAATTTGCAGTAATAGATTTGATTAGTGGAACTTTTATTTGGGAAATTCCTATCAAAACTTCAAATAATTCAATTATAAATGGTGATTCAGTTTTTATTTCCAGTGATGATGGTAGAGTTATAAATGTATTAAAAGATAATGGTGAAGTTAGATGGATAGCAAATATTTATGAAGCTTTAAAAATTGAATCAAAAGGGATTCCATTATGTTCAACTCCTATTTTAGCAAAAAGTAATATTATATTATCTTGCTATGACGGCAACGTATTTAAAATAAATAGTAGTAATGGCGACTATGAAAAATTAATTAACTTAGGTGAAGCTAGTTTTATATCTCCCATAATCATTAATGGGCATATAATTTTTTATACCGAAGATGCAGAATTAATAGTTTATCGATAGGAATTGTAATGTTACCTAAAGTAGTAATTTTTGGGCGACCTAATGTAGGTAAGTCCACTTTATTTAATAGACTTATAAAGAGAAAAGCTGCGATAGTAGCGGATATTCCTGGAGTAACTAGGGATAATAAAGGGCTTAAGGCAAATTTAGGAAAATTAGAATTTATATTATATGATACAGCAGGTTTTGAAGAAATTGATGATGGGAATGAATTAAGTAAAAATATTCTAGAAAAGATTAAAGCTATAGTTAGTATTGCTGATATTATTATATTTATGGTTGACGCTAGATCAGGATTAATGCCATTTGATCATTCCTGTGCAAATATTTTAAGAAAGACAATATGTCCTGTTTTATTGATTGCGAATAAAGTGGAATCTGAAGTCCAAAAAAACCAAGCCTATGAATATATAAAGCTAGGGTTTGGAGAACCATTAATTCTTTCAGCAGAACATGGTGTTGGCTTAGGCTCATTAGAAGAAAATTTATCCATAATGATGAAAAATCTAAAAATTGTTTATAAAGAAAATAGTTTAAAAGATAATTCTAAAATAAGGTTAGCTATAGTAGGTCGGCCAAACAGTGGCAAGTCCACATTAATTAATACTTTAATAGGCAAGAATACAGTTTTAACAGGTGATCAACCAGGTGTTACAAGAGATTCAATAATGTTAGACTTTATATGGAAAGACCAAGATATTCAGCTTATAGATACAGCAGGAATGAGAAAAAAAAGTAAAGTAATAGATAAAATTGAGAAATTATCAGTAGAATCTACTATTGATTCCGTAAAATATGCGCAAATTGTAATATTAGTCTTAGATTGTAATGAAGCATTATCTCGTCAGGATTTAGCTATAGCAGGTCATATTATTGAAGAAGGAAGAGTTTTAATTATAGCAGCAAATAAATGGGATATAGTAGTTAATAAAGAAGAAGTAAGAATTGCATTGAGAAATAAATTAAATAAAGCTTTATCTCAGTTAAAAGGAGTAAGTTTATTAGAAATATCAGCTTTAAATAAAAAAGGTATTAATAATTTAATGGATGAAGCGATTAAGATTTATAAAAAATGGAATATAAAGGTTTCTACTTCAAAATTAAATAAATGGTTAAATATAATTCAACAAGTAAATCCACCTCCTTTAAAAGCAGGCAGAGCTATTAAAATTAAGTATTGTACACAAACTAGTACAAGGCCTCCTACATTTACTTTCTTTTCTAATTTAAATGGTGATTTTAGTGAGTCCTATCAAAGATATTTATTAAATAATATGAGGGATGAATTTAAGCTACAAGGAATTCCTTTAAGGTTTATTTTTAAAAATAGTAAAAATCCATATATTCAAGATTCATAGCTATCTTCCATAAAATTTATAAAATTTTTTGCAGCTACTTTTGCAGTATTGATAATTTTTTTATTTTCCCCAGGAAATGCACTACTACGAAGTGCACTGTTGATTGGTCCAGGGTCATATGTACTAACTTTTATATTAGTTTTTGTTGTTTCTTTATGCCAACTATTGATTAATGATTCGATTGCATGACTACTTAATGCATAAGAACTAAAATATGGATCATTATACACTTTTTGTTTACATATGAAAAAATAAGCTCTTCCATATTCTGAAAATCTAAGAAGTGGGTCAAATGCTCTAATTAATTGCCAGTTAGCGACTATATTTATATTAATAACCTTATAGAATTCTTTTGGTAAAATATGATTTATAGGGCTTAATTTTGGATAAAATGACGCACAATTAATTAGTAAATCTAATTTTTTATATTTTTCAAAAATTATACCTCCCAATTTATCTATTGATCTACTATGATTAAGGTCTAAGGGGATGATTTTAGGACTTAATAATGCCTTGTTTTTTATATCGTTATAAAGTTTTTCTAATCTATCTGCATTTTTAGCAACTAATATCAATTGAATATTTTTAGAAATTAAATTATTTGTTATGGCTTTACCTAGTGTTCCGGTGGCACCAACTATAAGTGCAATACGCTTATCCATTTAGTAGTACCTTACTTATCATTTAATAACGATAACTGATTTTTTAAGGCTCCCTCATCTCTATCTATTAACTTGGTAGGATAATCTCCTGTAAAACAATGATCGGTGTATTGAGGGTTATTTGTATCTCTTTTTTTATGTCCCATAGAATGGTAAAGTCCATCTAAAGAAAGAAAGTGCAGACTGTCAAGTTTCAATATTTTTCTAATTTCTTCAGTAGAATTTTTAGAAGCTATTAATTCATTCTTACTTGGAGTATCTATTCCATAATAATCAGGAAATTTTATTGGAGGACTTGAAATTCTCATATGTACTTCTGAAGCTCCAGCATTTCTCATCATTTCAACAATTTTTATAGCTGTGGTACCTCTCACAATTGAATCGTCGATTAAAACAATTTTTTTATTTTTAATTATAGAGCTATTAGCGTTATGTTTTAATTTTATTCCTAATTGTCTAATAGTTTGAGTGGGTTCTATAAAAGTTCTTCCTACATAGTGATTTCTTATAATTCCAAGATTAAAAGGGATTTTAGAAGATTCTGAGTAACCAAGGGCAGCAGGTACACCAGAATCTGGAACTGGAATGACTAAATCAGCATTAGTCTTTAGTTCTAAAGCTAATTGCTTTCCCATATTTTTTCTGCAGTCATACACATTTTTACCATTCATAATACTATCTGGACGAGCAAAATAGATATATTCAAAAATACAAGGTCTAGCGGAAACTTTATTGAATGGTTTATAAGATTTAACTCCATTTTTATCCATTACAACAATTTCTCCATTATCTATATCCCTTATATATTTTGCTCCAATTATATCTAAAGCACATGTCTCAGAGGCTATAATTTTTGCACCTTTTAGTTCTCCCATTACTAATGGTCGAATTCCAAGAGGATCTTTAATAGCAATTAATTTTTTATTTGTTAAAAGTCCTATACTATATGCACCTTCGAGTTCAAACAAAGCGTCAATTATTTTTTTTATCATAGTTGATTTTTTACTTTGCGCTATTAAATGTAAAAGCGCTTCTGTATCGGTAGTAGATTGAAATATTGCTCCTCTTTTTACTAAATTTTTTCTTAATTCTATACCATTTGTAAGATTACCATTATGTGAGCATGCAATCCCACCTCCTATTAAATCAGCAAATAAAGGTTGAATATTTTTTAAAGAAGTATTTCCAGTAGTTGAATATCTAACATGTCCTAAGGCTGAATTTCCTGGCAATCTATCTATAACCGATGCTTTAGTAAAATGATCTCCTACTAGTCCCATATATGGTTCATTATTAAAGTTTTTTCCGTCGAAAGAGACTATTCCAGCACTTTCTTGACCTCTATGTTGAAGAGCATGTAAACCTAGAGCAGTTAGAGCCGCTGCGTCTGGATGGCCAAAAACTCCGAAAACTCCACATTCTTCTTTAAGTTTATCATCATACATAGATAGTTATATTTTCTGTTAAATTTATATTTATTTTAGCATTTTTATATTATTTGCACATTCACAATTTTTAATTGTTTTCATTTGTTTCAATAGTTTCTATATTATTTAACCGATTCATTTGTTCTCTCTCTGCTGGTGTATAAGAACTCTCGTTTTCAATGTCTTTATCTACTGTGGGTTCATTAAATAATTTATTTTTATCAATTAACCTATTTAAATCTAGTTCTTCTATATTTATTGCCTTTATGTCTATAGTAAAAAAATCATTAGGCAAAATATTTTTTAAATAATTAGTAACAGAAATAATTATTGGGTAGCTGAAGGCATTGTATATCCACTTAGGCAAGGCATTATTTATCCATACTGTTTGATTACCCGCTATAAATAGAACTATTATTAAGAGTATTGCTCTAATTATTCCAAAAATCATTCCCATAATTCTATCTAAAGGTGCTAACAAAGAATTTTTAATGTTTTTCGAAATAAGATTAGATAGGATAGTTAAAATAATGATTGAAAATAAGAATAATATTCCAAAAGAAATTGCATCGGCAATAATATTAGTTTCAATAAAGCTTAAAGTTATTGTTTTTAAATCGGAATAGTATTTAAATGCAATCCAAGCTGCTAATAACCAATTTATAATAGAAAGAGCTTCTTTAATAAAACCTCTGCTATATCCAATAACTAAAGAAATAAGTATTCCTAAAAATAATATTATATCTAGCATATTGATATTTATATTATTAAATTCCATTTACAATTTTCTTATTAATTATGTTTATAAATACTTTATACCTTTATACTAAAATTTATGCGATTATTTTAGGAATATTTTTTCCCATACTACATAATATTTCATAAGGTATAGTATTGTTTTCCTTAGCGAATTTTTCTAAGCTCCTATTGGGTCCAAAAATTTCTACAACATCTCCTGTTTTTATATCACCATATTTAAATTTACTTATATCTATAACAGTAAGGTCCATTGAAACTCTTCCTAATATATTTAACCTTTTATTTCTTATATATACTGATCCTTTATTAGAGAGTAATCTTGAAAAACCATTTGAATAGCCTATAGAAATAGTAGCTATAATACTGTCTTTTTTTAATTTTAATGTTTGTCCATAGCCTATGGAAGTATTTTTAGACGCTTTTTTAATTTGCGTTATTTGTGCATATAGAGAAAAAACTTCTTTTAATGGATTATGTTTTTTAACTAGAGGGTTTATGCCCCAAAAAGCTGCACCAGGCCTAACAATATTTAATGAATATTTTTTTCCAAGCCATAATCCTGAAGAATTACATATACTTGATTTAATAGATTTTTTAACAATTTTGCTTAGAAGCTTGTTACATTTCTTTAGTTCATTCAATTGTTTAAGATTTAAATTATTATTTTTATCTTCAGCGCAGGCTAAATGAGTCATGATAAATTTAATATTTAATTTATTAAAGTTTTCAGTATTTTCTTTATTTAATAAATCAGAGTAAGGAATTCCAAGTCTATTCATTGCAGTATCTATATGTATTATACAACTATTATTGTTTTTATTATTTTTTATAAATGCTTTTATTTCATCTATAGAATTTAGAACTGGAGTTAAATTATATTTTTTTAAAACTTTTGTATTAAGAGGTTTTCCACAATTTAAGATATAAAGTTCTATACTTTTATATTTTTTTCTTATTTCTTTTCCTTCAGATATATTTGCTAAAAACATTTTTTTATATCCAAGTTCGATTAATATCTTGGCAATTGTTAAAAGCCCCATTCCATATGCATTTGCTTTAATAACTGGACAAATTATTGCATTGTTGCTTTTTTTTGAAATAACACTTGAATTATAAGCTATACTTTTCTTATTAATTAAAAATAGACTTCCACTTTGAGATAAATATTTATTATATTGGTTTTCGAAGGAAGCACTAATTTTATTGATTACCATTATCTTCCCTATAATCTTCTGCTAGATCAGAAAATTTAGTTAATGATGGTTCAAAATGAAGCTTAATATTGCCAATAGGTCCATGACGTTGTTTTGCAATTATAACGTCAGCAGTATTTTGTACTTTTTCAAGTGTTTCTTGCCATTCAAGATATCGATTATGAAACTTTTCATCAGTTTCTGTACTAGTTTTTCTAGGTTCTGATCTTTCTTCATAATATGATTGTCTATAAACAAACATAACTACATCAGAATCTTGTTCTATTGTCCCAGATTCTCTTAAATCGGCAAGTTGGGGTCTTTTATCTTCTCTTTGTTCTACTGCTCTTGATAGCTGGCTTAAAGCAACTAATGGAACATTAAGCTCTTTTGCTATAGCTTTTAGACCTTGAGTAATTTCTGAAATTTCTTGCACTCTATTATTTGAAATATTAATAGCACTCATAAGCTGTAAATAGTCTAATACTATTAATTTTAAACCATGCATTCTCTTAATTCTTCTTGCTCTAGTCCTTAATTGAGGAACGGATAAAGCAGGTGTCTCATCAATAAATAATTTTCTTTCTTGAATATTTTGGCTAGCTCTAACTAAATTAATAAATTCATCATTGCTAAGTTGACCTCTTCTAATTTTTTCAGAAGATATTTTTGCTTCTTCTGCTAATATTCTATTAGTAAGCTGTACGCTAGACATTTCTAAAGAACAAAAAAGAATTCCATCATCATTTTCATTTTCATATTTTTTTGCTGCTTCAAAGGCTATATTAGTAGCTAAAGCAGTTTTTCCCATACTTGGTCTTCCTGCTATTATTATTAAATCAGATTTATGTAGACCACCTAAAAGTTCATCCATAGACTTTAAACCTGAAGATATTCCTGATAATTTACCATCTCTATTATGAGCATTTTCTGCACTTGATATTGTTTCAGCGATTGATTCTGAAAAAGACATAGGTCCTTTATTTGATTCTCCTGTCTCAGCAAGTGTAAATAGTTTACTTTCTGCCATTTCAATTTGTGAATTAGCACTATCATCAATATTTGGGTTAGCTGCTTTATTTGCTACTTCTTGAGCTAATCTAATTAAATCTCTTCTAAGAGATAAGTCATAAATTAATTTTGCATAATGATCTGAATTAGGAGCTATATCTGAGGCCTCACTAAGTTTAACTAAATAGTTAGTACCATCTATTTCTATCAGTGCAGGGTCTTTCTCAAAATATTGATTAAGTGTTATAGAATCAGCAACTTGACCATTATTTATTAATTTTTGAGCTGCTTCATATATCCTTCCATGAACAGGAACAAAAAAATGCTCACTTTTTAATGCAATATCATATGTTATTCTATTATAAATTTCATTATCAACTAATATTGAACCTATTAAAGCCTCTTCCGCCTCAATAGAATGGGGTAAAGAGTTAATATTTGAATCCTTAATATTGGAAGTGTTTATATCTTGAATGTTATTCAGCATATTAAATTAATAGCACAAAATTAATTAACTATTTAATGTGAATTACGTTAATTATCTTAATTACGTTAATAAGTAATTATTAATTTGCTTGTTCTTCAGTATTTTCTTGATTTTCTATTTTAGCTTCGGTTTTATCTTCTTCTTGTATTTCTTCTAATTTATCTTCTGCCTTAACTTCAACTTCTTCACTAGTAATCTCTATATCTGCTAGATTTTCTATTTCTTCAGATTTAAAAGTCAATTCTTCTAATGTTCTTCCAATATTAACTTTAATATTGATAATATGTTCTGGGTGAATTACTACTCTAACTTCATGTTGCCCAACAGTTTTTATGACAGACTTCAGTACTATTTGTTTTTTCTCAATTTTATGCCCTTGATTATTTAATTCATCTGAAATATCTCTTGTGCTAACAGAACCATATAATTGTCCTGAATCACTAGCTTGTTTAATAATATTTATACTTACATCCTGCATACTTTTTGCAATTTTTTCAGCAGCGGAAAGTTTATCTTTATTTAGTTTTTCGTACTTTTCTTTTTCTTTTTCATAAATTGATAAATTTTCTTTATTTGCACGAAGAGCTTTATTCTGGGGAAGCAAATAATTTCTCGCAAAGCCATCCTTTACTTTTACTACATCGCCTAATTTTCCTATTTTTTCAATTCTTTCTAATAGAATAACTTCCATTGTTTCTCTCCTAATAGTAATTTTTAAAAGACTTTATACTAATTAATTATCTAATCAATATTTCTATTAATTTTTTTTATATTTCAATTGTCTAAAATCATAGAAATATTCTATTACTCCTATTGCTGTTATAATAGGTAAGGATATTGGTATTAAAAAAATAATAGTATAGAATGTATAAATTAATACATCACTTATTTTTTTCTGCTTAAAAAATAATTGTACTACTCCAAAGCCTTGAATAGTTACCGGAATAGCATAAATTAAAGCTAACGATCTAAACCATATACCGTTGTCATTACTTAATAATGAGGCAGGTATTAAAAACAATATAAATAAAAATATTAGCCATCTTTGTAATTTTAAATTTATTAATTTATCTTTTAAATTGATAGGTTTTTTAAAATATTTAGTGACTATAAATCTAGCACAGATCAAATTAATTATTAATATTAAATTCCAGGAAAATATCATAATAGATGGAGCTAAATCTAAAATTGATTGATCTATTATTACACTATTATTTAAGCTTTGATTAAGATATTCAGTAAAATTATTTGTAATATTTTTAATTTTATCTCTATAGAAATAATTAATTACGATATATAATATTGAATTAATTAATGTAAGCTTTGATATAAAATTTAGATAATTAAATTTATTTTTACTTCTTTCAAAAAGTATTAAAGTGATAGGAAGAATATTTGTAATAAAAAATAATATTCCAACATTAAAAGATGTAACAGAAGTCATTATTACAATACTAAATATTGCGCTTATAAATATTCCAGTTATTCCAAAATAAAGGCCACAAATAAATATAGGTAGAGCAGAGAAGTAAGATAGAAAGATTAAATATATACCAAAGTACTTAAATCCAATAGCAAATAGACATGAAACCATACCTGCAATTAAAGAATTTAAAATAGCCTTTAACGGCATTAAACAATCCTAAATAAAAAAACTATCTTTCAAGATAAGGAATTAGAGCAAGCACCCTTGCTCGTTTTATTGCTTGTGCAAGTTTTCTTTGTTTTGGTGCTGATACTGCACTTATTCTTGCAGGAATAATTTTACCTCGTTCAGAAACAAATTTACTTAATGTTCTAGTATCTCTATAGTCTATAGCAATTCCTTCAGGTCCACTAAATGGGCAAGTTTTCTTCCTTCTAAAAAAAGGCTTAGATCCAGCAGAATCACTATCTTCAAATTTTTTACTGTCTTTTTGCAAAATATTACTCCTATAATTGCCAAGATAAATATTAAAATATATTAATTTTCTGTTGCTTTTTTTGCTAGAATAGATGGTTCAGTATTTATACTTTCCGTTTTTAGAGATAAATATCTTATCACATTCTCGTCTATTCTCATATTTCTTTCTAATTCTTGAATGGCAAGACCATTTCCATCAATTTTAAGAACTATATAATGTCCTTTTTTATTTTTTTCTATTTTATATGCTAAATTTCTTAATCCCCATGATTCCGTATCTACTAAATTAGCATTATTGTTTTCTAATATTTTTTTAAAATTATCCACTGTATTTTCTAAGTCTTTTTCACCTAGCTCTTGCCGAGCTATAAATATACTTTCATAAAATGCCATTTTTTATCTTTCTTGTACTAATTTAACTTATATGGAGAGTTTACATAACCTAAAATTACTTTTTAGGCAAACTTTCTTATCAATAAGTTATAAAAAAAGTATTAAGATAATAACAATTAGTTTAAAATTATGTCATGAATAAACTATTTTAAAGGATTTACTTATGACGAATGCATTTATATTTCCAGGACAAGGATCACAAAAAGTTGGAATGGGAAAAGATTTATATGATAATTTTCCTGTAGCTAAAGAAGTATTTCAAGAGGTTGATGATGCTTTATCTATTAATTTATCTAGAATTATATTTCAAGGAGAGGAAGAGGAGTTAAAATTAACAATAAATACTCAACCGGCTTTAATGGCCGTATCTTTTGCGATTGTTAGGGTCATAGAAGGTCTTATCGGTAAAAATTTATCAGAAGTTGGTAAATTCACTGCCGGCCATTCTTTAGGAGAATATTCAGCTTTAGTCTGTGCAAGATCTATAAAATTAAACGATGCAGCAAAAATATTAAGATTAAGAGGAGAATTTATGCAAAATGCAGTACCTTTAAATATTGGTGCTATGGCAGCTTTGATAGGAGTAGACACAAATATAGTAGATGAAATTAGATCAAAATATGTAGAGAAAGATGAGATTATTGATATAGGTAATGATAATGCCCCGGGACAGTTTGTAATTTCTGGACATAATTCTGTTGTAGATAAAGTTATTGCTAATCATAAGGCTTTTGGTATTAAGAGAGCTATAAAACTTCCAGTTAGCGCACCTTTTCATTGTCGCTTAATGGAAAAAGCTAGAGAAAACATGGAAAGTTATATTCAGGATTTAGAATTATTAAGTCCTAAATTAATTTTAGTTAATAATGTAGGAGCTGCTCCTTTAACAGAAATAAATAAAATAAAAGATAGTCTTGTTGAGCAAATTACTAATACTGTTAGATGGAGAGAAAGTGTTGATAATATGTGTGACTTAGGTGTTGATAATTTTATTGAACTAGGTGCAGGCAATGTTCTATCTGGTTTAGTAAAAAGAATTAATAAATCAGTAGATTCTAGCTCTATTCAAAATATTGAAAACATTGAAAATTATATTAATATTCTTGAGGGTTAGATGAATTTAATATATATAAAATTTAATGTTCAATTTAAAAAATAAAACTGCTCTAGTTACAGGTGCCTCTGGTGGAATAGGAGAGGCTATTGCTGAAGCTTTGAATAAACAAGGTGCAAAAGTATGTATCACCGGAACTAATGAGTCTAAATTAAATAACATTAATCAAAAGTCTTCAATGTCTTATAGTCAGATAATATGTAACTTAAATAAAAGAGAAGAATTAAAGAATTTAGTAAGTAATGTAGAAAAAGAAATAGGTAATATTGACATATTAGTAAATAATGCTGGTATTACTAAAGATCAACTTGCGATGAGAATGTCAGAAGAAAGTTGGGATGATGTTTTAGAAACAAATTTATATGCCTCATTTTATTTATCTAAATCTGTTATTCGTAATATGATGAAAAAAAAATTTGGAAGAATTATTCAAATAAGTTCCGTAGTAGGTTTTACTGGAAATCCAGGACAAGCTAACTATGTTGCATCAAAAGCTGGTCTAATAGGAATGACTAAATCATTGGCATTAGAAGTAGCCAGTAGAAATATAACAGTAAATTGTATAGCTCCTGGATTCATTAAAACTTCTATGACTGATGCATTAACAGAAGAGCAAAAAAGTAAATTATTAGAAAAAATTCCTTCACAAAAGTTTGGGTTGCCTGAAGATGTTGCAGCCGCTGCAGTTTTTTTAGCTTCTGATGAAGCTTCATATATAAATGGTACTACTATTCACTTGAATGGCGGTTTAGCTATGATTTAGAAATAATATATAAATATAGCAAGTATTTTTTTTAAAATTATATTAAAAAGAAAAAATAATACTTGAATATATATAAATAATTTGTGAGAACATAAATAATTATAGTTTAATAAACTTAAATGAGGAAGAAAATAAATGAGTGATATTTCTGAAAGAGTAATTGCAATAGTAATAGAACATCTTGGTGTTGAAAAAGATAAAATTACTGAAAATTCTAGTTTTATAGATGATTTGGGAGCAGATAGCTTGGATACAGTTGAGCTAGTTATGGCATTTGAGGAAGAGTTCAGCATAGAAATTCCAGATGATGCTGCAGAAAAAATTACTACAGTTAAGGATGCTATAGGCTTTATTGAGAGTCAAAATTCTTAATTTTTCATTATTGGGAGATTTATTTTTATGAAAAGAGTAGTTGTTACTGGTTTAGGACTAGTTACTCCTCTTGCAGGGTCTGTAAATAAATCTTGGGATAAACTTATAAATGCTGAGTCGGGCATAGGTAGAATAGAAGGCTTTGATGTGGAAGACTTGCCAGCAAAAATAGCTGGACATGTTCCAAATTCAGAACAAGAAGATGGTTTTGATCCTAACAGATGTTTGGAGTTAAAAGAACAAAGAAAAGTAGATAGATTTATTCTATTTGCAATTGATGCAGCTTACCAAGCAATTAAAGATAGTAAATGGGAAGCTAAAAGTGAAGAAGACTCATATCGATCTGGAGTATTAATAGGCTCAGGTATAGGCGGTCTTTCTACTATAGAACAAGCTACATTAGTTTTAAAAGAAAAAGGACCAAGAAGACTAAGTCCTTTTTTTATTCCTTCTTGTTTAATTAACTTAGCTTCTGGACAAGTATCAATAAAAAATAATTTTAAAGGTCCAAATTTATCAGTTGTTTCTGCATGCTCTACTGGTGCGCATGCAATAGGAGATGCCGCTCGTTTGATTAGAGCGAATGAAGCCGATGTTATGGTTGCGGGTGGATCAGAGGCAGCTATTACACGTTTAGGTATAGGAGGGTTTGCTGCAGCAAGAGCCCTTTCAACTAGTTATAATGATAATCCAACAACAGCCTCCCGCCCATGGGATGAGGGAAGAGATGGCTTTGTAATGGGAGAAGGGGCAGGATGTGTAGTTTTAGAGGATTATGAACACGCTAAATCTAGAGGAGCAAAAATATATGCTGAAATATTAGGATATGGATTGTCTGCTGATGCATATCATATAACAGCCCCATCTGAGGATGGAGATGGAGGATATAGAGCTATGCAAGCTGCAATAATTAATGGAGGAGTTGATATTTCAGAAATTAATTATATTAATGCTCATGGAACTTCTACGCCATTAGGAGACGAAATTGAATTAGGTGCAGTAAAAAAATTATTTCAAGATAATATTTCTAATTTATCTGTCAGTTCTACTAAATCTTCTGTTGGACATATGTTAGGAGCTGCTGGGGCAGTAGAAGCAATTTTCTCTATACTTGCTGTTAGTAATGATATTATTCCTCCAACGTTAAATTTAGAGAATCCTTGTGATAGTGCAGAAGGTTTAGATTTAGTGCCTTTAAAGGCCAAAGAAAAAAAAGTAAATATAGCTTTATCAAATTCTTTTGGTTTTGGAGGAACAAATGCTTCATTAATTCTAGGTAAGGTTAAATAGTACATTAATACTTTTAGAAAAAAAAAATATAAATTTTTTATTATTCTAATTTCAATACTTATTAGTTTTATTTTTGTAAAAATTTTTTATATATATCCAAATCAATATTCAAATTTAGAAAAAGAAATAACTATAGAAATACCTAAATATAGTTCATTTTATGAAATTGCAGATATTTTAGAAAATAATAGAGTTATAAGAAATAAATATATTTTTATAATTTATTCAGTTTTTTCTGGTAAAGCAAAATCATTAAAGGCAGGAGAATATGTTTTTAATAGTGCTTTTACAAATAAAATGATTTTAAGAAAATTATATATGAATGACGTTAAATTGTATAAAATTTTAATACCTGAATGTTATTCAAATAAACAAATAAAATCTTATTTATTAAGATATTTTACAAAGTTAGAAAGTTTTGAAGAATTTCAAGAGGGAGATTTTTTTCCTAGTACATACTATATTTCCAAAGATACTAAAATTACTACCCTCTTAAATATGATGCACGGTAAAGCTCAGGAAGAATATAGCCAACTTTATAGAAAATATAAAAATAATATTTCTACTATATTAAAAAATGAAAAAGAAGTTCTTATTTTAGCCTCAATAGTTGAATCAGAAGCTAAGCTAAAGAAAGAAAAACAAAAAATTGCAGCTGTATTTTTGAATCGCTTAAAAATTGGTATGAAGTTACAATCTGATCCTACTGTAATTTATGGAATAAACAAAACAGTACATAAGAAAAATTCTTTAACTAAAAATGACTTATTAACAAAACATAATTGGAATACATATAGGATTTATGGATTACCTCCTACTCCGATTTGTAATGTAGGAATAGATGCATTTTACGCAGTATTAAACCCTGAAAAAAGTAGCAACCTTTACTTTGTTGCAGATGGCCAAGGGGGACACATTTTTTCGAAAAATTATCAAGAACATTTAAAAAATATAGAAAAAGTATATAAAAAATAAAATTGTTAATTTAATATTTTATATTTATAGTGAATCAAATGAAAATTTTAAAAAAAAATAAAGGCGTAATGCTAGTTTTATCCTCTCCATCAGGAGCAGGAAAAAGCTCAATATGTAGAGCTTTATTAGATTTAGATAAAAATTTATATTTATCAATTTCTACAACCACAAGAAAGAAAAGGCCTAATGAGGTTTCTGGAATAGACTATAACTTTGTAACGTTAGATGAGTTTGAATACAAATTAAGTCAAAATAATTTTATAGAACATGCAAAAGTATTTAATAATTTTTATGGCACAGATAAATCTATTGTAGAAAATAAAATTAATGAAGGTAAAGATTTATTATTTGATATTGATTGGCAAGGTGCTCAGCAACTAAGGGAAAAGATGAGAGAAGATATTGTATCAGTATTTATTTTACCTCCCTCAAAAAAGGAACTTGAAAGAAGATTGAAAGAAAGAGGTCAAGATACAGATGAAGTAGTTAAAGAAAGGATGAGTGAGGCGACTGCAGAAATTACTCACTGGGCTGAATATGATTATGTAATTATAAATGAAGACTTAAATTTAAGTGTAAAAACCGTATTAGGTATATTACATTCTGAAAGAATGAAAAGGATAAGACAAATTGGGTTGGGGGAATTTGTTAGATCTATAAGTCTTGATAATTAGATAGTATAGAAGATAGTTTTTCATAATTTTTTAATGTTAATTCTTCTGGTCTTTGGCTTGGATTAATATTTACTAAATTACATATTTTTATTGGGTCACCAAATTTGGATAATGAAGATTTGATTTGTTTTCTTCTTTGATTAAATAATATTTGAGTGACTTTTTCCAAAGTATTTTTATCTATATATTTATTTAATTTTTTAGGGGTAATCTGTACAATTGAGGAATTAATCTTAGGTTTTGGTGTGAAAGCCGAAGAGGGAATATTCATAACAATTTTAGAATTAGTCATTATTCCTAATAGAATAGAAAGTCTACCATATTTTTTTGAACCCGGTGTAGCAACTATTCTTTCTGCTACTTCTTTCTGGAACATTAAGGTCATTTTATTTATTCCTTTTGGGAAAGGTATCCAATTTAATAGAAGTTTAGTTGCAATCGAGTATGGAAGATTAGCAATTATTTCTGCATGACTAATATGGTGTTTTTTTAATAAGTCATTTATGTCTATATCCAGTGCATCTTCATTTTCTATTACAATTTTATTTTTAGAGGCTAAATTTAATTTAGTAAGGGCACTAATAAACCTGTCATCTTTTTCTATAATTATTATTTTTTTTGCACCATTTAAAAGTATAGATCTAGTTAATGAGCCTGGTCCAGCACCTATCTCTATTACAGTATTATTTTTAATACTATCACTTAATTTAGCTATTTTATTTGTTAAATTTATATCTAGAATAAAATTTTGACTTAGTTTTTTTTTAGCTTTTAAATTATATTTTTTTATAGTTTTAGAGATACTTGGAAGTTCTTTAATCGCCTCATAAATTTCATCATTCATAAATTATATTCTTACATCTATAAGGGCTTTCCTATTTAAGTCTAATAGATACCTCTCTTTTAGTATTGTCGTGGATCTGTTTCTAATATTATCTTTAATCATTTCTTTTAATGCGTATTCTTGATTTAAATCTTTATTATAATTACATATCATAGTAACATAAATTCCATCATCAGCCACAATAGGTTTACTTGGTTGATTAACATTTAAATTTTTTAATTCTTCAATAAAATATTTAGGTAATTTTTTTAATAAAATTTTTCCCAAATATTTTCCTTTTTTATTTCCATAAATTTTTGATAATTCTGTCATATCATCGCAGGATTTTAAATTTTTTGTTTTATTCTTAATATCTTCTATGAATAGATCAATTTTATTTTTATTAATTGGTAAATCAGTGCTAATAAAAGCAATATCTGAAACTGTTTGAGAAAGTTCTGGAATCTTGAATTCTCTTTTTTCATCAATTTTAATAATTGAAACACCTGTATTAGTTAATACTAATTCTGAAATTTCATCTTTTTCCATAGTTTCAATTTGTAAATAAATATCCTTATTTATTTTATTTGTTAATTTCCAATTATTATTTTTATAAATTCCAGTTCCATTTTCCTGTATTCTTTTTCCTATTACATGGAAGTTATTCTCTTCTATAATTTTTTTTCTTATTTGTTTAGCAATTAAAATTATATCTTCTTTTTTTGATAAATTAGAAAAATTAAAAGAAATTTCTGAAAATTTATATTCCATTTTACCATTATTAGCCAATAAGTTATTATATTCATTATTTACTTCGTTATTATTAATAACAACCTTTGGTCTAATAATATTCTGTAATAATTTCTGCATTATTAAATTAGATTTTAATCTAATAGGAAGCGCTGATTTAGGCACACCATTTTTAAATAAAGTTTCAATTAGTTGATTCTCTGGCATATTATTTTGTTTTTCAATAAACTTTATATTGTTTTCTACTTCTTGATTAGTAACTCTAATCCCTAGTTTTTTTGCTTCTTGATGTTGAAGCCTTTCACTAATTAGTGATTGGAGAACCTGGCCAGATAAGTTTTTTCTTGTTTCTAAATTATTAGGTAAATTAGATGAAATAATGATTAGTCGTATTCTAGCATCAAGGTCCATCATTGTAATGGGTTCGTCATTAACTATTGCTACTATGCTTAGTAAATTAATTGCTTCACTATTAGTTTGAGCTAATAATTCCTTAGAATTACAACTAAAAATTAAATAAATTACTAAAATGAATCTAATATACATTAATCTTTCCAAGCAAACTAAAAACCAACTAAGTTAAAGCTAAGAGAATATTCAGTTGTGTCGGGAATATCAATTAAATTTTGATGTTTTCTAGAAGCTTCTAGTCTTATAATTATACACTCATTATAAAACTCTAAAAAACCTGAACTATTAATTGCATTACCCCAATTACTATCTCTTAGATCTCTACTTTGCCTTATATTACTTCTCCAATTATCATTAATGTTCCAAGTAAGAGATATTTGAGCTTGCTCGGATAACATTGTTTGTGTCATTACTGGATCATCACGTATCATAGTATAATCTATATTGGCAATTAATGGTTTAGTACTTAACCCAATATTTAAGGTATCTCTTTGTGATCTAAAGTTTAAACCATCTCTTCTAAAATGGTAACCTAAAAAGAAAGTACTCTGATAATCATAAATTATGTTTCCAACTATATTGGATAATTTTTTATTTAAACCTGTTCCAGATATATATTCGTCTTGAGGCTTAGTTACGTTCCAAGATCTCCCTATTAAACTTTTAAATTCTCCAAATTCATTAAAATTAAAATTAGATTTAACACCTAGATTAATTTTACTTCCTTCTTCCACCCTGTCTATACCAGGAAACCTATTTGATGAAAATAAATTATGATCACTCAGTTCAAGATCAATACTATCTAAATTATGAATGGAGTCAGGATTACCGCCTTTGGGTGCAATAATTCCTTGGATAATAGGTTCAATTAGAAATGAATTATTATTATAGTAACTGATTACAGGAAAACTAATCATAGTATCAAATTTTGGAATAGCTCTAAAACTTGAATGTGTTCCTAATTTCCCTATAACTTTAGAATTATCTGTTTTTTTATTTCTAAAAATATCTGTAAGAGTAGAAAATGAAGATTTAATAACGTAACCGTTAGAGCTTATTTTATTCTTACTCCAAGATGTCTTTATAGATAGTTTTTGTGCATTAGAGGCATCCGCTTTGGAAATCATATTGCCATCTATACTAATTTTTCTTATTACTCCATTATCATAAGTTTTGTTCCATAACATTTTTATATTTGGTAAGATAAGAGGAATATTTCTATTACTTTTAAAAGCGTCAAGAGGTTGAAAATACATTCCTTCTATTTTAGCATAAAAATCTTTATCACTTCCTGTTAAGTATATTCGCTGATTAAGATGTAAATCACTTTCATTTCCCATCTTGTATCTTTGCATATAAGAAAAGTCGCTTGCTCTTATTGCATTTATACCTACTATCCAATTTTTACTTAGTCTTTCAGCAGCTTTTATGTCAATATGTCCTCTAAATTTATTACTTTCTTTTCCATCAATATTAGTATGACTTCCTCTTGTGAAACTTAATTTCATATCACTCGAGCCTCTTTTTCTGAGAGATCTGTAATGAGACTCAATAATAGGTCCCTCGTTGCTTGTCATAGTTGGAGTTAATGTTAAATCTTTGTGTTTAGATAAGGCAAAATAATAGGGTTGTGAGTAACTTAGACCAAATGTTGTATTATTTTTAAACTTTGGACTGAGTAACCCCGATGATATTTTTTTGGATGGATCTGCATGACTTAGATAAGGAACATAAATTATTGGAACCCCATATACATCAAAAAGCATATTTTCATAGCTAATAATACCTTCTTTAATATTTCTATTAGACTTTAATGCTCTTATTTGCCAAATGGGAGCTGAGTTATCACTTTCTTCACAAATTTTGCATCTAGTATAGCTTACTTTTTCAAGTTTATCTCCATTTTCTTCATCTCTAATAATTATTGTCGCAGATAATAATGAACCATCACTCAATGTGGAATTAAAATTTTTTATAACTCCTTTTTTTAAATCACCTTGAAGCTCCATTCTATCGGAAAAATAAATATTATTATTTTTGTCACTTAGGCTTACATTACCTTCAGCTAATATGTAGTCTTTTTCTTCATCGTAAGTTAATTTGTCTGCTTTTAAAACCTCTATACCATTTATTATCTCTACATCACCTATTGCGGTTATTAATGATATTTCTTCATGATATTCAATAGTGTTAGCAGTTAAAAAACTATTTTTAGTTTCTATCTGATCCGCAATGGTTGGAAAAATAATAAAAATTTGAGATATTATTATTAGTATAAATTTAACAAAAATATATTTTAAAACCAATTTAAATTTATCCATCTTCTAAATAAAGTAATAAGCTTGTACTTAATAATATTGGCACAAACGCTGGAAGCCAAGCAGCAAGTAATTCAGGAGCTTGAGACCCTTGGCCTAAAGCAGCTATAACATCATTTAAGAAAAAGATAACAAATGCTATAATTATAGCAATAAATAATCTTTTACCAGTTCCATGCCGGCCTAGTGGCTTTACACAAAAAACTGCCCCTAGAAGAACCATGCCAATAAAAAAGATGGGTGAAGAGATCATTTTATGAAAATAAATTACATGTTTTCTTGAGTTAAAACCTGCTTTATCAATTATTTCAATAAATTTTAATGTATCCCAAAATGATATAGTTTCTGGCTTTGCAAAACTCTCTTTTATTTGTGAACTAGTAAGCTTAGTAGGAAGTTGTAGTTCTATAAACGTTGAAGTTATAAGATTATTATCAGTTTTAATGCCTTTATTAATTTTCCAATAGCCATCTTCTAATTTAGTTGTCTTGCCATCTATTCTTTCAATAAATTCATTATCTTTACCATATTTAAAAATTATAACGTTATTTAATGTCATATTTTTAGGGTCTATTCTATCTGCATGAATAATAGCAGTTTTATCTTCTTCTTTTTGATATAACCAAAAACCTCCTCCAGATAGTTGAAGATTATTATTATATTTATTAAGGTACTCGCTTTCTAATTGTGCTAATTTTTTTTGTGTAACTGCTGTAATTGAACTAAACACAGTTATACTAAAAATACCAATTAAAAAAGCTAGGATAATATGTGGCAAACAACAATACCATATATTTAAACCTGAAGCTCTAGCTATAGTAAGTTCAGAATTTTTTGAAAGTTTCAATAATGACATCATTGAACCAAAGTAAAAAGAATATGGAAGTAAATTTTGTATGTTTATAGGTAATTTGTATAAAGTCATTTTTAGGCAAATGTAGAATGAGTTATCTACTAAATTAGGTATTTGCTTGCTATACTCAACTAATTCACTTAAAGAAGCTATCAAGCATAATATTGAAAGTACTGTTATAAAATATAAAAATGCATGCCTTGTAAAATAATACATTAATGGAGATAAAATAAAATTCATTAATTTATCCTATTTTTATAAAATATAGTTTTTTTAAAAATATTTATGCTATTTGAAATAAAAAATAATATAATCAAATATAAAAATAATATAGAGATATAAATAAGTAATGTAGTATTGTGATATTGAATGATTATCTGTGGAGAAATAATCAAATAGATTTGCATTGTTAAGGCTGCCGAAATCGGATAAAATAGTCTTTTAGCTGATGTTTTGCGATCAAATTTTCCTAATATAGAGGCCATAGCGCCAATAAGTACCATTATCACTATAAAAAAAGGTGTATATATTCTTTGATGTGCTTCTGCTATAAATTCTTTTTTGTAAAGTTTATCTATCTCTTCATCTGGATTAATTAGTTCATAAAATTTTCTTTCGCTTGCTTCTCTAAACCTTGAAGTATTGTTTTTATTATAGTTTTTTATATTTAACGTATATTGATCAAAATATAATATTGAAATATTTTGGTTCTCATTGATTTCTTGTCTATTACCGTTAATCAATAAAAATCGAGCGCCTTTCGGAGTGGATACAATTTTACCTTGCTCAGCATTAATACTTACTTTCTTACTTTTATCTCTAGCATCATGAATCATAATTCCTTCTAAATTTCCTAATTGATCTCTTTCTTTGATAAAAATTGTAAGCCCTTGAATAGGAGATGAAAATACTTTTTCTTGAAATAAGGTGGATATATAATTGTTTCTTATTTCATGTTGTAAATTTTTAAATTTATTATATGCATATGGAGAACCTATATTTTCTATAAATAAAGCAAGAATACCTAAACATATTCCAAATATTAATGCAGGAAATATTATTTTAAAATTATTAATTCCCGCAGTCTTCATTGACATTATTTCTGAGTCATTATTTAACCTTATGTATGTTATCAAAGAAGCCAAAAACCCTATAAAAGGAATAATAGTCACTAGTAATTTAGGAATAATTAAGATAGTTAAATTTATAAATATTTCTAGAGGTAAGCCTTTAATAACAATCAGGTCAATAAATCTTAGTGATTGTGTTAACCATACAATTCCTGTCATTGCAATCATTATCAGGAAAAATGGACCAATTAATTGTCTAAATATATATAAAATAAATAAATTCAATTTCTAACCTATAAATATTTTATTATACATATTATAAAAATATGTTAGTTCTAGAACAAATATATATATATATCATATTTCTATTTATAAGAATAATTAATATACGCGAAAGGAAATTATATAATGTTTAAAGTAATTTTTAACTCTCAACTAAAATCTAATAAAGATTTAATATTAATTATTATGGATGAATCATTAGAATTAAGAGATGGTATAGCTAAGTTAGATAAGAAATATGATGGAATTATATCAGATGCAATTAAAAATAAATCCCTAGGTAAAAAGGGAGGATATAAAAATTTATATTTACAAAAAGGGAAAGAAACAAAAGAAATATTTCTTTATAATTTAGGAAATGAAAAAGATTTTAGCCTTGATAAGGCAGATAGAGCTGGAGGGGCAATTTTTTCTTTAATACCAAATTATGTAAAAAGCATGTCAATTTGCATTAGTATTAATAAAAAATTAAAAATTACATCTGACGAGTTAGCCGTTAATATATTGCATGGACTAAAATTAAGATCATATAATTTTTACAAATATAAGATGAAAAGTAAAAACAAATATAAAAGCTCATTAAAAGAAATAGAATTATTAGTAAATAATATTGCTTCAGCTAAGAAATATTATAACCCTTTAAAAGCATTGGAAGACGGAGTATTCTTAACTCGCAATCTAGTTTCTGAACCGGCAAATATATTAACACCTAAAACTTTAGCTGAAGAAGCGCAGAAATTAAATACTTTAGGAGTTAAAGTTGAAGTTTTAAAGTTACCTCAAATAAAACGATTAAAAATGGGAGCCTTATTAGGAGTAGCTATGGGAAGTGCAAATGAGCCTAGAGTTGTTAGTATGACATGGAATGGAACCAAAAATAAAAATTCTAAACCTGAAGTTTGCTTTGTTGGAAAAGGAGTTACATTTGATACGGGAGGTATTTCAATTAAGCCTTCGGGTGGTATGGAGGATATGAAATGGGATATGGGAGGTTCAGGCGTTGTAATTGGATTAATGAAAGCTTTAGCTGGAAGAAAAGCAAATGTTCATGTAACAGCAGTAGTTGGTTTAGTTGAAAATATGCCTTCTGGAAAAGCACAAAGACCGGGTGACGTGGTTATAGCTTCCTCAGGGCATTCAATAGAGGTTATTAATACTGATGCAGAAGGAAGATTAGTATTAGCTGATGCTGTAACATATGCAATTAATAAATTTAAACCGAAAAAGTTAATAGATTTAGCAACTTTAACTGGTGCAGTAATTGTTAGCTTAGGGCCTCAAAGAGCCGGTATATTTAGTAATAACGATGAACTAGCATCTAACATATTTGATTCTGGCGAAAAAACTGGAGAAAAAGTATGGAGAATGCCTGTTGGCGAAGAATATGATGATGATATAAAATCTGCAATAGCTGATATGAAAAATGTTGGTTCTGGAAGAGGGGCAGGAGCTACTTCTGGCGCTAAGTTTATAGAACAATTTACCCAAAATATACCATGGGTTCATATAGACATTGCTGGAGTAACATGGTCAAAAACTAACTCAAAATTACATCCAACAGGAGGAACAGGTTTTGGAGTTAGATTATTGAATACATATGTAAAAGATTTTATTGAATAGAAAAATACAACTAAAATTGGAGAAGATATAAATGGAAAGAACATTATCAATTATAAAACCTGATGCTACAAGAAGATCTATTACTGGTAAAATTAATGCTATGATAGAAGAAGCAGGTTTATCTATAATTGCTCAAAAACGTATCTTGCTTTCAGAAACTGAAGCAGAGGAGTTTTATGGGGTACATAAGGAGAGACCATTTTTTAGAGATTTGGTGAAATTTATTACATCTGGTCCTGTAGTAGTTCAGGTTTTAGAAGCAGAAAATGCTATTACTCTTTATAGAAATACTATGGGTGCTACTAATCCTAAAGAAGCAGACCAAGGTACTATTAGAGCTGAACACGCAGAATCTATTGAGGCTAATTCAGTTCATGGTTCAGATAGCCCAGAAAATGCTATTATAGAAATAAATTTTTTCTTTGAGGAAAAAGAAATAGTTGGATGAATAAAATATAGTTAATTATTCCAAATTTTATTTTCGTCTTCTATTATAATATTTTTATTTTTTGAATTTTTTTCAAGCTTACCTATTATATAGGCCTCTTCAATTTGCGTATTAAAATTTTTTAAGACTTGATCAGCTTTATTTGGGTCTACTATAACGCACATTCCTATACCACAATTAAATGTTTTTAACATTTCGCGACTTTTAATATTTCCCATATTCTTAAGCCATTTAAAGATATCATTAGGTATAATTTTATCTCCAAATATAACAGAAGTTAAATTATGAGGGATTACTCTAGGTAGATTATCTATTAAGCCTCCTCCTGTAATATGTGCGCATGCCTTAATATTATTTAATTTATGTTCATTAATTATTGGTCTAACATAAATTTTAGTAGGAGTAAGTAAATTAAGACCTATAGACTTTTCTGGAAAATCACTTATTTTTTCATTCATATCTATGTTATTATCTTTTAGTATCTTTCTTACTAAAGAAAAGCCGTTTGAATGTATTCCAGAGCTTTTTAGACCTATTATATAATCACCATCTTTAATATTATTTTTTGGTAAAATATTATTTTTTTCTACTGCTCCTAATGCAAAACCAGCTAAATCATATGTATTATTTGTATATATATCAGGTAATTCTGCTGTCTCTCCTCCTAATAAGGCGCAGTTGGCAAGCTTTAAACCTTCAGTAATACCTTTAATTATTTGCTTAGCCATTTTTATTTTTAATTTTCCTGTAGCAAAATAATCAAGAAAGAAAAGGGGTTCTGCTCCTTGTACAACAATATCATTAACACTCATTGCCACTAAATCTATTCCTATAGTATCATGCTTATTTACTTCCTCTGCTATAAGAAGTTTTGTGCCAACACCATCAGTTGCTGAAACTAGTATGGGTTTATTATAACCGCTTTTATTAGGGTCAAATAATCCTCCAAACCCCCCTATTGAACCCATTACTCCTGGTCTATTAGTTTCTTTAACTAGAGGTATTATCTCTTTAACAAACTTATTCCCAATTTCAATATCTACTCCAGCATCCTTATATGTAATATTCTTTGAAGTATTGATTTTTTTTTTGTTAACCATGGTTTACTATATTCCTAATTAAATAATTTATAATGACGATACTAAATATAAATAGATTTGCAATTAAATGGTTAATGAGAACAAAAATATAAAACAACTTATACATATTTTCAAAACACTTAATAGTATTTTTGTATTTATTTTTATAATTATGATGCAAAAACAAGCTAATGCTTCAGACTTTTTTACTATTGAAAATATTAGTATAGATATTGTTTATGAGGACATTAGCTTTGCGCGAGATAAAGCTAATAATAAAGCAATTTTTATAGGTTTAGATAGATTTCTTTCTTGGAAACTAAATAATAATGATTACATTTTTATGAAAAATATTTTGAATGATAAAAATAATGTTCCTAATGTAAAAGAGTTTGTAGCAGGATACAAAATTCATTACGAAAAAATATCTGATATAAAATATCAAGCAGAGTTCTCAATTTATTTTAATATAAATAAAATTAAAAATTGGCTTAGTTCTAATGATGTAAGTTATTATGAAAATTTAAATTCTAAAATAATATATTTAAATGCCAATTTTGATAGCTTTAAGAATTGGAGACTATTGATAGACAATATTGAAAGTGTTAAAGAAATATCAGATTTGCAGATATTATCTTTAACTTATAAGAGTTCATTAATATGTGTTACAATTGATGTAATTAATGAAACATCCTTATTTAATATTTTTAATAAATCAAGAATAGATATACAAAAAAGAATAAATACAAATAATGAATACAATATAAGTTTAATAGATTATAATAAAACAATTATAGATTCTTTTGAGGCTAACAACAAAGATATTAAAAAAGATTCTTCAATTTTATTAACTGAGTGATTCAGTTTTTTATGGAGTTTTGAGCTTGAAAAATAAAAATAATATAGTAATTATATCCTTCCTTTTATTCATAGTGTTCTTATGGCTAGCCTCTTCAATATTATTACCTTTTATAATAGGTATGATATTGGCTTATATATTAAATCCTTTAGTTCTAAAATTAGAAGATATTGGATTAGGACATTTAATCTCAGTTTTAATTGCACTCTTATTAAGTTTATGTTTTTTCTTAGGCGGATTTATATTTTTAATACCTGTATTACTTGATCAATTAAATGATATTTTTTTAAAAATACCATTAATTTATGAAACAGTATTATCTTTTATGGAAGAAACTTTTAGTGGATTAATTAATTACGATAACTATTCAGTCTCAATAAAAAATATTCTTACAGATAAAAGTGGAGAAATATTAAATATTATTATTAATATTCTAAGCGGAGCTTTTTTAAAAGGTAAGGCTTTTGTAACCATTATAGGGCTTGCGATTATTACTCCCATAGTTACATGCTATATTTTGTATGATTGGAATAAAATAAAAATTTATTTAAGTAATTTATTACCAAAAAAACAAAAAAAGCCTATAGAGGCTAAAATCATAAAAATAGACTATGTTCTTTCGACTTTTTTTAGGGGTAAATTTATTATTTCCTTATTCTTAATAATTTATTATAGCGCTCTATTAGCTTTTATAAACCTCGATGGCGCTTTAAGTATTGGTTTTATAATAGGAGTACTATCATTTATTCCATATTTAGGAACTATATTAGGTTTATTATTAGCTGTATCCTTTAGTATTATTCAATTGAGCTCTTTTTTAAGTATATTTTATATTGTTTTAATCTTTATTTTTGGACAGTTTCTAGAGTCCTATATTTTAGAACCAAAATTTATATCCAAAAGTGTAGGCTTACATCCATTAGTAGGAATGTTTATGATTATAGCAGGCGGAGCTGCCTTTGGGATAATTGGAGTTTTATTGGCTATTCCGATTACTGCAGTGGCAGCTGTAATTCTTTTTGAAAAAGAATAAAAGGTTTGAAATTGAATAGCTATAATAGCCAGCAACTATTATTAAACCTTAGAACTTTGCCTGCAATGGGTAGAGAAGATTATATTGTTAGTCAAACTAATAAAGAAGCCATTTCTTGGCTTGACATTTGGCCGAAATGGCCTTCTCCAGGTTTTATTGTTTGTGGCCCTACTGGGTCAGGAAAAAGTCATTTAGCCATAGTATTACAAACATTATCTAATGGTATGATAATTGAAGCTAAAAACTTAACTGAAGATAAACTTGATAAGCTTGCAGAAAACAAATGCCTAATAATAGAGGATATTTACAAACTTAAATCTGAAAAATTACTTTTACATATATATAATATGATGGTTGAAAGGAAACATAATTTTATGTTTACTACAAATATTTCTATTGTTAATATTAATTTTAAATTATTAGATTTAAAGTCAAGATTATTATCTATTCCACAAATTGATATTGGATTGCCAGATGATGAATTATTAACAAATTTATTAGTAAAACATTTTTCTGATAAAGGGGTATTAGTTGATCATGAAGTAATTAGTTATCTTATAAAAAGGATTGATAGATCTTTTGAATCAATTATAGAGATGACTTCTAAAATTAATACTTTATCTCTAGAAAATTCTAAAAAAATAACTATACCTTTTATTAAAAAAGCACTTAAAATATAAAAATTAAATAAGGAGAATTAAAAATGGATATGGGCATTAAAGGAAAAACAGCTATAGTTTGTGCCTCTAGTAGAGGTTTAGGAAAAGGATGTGCGCTAGCATTAGCAGCTGAAGGTGTTGATTTAATTATTAATGGTAGAGATCAAGAAACTTTATCTTCTACTGCAAAAGAAATAAGAGAAAAATATGGGGTTAAGGTTGCAGAATTTTGTGCTGATATTACTATTAAAGATCAACAAATTAAACTTATAGAACTTTGCCCAAACCCTGATATTTTGGTAAATAATGCTGGAGGGCCTCCTCCTGGAGATTTTAGAGATTGGGGGAGAGAAGATTGGATGAATGCATGTATCGCAAATATGTTCACTCCAATTGAATTAATTAAAGCATACGTAGATGGCATGCAAGATAGAAAATTTGGAAGAATTATTAATATTACTTCAAGCTCTGTAAAGGCACCAATTGATATTTTAGGATTATCTAATGGAGCAAGAAGCGGTTTAACAGGCTTTGTTGCAGGTATTGCAAGAAAAACAATTATAAATAATGTTACTATTAATTCTATTTTGCCAGGACCATTTGACACAGATAGGTTGAGGAATAGTTTTAAATTTGTATCTGATAAAACTGGACAAAGTGTAGAAGAAGTTAGAGCTGCTAGAGCAGCTGAAAATCCATCAGGTAGATTTGGTACCCCAGATGAATTTGGTGCAGCCTGTGCTTATCTTTGTAGCAGTCATGCAGGTTATATAACTGGACAAAATTTATTAATAGATGGTGGTGGATATCCAGGTACTTATTAGAAATTAATACTAATCAATAATTATAGTTCCGTTTTTAATTTTAATACTAATGTCTCCTTGCATTAATTTTAAGGCTATAGAACCAAATATTTCATATCTCCATCCTTTAAGGGCTTTTACGTTTTTAAAACCGAGAGCTATTTGGTTTATATCCTCTTTATTTGCAATGAGAAGTGGAGAAATATTATGTTTTTCAGCAGAGCTTATTAAAATAATTTTTAAAATATCTGTTATAGCTTTAGACGGCGAGTTAGTATTTTTTCTTTTTAACCAGTCAGAATTTTGATTATTCTTTCCAATTTTAATGCTTTCTATAATTAGCTTTAAATAAGAATTATCTATATTTTTTAAATTTACACCTCTCATGTTTTCAAAATCTTTAATATTATTTGGGGGGTTCTTAGCTAGTTTGATGATTATGTCATCTCTAAATATTTTATTTCTTGGTAAATTATTTTTTTTAGCAATCTCTTCCCTTATAGCGGCAATTTCTCTAAAAATGGACATTGTTTTTATATCTGGGCTATAAAATTTTATTCTTTTCCAAGCATTGTGGGATTCAGTTTGATATAAGCTTAAATTATTAAATTTTTCTAGTTCTTCTTGAATCCATTTTGTTCTATTACTTTTTTCCATGTGATCTTTTAAAAATAAATAAATCTTTGATAGGTGCGTGACATCTGAAATAGCATATTTGATCTGTTTTTCGTTTAAAGGTCGGTTTTCCCAGTTGGTGAATCTAGCACTTTTATCTATTTTGACATTAATTATTTTATTAACTAGCAACTCATAGCTTGCTGAATCACCATATCCACAAGTCATGGCAGCAGACTGTGTATCAAATATAGGTTTAGGTATCTTTTTTAGGATATTAAATATAATTTCAAAGTCTTGTCTTGGAGAGTGTAATACTTTTAAAATTTTTTCATTTATTAATAAATTATATAGAGGATCTAAATTTATTTTTTTTGATAATGGGTCTATAGCCCATCCATTTCCTTTAGAATCTCCAATTTGTATTAAACATAGTTTGGGATAATAATATTTTTCTCTAATAAACTCAGTATCTATACATATAAACGCTTCATTTTGAAGCTTATTACAGAGATTTTTTACCTCATGCGATTTAGTCAGAAGGGTCATTTATATAGAAATAACATTAGAATAATATATTATCAACAAAACTAAATACATTTTGGTTTGAAATTTTTATAATTTTGTCTAAAAGATATATTATTGTATAGAATATTAATACTTAACTTATAAAGGATAGTTATATGCATCTTTATCGTTCACATAATTGTGGAGAACTTACTTCGAGTAATGTGGATAGTATTGTTAAATTATCGGGATGGGTTGATCGTAAAAGAGATCATGGAGGCTTATTATTTATAGATTTAAGAGATCACTTTGGCATTATTCAAATTGTAGTAGATAATGATAATAAATTTTTCAAGTTATGTGAAGATACGAGATTAGAAAGTGTTATTACTGTTACTGGAAGGGTAGTTAAAAGATCTGAAGATTTAATAAATAAAAAGCTTTCTACAGGAGAAATTGAAGTATCATTAGAAGACTATATAATTGAATCTCCTTCAGATATTCTCCCAATGCCAGTATCTGGTGAGCATGACCTTGGAGAAGAAGTAAGGTTAAGAAACCGATTTTTAGATTTAAGAAGACCTGCAATGCAAGATAATATGATTTTGAGGTCAAAAGTCATATCGTCTATTAGAAATAAAATGACTGCAGCAGGATTTCATGAATTTCAGACACCAATTTTAACAGCATCGTCACCAGAAGGTGCGAGAGATTTTTTAGTGCCATCTCGCTTAAATCCCGGAAAATTTTATGCTTTACCTCAAGCACCTCAGCAGTTTAAGCAGTTAATAATGGCTTCTGGTTTTGATAGGTATTTTCAAATTGCGCCATGTTTTAGAGATGAAGATGCAAGAGCTGATAGAAGTCCAGGCGAATTTTATCAATTAGATATGGAAATGGCTTTTGCTACACAAGAAGATGTATTTAGTGCTATTGAACCTTTATTAACTTCTGTATTCAGCGAGTTTTCAGATTGGAGTATTACCTCAAACCCTTTTCCAAAAATTACTTATAAAGATGCAATGTTAAAATATGGTACTGATAAGCCAGATTTGAGAAATCCTTTAGAAATATGTGATGTAACAGACGCTTTTTTACATGAGGGAGTTACTTTTAAAGCATTTAAAGAACAAATTATTAAAGGTGCAGTTGTAAGAGGAATTGCTGCCTATAATGTAGTGGATAAACCAAGATCATTTTTTGATAAATTAAATTCTTGGGCACAAGGGGAGGGGCAACCTGGGTTAGGTTATATTTTATTAAGTGATGGCGAAGCTAAAGGCCCTATTGGTAAATTTTTATCTAAAGAAGCTATAGATATAATTAAAAATAAAGCAAATGCAAAAGACGGAGATGCAATATTTTTTATTTGTAATAAAGTAAAAGAAGCAGAAAATTTTGCTGGAAAATCTCGAATGAAAATTGCTGAGGATATGGATATTATTGAAAAAAATGTTTTTAAGTTTTGCTGGACAGTAGACTTTCCAATGTATGAATTAGATGAAAATACTAATTCTATTGTATTTAGTCACAATCCTTTCTCCATGCCTCAGGGAGGTATGGAAGCGCTTGAAAATAAAGACCCTTTAGATATTTTAGCTTGGCAATATGATATAATTTGTAATGGAATTGAGTTATCCTCAGGAGCTATTAGAAATCATAGACCTGACATAATGGAAAAAGCATTTAGTATAGCTGGTTATACTAGTCAAGAGTTACAAAGCAGATTTGGTGCCTTATATAATGCTTTTAAGTATGGAGCCCCTCCACATGGAGGTATAGCTCCTGGAATTGATAGGATAGTAATGTTATTAGCTAATGAGCCTAATATAAGAGAAGTAATTATGTTCCCAATGAACCAACAAGCTCAGGATTTATTAATGGACTCTCCTTCACAAATAAATGAAAAACAACTAAAAGAACTTTCATTAAAGTTAAATAAAATAAATAAATTAGAAGAATAATTATTCTGAAACTTTAATTAGTAGCTTTCCAAAGTTTTTTCCATTCATTAAACCAATAAATGCTTCAGGAGCATTTTCAAGTCCTAAAACAATATCTTCCTTATATATTATTTTTCCTTCTTTAATCCATTTTGCCATTCTCTCAATAGCAATATGATATTTTTGAGCAAACTGAAATACTAAGAAACCTTCAGTAGTAGCTTGATTAGTAAGCATCGATCTATGTGTTCGCAATCCTGGCTCAGGAGCTGTTAGGTTGTATTGAGATATAACTCCACAAACAGCAACTCTAGCATAATTAGCAAGTTTATTGATCACTGAATCAGTTATATTTCCACCTACGTTATCAAAATAAACATTTATTCCTTTTGGGCAATATTTATCTAACATATCATCAACATTTTCATTCTTATAATCTATTGCAGCATCAAAATTAAGCGTGTTTAATAGAAAATTACATTTTTCTTCACCTCCAGCTATTCCTACTACATAACAGCCAGCAATTTTAGCAATTTGCCCTACTAATTGACCTACTGCCCCTGATGCAGCTGATACAACAACTGTATCACCAGGAATTGGCTTACCTACATGAAGAAGACCAAAAAATGCTGTCATACCTGGCATACCTAAAACTCCAACAGCAGTTTGTATAGGTGCTAAATTAGGATCTATTTTTCTAATTGTTGCAGGGGTTGCAATTGCATATTCTTGCCAACCTAATGTAAATCCTTCAACTATATCTCCTTCTTTATATTCCTTACTTTCAGATTTAATAACTCTTCCTACAGCACCACCTACTATTACATCACCTTCATGTAAGGATGCAGCATAACTTTTTGCAGTACTCATTCGTCCTCTCATATAAGGATCTAGAGATAACCATAAAATTTTAATAAGTACTTCACCATTCCTTATTTCAGGAATTTCATTTTCAATAATTTCAAAATTTTCTAATTTAGGCATTCCAATAGGTCTAGTTTTCATTATAATTTGTTTATTTATGCTCATTTTATCTCCTTTTTATATTGTTAATTAAAAATCTTTTACTGGAGTACTTGCTTTCCCTATACTACTTTTTGCCATCCTTCCTGATAAATAAGCAGATCTTCCTGATATAACAGCTTGTTTCATAGATTTAGCCATTAATATAGGATCTTGAGCAAGAGCAATAGCAGAATTTACTAAAACACCATCACAACCCATTTCCATTGCAATACAGGCATCTGATGCTGTTCCTATTCCAGCATCAACTATTACAGGTACTTTACAATTGTCTATTATAATTTTTATATTTAATTTATTTTGTATACCTAAACCTGATCCTATTGGAGACCCTAGAGGCATTATAGCTGAACAACCATTATCTTCTAATGTCTTTGCTAGAATAGGATCATCAGTACAATAAGCCATGACTTTAAAACCTTCTTTAACAAGTATTTTAGAGGCCTTAATAGTTTCAATCATATTTGGATAAAGCGTTTTTTCATCACCAAGAACTTCAAGTTTAACCAGCTCCCAACCTCCTGCTTCTCTTGCTAAATTTAAAACTCTTATTGCTTCTTCAGCATTATAACATCCGGCGGTATTTGGAAGGTAAGTGTATTTTTTAGGGTCAATAACATCAGTTATCATAGCTTCATTTGGATTTGATATATTAGTTCTTCTTATTGCTACAGTAATAATTTCTGACCCTGATGCCTCTAGTGAGTGTAAATTTTCTTCAAAATTTTTAAATTTTCCACTTCCTATTATTAATCTAGATTTGTATGATTTTTCTGCTATTTGTAAATATTGTTCATCCTGAGATATATTATTTCCTCCTCCAATAAAATTGACAATTTCTATTTTATCATTCTCTTTGATTAAATATGAGTTATAGTAAGATTTATTTACAATTTCTCTATTTATCTCTATAGCTATGTTGCTCTTATTTAAATTTAGCTCTTTAAGAAGCATCTCAATCGATTTTTCAGCCTTTATTTTTTTAGATTCGCCGTTAATATGAATATTTATTTCTTTTTTAGACATATTTAAATTTTTTCATTTCTTTGTTATTTAAATTTATAATGTATATTATTAATGAATAAATATATATTATATGGATAAATTTTAAAATACTATTATAAGGATACTTTGTGAATAAATTAAAGAAAATTTTAGTTTTAAATGGACCAAATTTAAACCTATTAGGAAAAAGAGAGCCTAAAATTTATGGAAATGTAAGCTTAAACGAGATAGAAAATGATTTAAGTAAATTAGAAAATAAATTATCTATTGGTATACATTGTTTTCAAAATAATAATGAAGGAGAACTAATAGAGATAGTCCAAAAAGCATATAAAAATTATTCAGGAATAATAATTAATGCTGGAGGTTTTTCGCATACATCAATTGCTTTAATGGATGCCTTAAAATTTTTTGGTAAGCCTATAATAGAAGTTCATATGTCAAATATATATAATAGAGAAAATTTTAGACACAATTCTTATATATCTCAGGTAGCAAATGGGAGTATATGTGGATTTGGAGCTATAGGATATGAAATAGCTGTAAATTGTATAATAAAATTAATAAATTTAGATTATAATTAGTATCAGGAGAATTAAATGGGAAGAATTTCAATAGATAAATCTTTAATAAAGGATCTTACAGAACTTTTAGAAGAGAATAATTTATCAGAAATAACTATTCAACAGGGAAGACAGTCAGTTAAAGTAGCGAGAAATATTACTTCTGGTGCGACCATTGTGAGCAAACCAAACGTTACTCAAATAAATAATAAAATTGAAAAAGAAATTAACTTAGACCAACCAGGCACTGTTAAATCTCCAATGGTAGGGACTGTATATCTAGCGTCTTCTCCAGATGCAAAGCCATTCATAACAGTTGGCCAAGATGTTAAAGAAGGCGATCAATTATTTATAATTGAAGCAATGAAAACTATGAATCCAGTTAAATCTCCTTATGCTGGCAAAGTTAAAGAAATTATTGTAAGTAATGAAATGTCTGTTGAATTTGATGAAGCTCTAGTAATAATTGATATTAGTTAAAGTAGAATACTGTGATAAAAAAGGTTTTAATAGCTAATAGAGGCGAAATAGCTTTAAGAATAATAAGAGCATGTAAAGAACTAGATGTAAAAACTGTAGCAGTCCATTCTACGATTGATTCAAATGCTATGCATGTTCGTTTGGCTGATGAAAGTGTATGTATAGGTCCCCCTTTAGCTTCTAAAAGTTATTTAAACATATCTGCAATTCTGTCGGCTGCAGAAGTAAGTGGAGCTGATGCCATTCATCCTGGTTATGGTTTTTTATCAGAAAATGCAAAATTTGCAGAAATTGTGAATGAACACGGTTTAACATTTATAGGCCCTAAACCTCAGCATATATCAGAAATGGGAGATAAAGTATCAGCAAGAACTGCTATGCAAAAACTTGGAATCCCTTTAGTACCGGGTTCAGATGGAGCTATTAAAAATTTAGAAGAATTAAAAAAAGTAGCAAAAGAAGTCGGTTTTCCAATTTTAATAAAAGCGGCTTCTGGTGGAGGTGGTAAGGGAATGAAAGTTGCAGAAAAACCGTCTGAATTAGAAGAAGCATGGAATCTAGCACGTTCTGAAGCTAAGTCTGGTTTTGGAGATGATACTGTTTACCTAGAAAGATATTTGGCAAATCCTAGGCATATAGAATTTCAACTTTTTGCAGACTCCTTTGGAAATGTTGTGCATTTTGGAGAGAGAGATTGTTCTTTACAAAGAAGGCATCAAAAGGTTTTAGAAGAAGCTCCTTCACCAGCATTAAAAAAAGAAGAAAGAGATAAGATTAGTAGAATAATTGTTAAAGCTGTTAAAAAGTTAGGATACTTAGGTGCAGGTACCTTTGAAATGCTTTATGAAAATGGAGAATTCTTCTTTATTGAGATGAATACTAGAATTCAAGTTGAACACCCTATAACCGAAATGATAACAGGATTTGACTTAGTTAAGGAGCAAATTAATATAGCTAGTGGAAATAAGCTTTCAGTTAAGCAAAAAGATATAAAAATTAAAGGACACTCTATAGAATGCAGAATAAATTCTGAAAATCCTTCAACCTTTGTACCTAATGCGGGTAGTGTTACTAATTATCACGTACCTGGAGGTTTAGGAGTACGAATAGATTCCGCTTTATATTCTGGTTATAGAGTTCCTCCTAATTATGATAGCTTGATAGCTAAATTAATTGTTTATGGAAATACTAGAGAGGAAGCTATTATAAAATTAAAGATAGCTTTGAAAGAGTATGTTATTGATGGGATAGATACTACTTTACCGTTGCACGATAAAATAATTAGAGAGAAAGTTTTTATATCTGGAAATTATGATATCAGATGGTTAGAAAATTTTTTAAAGACTAATGATTAATAACCTCAAGCATAATTATATAAAAATAGACTATAAAAATATTTTGGATGCTTATAGTCATGGTATATTTCCTATGGCAGAAAATATTGATAGTTTAGATGTATTTTGGGTTAAACCTAAAAAAAGAGGAGTTATTGACCCTTATAGAATAAATATTAGAAAAAAGCTTAAAAGATTTATCAATAAAAAACCTTTTAAAATAACAGTAGATAATGATTTTATTGGAGTTATAGAAGGTTGCGCTGAAATTACTAATGTTAGAGAAAATACTTGGATTAACCCAAGTATAAGAGACGTTTTTATTGAGTTACATTATAAAGGTTATGCTCATAGTATAGAATGTTATTATAATAATAACTTAGTTGGTGGTTTATATGGAGTAGCAATTGGAGGAATGTTTTTTGGGGAGAGCATGTTTAGTAGAATGCAAAATGCAAGCAAAGTAGCCTTGTTACATTTAATTGATAGATTAAAAGTTGGAAATTTCATGTTGCTAGATACACAATTTATAACTGACCACCTTGAAACTATGGGTGCTTTTGAGATAGATCAAGAAAATTTCTTATTAATTTTGAAAAAAGCATTAAAAGTAAGTTCTGATTTTTATAAAATGAGTAAACCTGGAGAACTAGATATAAATTTATATCCTCATTCTAATAATTACAGATAAATTTAAAGACATTTTAAAATTTTGATATTGTAAATTGGATGAGATACTTGCGATAAACTAGTATTATTAGATAAAATCCAACCTTTAAATATAAATTTATCTTTTTTTCTATCTTTTAAAATTAAATATCCAGCATAACTATTAGAACTTTTCTTATCTTTTATACATTTTTTAATAGATATATCTAAGTTTTTAAAAATTACAGTACTATTTTCTAAAACTTCGATAACGTAATATTTGCTAGAAACTTTATCTATAATTTTTAAGGAAGTTTTTATATCGCTATTAGCACTTATTTCGAAAGTTATAAAAAAGCAAAATATAAGATATTTAATTAAGTTATTAACTTTATTTGGACTAATTATCAGAATTTTTTTCTTCCAATGATTTTATTATAACTTTTATAACTTGCTTAGGGTCTGCACCCATCAAAACAGCATCTTCTAATGCATCTTCTATAATTTGATCAATCTCAATAATATTTTCATTTAAAATTTTAATTTTCTCTGTACAAGAAATATTCTCATCATCAAGACCTTTCCATGTTTTTGGAAGTATATTTTTTTCATTATTATTCAATTAATTTTCTCTTTTATTAGGTTTCCAAGAATTATAAGAAGATATTTCGTCCTTTTTTTCCTGTTTATTATTTTTCATTATATAATTTAATCCAGTTTTATTTGGCTCATGTTTAATTTGCCATTTCTTTTTTTTATCTTTTTTATTTGGAAGATCATTAACTGTATAAGTTAGCCATGCCTGCCACTCTGGTGGAACAGAGGACGCATCATTATTTTTATAATATAATACCCATCTTTTATTATTTTTATTTAAATAATAAATATTTCCAAAATTATCTTCACCAATTTTTTTACCAAATAAAAAAGTGCTTATAATTGTTCCAAGATTATTTAACATTTATTTCTTTCTAAATGATTTTTATTAATTAAATAAATTAACTATCATTCATACTTTCTTCAATAATAGCTTTTAATTTACTTAATTCCAGCGCTCCTGCATATATTTTTCCATTAATAATGAAAGTTGGTGTTCCTCTTATATTTAATTTTCTTGCTAATTCTTCATTCTCAAGTAGGATTTCTTCTATATTTATTTTTTGCATATCTTTTTTTAATTTGTTTAAGTCAATTTTTAAATAACTTGCTGCTTCATATATTTTTTCATCATTCAAGTTGCCTTGCATATTCATTAAAGCTGAATGCAGTGCAAAATATTTACCTTGTAATTTTGCTGCTAATGCTGCTTTTGCAGCGGTTCTGCTTGATGGAGCTAAAATAGGATAGTCTCTAAATGAGACTTTTAAATCATATTCTGACCTTAATAATTCAGTAATAGCATCTAGAGACTTTTTACAATATCCACAGTTATAATCAAAAAATTCAATAATAGTGACTTTAGGTTTGTCCGATCCCATAAAAGGTATATTTGAATTATTAGCTATTTGTTCAAAATTTTCATCAAGAAACTTATCGTCTACTGCAGCATTTTCTTCCATCTTTTGTCTTAATTTATCAACAGATTCTAAAATTACTTCAGGGTTATTCATAATATATTCATAAATATGTTTATCTAATTCTTCTTTAGATATTTTATCTTCAGACCTTACTGTTGTTATTAAAAATAAAAAAAGGATAGAGAAAAGGTATACTTTGAAGAATAAATTTTTAATAATAACTAACATATAATTAACCAATACTATTTTTATTTAATTAAAATCTAAGTTTTCAATTCTAGCTAATTTTTCCTTTGAAAAAAATATTATATCTAATGCTCTTATATCACTAGGGCTCTGTTTTTTAAAAGTAATTCTTGCTTTTTCTGCAAATTGTATAGATAGGGCATATTGCCCTAAAAGAAAGTATGCTTCTGCAGATGCAAGTTGGGCAAGTCCTAAATTATTATTTCTTGCTTCTGCAATGGATAATAATTTCCAGGCAGCAATATTTTTAGGAATGATTTTTAAAACTTTATTTAAATTATTTATGGCATCATTATTTTCTTTATTTTCGCCATATTCTATTTGTGATCTAGCCAAAGATAATAATATATATGGATTATTTGGTAATAGTTGTGCAGATATTTTAAGTTGTTTTATAGATTGAAATATTTGTCCGTTTTCGAATAACATTTGCCCTAGAACTTCTGGAAAAAAAGGATCATTTCTATCTAAATTGATTAGCTCTTTTATTTCTTTAATCCCTTTATCTAAGTCAGGTAATCGCAAATAAGCTATAGCTCTAGCATATTTTGCATCTATTTGTGATGAGCTTCTAGGATATAATAATAATGTTTTACCAGGTGTATTTGTAAAAGCTATTATTTTGGCTACTATTCTTTTAAATTTAATTTCATCTAATAGTAAGTTTTCTGACTTATCAATATTAATACTTTTAGTAGCTTCCATAATGTCAGAAATTCTATCTCGGGAAATTGGATGAGTTCTTAGATAAGGATCTTGTCTATTTTCATGAAGTAATTCTTGTTTTCCTAGGGTTTTTAGAAGTTCTGTAAGAGGTATACAGGAGCGATTTACAGCAGTCATATACTCTATTGCTGCAGCATCTGCATATTTTTCATTTTGTCTGGTATGTTTATAAAAATTTCTTTCTGCTATGCTAGGGCCAAGTGTCGCTAATTTTGCTAAGCCAGCTGGTGTATCTAAACCAGCTACTTTTGAAGCTGCCATTAAACCTGCAGTTATTATTGTTGCAATAGTAACTGTTTCTTGTGCTCTTTTCATAGAATTAACAGTTCTATTTAAATGACCTCCAGAAATATGACCAACTTCATGAGCTAAAACTCCTATTAATGCATTTACTTCTTTTGCAGCTAATATTAGTCCAGTATTTATAAAAATATTTTGTCCACCAGCCACAAAAGCATTAATTGTGTTATCATTTACTATATAAATATTTACCGAATTAGGGCTTAATCCTGCAACTTTTAATATTGGGTCAATCCACTCTTTAATATAGAGCTCTATTTCTGCATCTTGAATTAATCTTATATTTTGTGCTTTGACTATTTTTAGAGGAGAAGACAACAATAACAAAATAACCAAAAAAGAATATATAGTATATGAATTTATATATTTTAATAGTATAATAATTATTTTTAGCATTAATATCCATATTTAGAATGTTTAAATAAATATAAATTAATTATATATAAAAAATCACGGCATATACATATTAATTATTTAAAACTAGGAGTATTTTAGTGATATTAAATTCAAAAAGATCTAATATAGCGCCATTTTTGGCTATTGATATGTTGACTAAGGCAAATGATTTAAAATTAAAGGGCCAAGATATTATTCATATGGATGTAGGTGAGCCTGGTGCCAGTACTCCAAAACACATTTTAAAATATGCTAAAGAAATAATAGGAAAAAAAAAAATAGGTTATACTGAATCTATAGGAATTCCAGAGCTAAGGTATAATGTTTCTGAACATTATAAGTTTTGGTATAATCAAAAAGTAGGCACAAATTGTATAGCTATCACATCAGGCGCTTCAGCTGCATTTGTACTAGCTTTATTGGCAATGTTTGACCCTGGTGATACAATTGTAATGATGACCCCCTATTACCCAGCATATGTTAATGCGATAAAAACATTGAATTTAAATGTTGAATTTATTGATGGAGAAATTAAGTATGGATGTCAGCCTACATTAGAAAAATTAAAAAGTTTAAAGAAAAAAATAAAGGGCATTATTATAGCTTCACCTGCAAACCCAACTGGCAGTATTTTAAAAAATAGCCAATTAAAACAAATTGCTAATTGGTGTAAAAAAAATAATAAAATTATAATATGTGATGAAATTTATCATGGAATAGAATATGGAAAAAAATCAGATACTATACTTAGATATAATAAAGAGGCTATAGTAATTAATTCATTCTCTAAGTATTTTTGTATGACTGGCTGGAGATTAGGTTGGATTATTGCTCCTACTAATATAATTAATATTATAGAAAAATTATCTATGTCTCTATTCTTATGTCCTTCTACATTAGCACAATTAATAGCAACTAAAGCATTTGATGATTATAATATATTAGATAAAAATGTTGCTATTTATAAAAAAAATAGAGATTTAATGATAAATTTTTTTGAGGATATAGGGTTATATAATTATGCTCCTCCAGATGGAGCGTTTTATTTATATATTGATATATCAAGTATAAGTGATAACTCTTCTGATTTGGCTTTAAGATTATTAAATGAAACAGGTGTTTCTGTAACTCCAGGTAAAGATTTTGATTATAAATCAGGTAAAAAATATATTAGACTTTCATATGGTGGAACCTACAGAGATATAACTGTAGCTATTCAAAAAATAAATAACTGGTTAAAGATCAAAAAGTAAAATTAATCAGTTGATTTATTCCACCAACCTTTTTTAGCAGGACCCTTTTTTCTAGGTTTTACTGGCTTAGTAGTCTTTTTTTCTTTATTACTAATAGTATTTTCTTCTTTTTTGGCTGTAATAGATTTTTTTTCTTTAGTTGAAGTTTTTCTTTGTTTCTTATTATTTGAAGTAGAAGTTTTACTAGAAGGTTTCTTTTTCTCCTTATTTTCTTGCTTATCAATTTTTATATTATTCTCTTCTTTTTTATTTTTTATATTTTTGTCAATTTCATCTGCATTATCACTTTGATTAATATCTTCTTTTTTATCACTACTTTTAGAATTAAATTTTTTAAATTTATTTTTATTATAAGGACGTTTCGTTTTATTACTGGTTTTGTTAGTTGTTTCTTTTTTTGTATTTTCTATAGTTTTCGATTCATTTGAAGAATTATTTTCATAAATGTCATCTTCATATTTCATTTCTGCATCAGGTACTATATTTATAATAAGATTTCTTTTTTCTTCAATATTGGATAATTCTTTTCTTTTATTATTAAGTATGTGCATAGCTATTTCTTTAGGTATATTGATTGATAAAGACTTTTCATTATAATTAGTAGCTTCTTTTTCAATTTTATGAAGTGCTTTTAATGTTAGAGATTCTAAAGATCTAATTCTTCCCTGACCTAAACAATGAGGACAAGTAACAAACTCAGCTTCGTAAATACTTGGTCTAAGTCTTTGTCGTGACATTTCTAGTAGTCCAAAATTTGATATAGTGCCTACTTGAATTTTTGCTCTATCAGAGTGTAGTTTTTGTTTTAAGATATTTTCTATGGCCCTATTATTCTTACTTAAAAGCATATCAATGAAGTCAATAACTATTAAACCTGATAGATCTCTGAGTCTTAATTGTATAGCTAATTCTTCTGCTGCCTCTTTATTAGTTTGTAATGCAGTTTCTTCAATATTTCTTTCTTTTGTTGCTTTACCAGAATTCACATCTACTGCAACAAGAGCCTCTGTTTGATTTATGACAATATATCCGCCACTTTTTAAAGTTGCTATTGGGCTATGTATTTTTTCTAATTTTGTATCGACATTATATTTTTGTAGTAAGGGGGTTTTTTCTTTATATTCAGATAAAATCTTAATTTTGCTAGGCATTAAAGTCTTCATATAACTTTTGGCTGCTTTAAATGCTTCACCACCCTGAATAACTATTTCCTCTACTTCTGGAGTGAATAAGTCTCTAATGCCTCTTTTAATAATATTATTTTCTTCGTGTATTAGTGCCGGTGATACAGATTTTAGAGTATTTTCTCTAATTTTTTCCCATGTTTTCTTTAGGAAATTATAATCTCTTTTAATTTCTACTTTAGATCTCTTAGATCCTGCAGTTCTAATTATTACTGCCATATTACTAGGCAATTTTAATGACTCTATTATAGATCTTAATTTTTTTCTATCATTAGAATGCGTAATTCTTCTACTAATTCCTCCTTTTCTAATAGTATTAGTCATAAGCACACAATATCTGCCTGCTAATGAGATAAATGTAGTAAGAGCAGCACCTTTATTACCTCTTTCTTCTTTAGTTACTTGTACTAAAACAATTTGCCCTTTTTTGATTACTTCTTGGATTTTATATCTGTGATAATACTTAATTTTAGATTTAGATTTTGTTTTCTTATTAGAATTACTATCAGTTTCCGCTTCTTCTATATTTTCTTCTAAATCATCGCTATCATCTGTGTTAGAAACTTCTTCATTTATAATATCTTCTTTATCCGCAATAGGTATTTGGAAATAATCCGGATGTATTTCACTAAATGCTAAAAACCCATGCCTTTCATTACCATAATCAACAAAAGCTGCTTGAAGTGAAGGCTCTACTCTTGCTATTTTAGCTAAGTATAAATTGCCTCTATTTTGTTGTTTTGTTGTAGTCTCATGGTCAAAATCTTGTATATCATTTTCATTGGTAACTACTACACGAGTTTCTTCTAAGTATTCGGCGTCTATTAATATACGCTTTGTCATTGATTATATTACTCCAAGCCAATAGAAATCTACTAATTTCTCTGTTAAATTTACTATTGGCATTAATTAATAGTCTGAAATTTATTTTTCTCAGACATAAGTTTTTAAAAAAAATAGCATTAAATGATTTTTTATTTATTTGCTTAAGTGAGATAATGTTTATATTTTTATGTTTGCTTTTTAAAACCATTTTATTGCCTATAAGAAAATTCTATAATATTTATAATTTTGATGTTTTAAATTAAATTTTTTTACTTCATTATATTCATTATTTATATTGTATATGTGTATAACAATGTAAACATTTTGTAAAATAGCTAGTTAAAATAAATATTTAATTATTTTAGGAAAATGAAATGAATAACTATATAAAATTTCTGTATTTATTAATTTACACTGTAGTTTTAATATTTTTTAATTCTTTTTTTACATTCGTTTATGCAAACAATATTAATATTTATAGTTACGAAAAAGATAATTTTATTAGGTTATTGTTATCAAGCAATAAAGAAATTCTGTCTAATTCTTTTATATTAGATGATCCTCCTAGATTAGTAGTTGATATAGAAAATATAAGCAAATTTACTAAAAATAAATTAGATTATATATATATAAAAAAGATAAGAGCTTCAAAGTCTAATAAAAAAGCAAGATTAGTTTTTGATTTAAAGGTTCCAGCTAAGAAGTTTAAAAAAAATGAATTAACAAGTAAAATTAATGAAGAACATATCTTATTAATTGACCTAAATTTACTCTCATTTCAAAATATGACTAATCAAAATATAATAGTAATTGATGCAGGCCATGGAGGACCTGATCCAGGCGCAGTGAGAAATAATATCAAAGAAAAAGATTTAACTTTAATGGCTGCAAAAATTTTAAAAAAAGAATTAATGAAAAAAGACTTTAAAGTTTACCTTACGAGAAGTTCAGATAGATATATTAAGTTAAAAAACAGAGTTAAGTTTGCAAGAAATAAATCTGCTGATCTTTTTATATCTATACATGCGGATTCAACCCAAAATAAAAATACTAAAGGTACAAGTATCTATTCATTATCTGAAAAAGCATCTGATAAATTATCTCAAGCTTTAGCAGATAGAGATAATAAATCAGATTTAATAGCAGGTTTAGATTTAGATGATGTAGAAAAGGATGTCTCTGATATATTAATTGATTTAAGTAGGCGTGAGACTAAGAATAGCTCAATAAATTTTGCTGAGCTATTTGTAGATCAATTAAACAAGCAGAATTTCAATTTATTGAGAAGGCCCCACAGACAAGCTGGTTTTGCAGTTTTGAAAGCTCCTGATGTGCCATCTGTTTTAGTTGAAATGGGATTTTTATCAAATAATTCTGACTTAAAAAAATTAATCGACCCTAATTTTCAAAAAAATCTAATGAAAAATATAGCAAATATTGTAGAAAAATATTTCGAGCCTGTTAAATAACCTTAGTTAGTCTTTACTTAGTACAAATATGCCTTCGGTAGATAATAAATTATTTAAGTAGCTATTTGGATTTTTAATCACCTTTATATTATTTTTAGTATTTCTATATGCTTCAGTAATTGTTATATTCAAAGATTTACTCAAATTTATAAAGTCTTTAATTGTACATAAATGAATATTTGGTGTTGAATACCATGGCTCTGAAAGAGTTTTTGCTACTGGCATGATGCCATTAAATAAAATTTGTAATCTATATTTCCAATATCCAAAATTAGGAATGCATATTATACATTTCTTACCAATTCTAAGCATTTGCTCTAAAACTTCTTTAGGCTTATGAGTAGCTTGTAAAGTGTCACTTAAGATTACAATATCAAAAGTACGGTCAGGAAAGTTTATTAGATCCTCATCAGCATCTCCCTGTATAACAGATAGTCCTTTAGAAACTGATTCTTTTACCCCTAGGTGGCTAATTTCAATTCCTTGTCCTTGAATATTTTTTGTTTTTTCTAAAAAGTAAAGAAGTTCTCCGCTTCCACAACCAATATCTAAAACCTTATCATTGATATTTATTAGCGAAGAGATCAAATTTTGATTTATAAGATTGGTCATTTTTACCTATTTTATATATTTAATTTTCTTGCTGCGCCTGATATAAAGCCTTTAAGAATATCATAAAAGTCATTTACTTCAAGTAAGAAGCTATCGTGTCCTTTATCAGATTCTATTTCGATATAACTTACATCTGAAGCAGTTTTATTGAGTGCTTTTACAATATATTGGCTCTCTGAGCTTGGAAATAGCCAGTCACTTGTAAAAGATATAATAAGAAATTTACATTTCGTGTTTTTGAATGCTTGAGTTAAATTTCCTTTATATCTATTGGTTAAGTCAAAATAGTCCATAGCCCTAGTTATATATAAATAGCTATTTGCATCAAATCTATCAACAAATGATGTTCCTTGATGTCTTAAATAGCTTTCAACTTGAAAATCTGCATCAAAGCCCCAAGAAAGTACTTTACTTTGCATATCTCTTCCAAATTTTTTTTGAAATGCTCCTTCAGATAAATAAGTTATATGCGCAATCATTCTAGCCACAGATAAACCATGCCTTGGTTTATTTCCATTATTATAATAATTTCCATTATGCCAATCTGGATCATTCATAATTGCTTGTCTTCCAACCTCGTGGAAAGCAATATTTTGAGCAGAATGTCGGTAAGAAGTTGCGATAGGTATAGCAGAGTATAATTTATCAGGGTAACTTGCAGCCCATTCTAAAACTTGCATTCCTCCCATAGACCCTCCAATAATTGAGAACAATTTATCTATATTTAAACTCTCAATTAATTTTAGCTGTAAATTAACCATATCCTTAATTGTAAATATAGGAAATTCCATTCCATAAGGTTTAGAAGTGTCTAAATTTGTAGAAGAAGGTCCAGTAGTTCCCATGCATCCACCAAGTACATTTGTACAAATTATAAAATACTTATTTGTGTCCAGTATTTTATTAGGCCCTACTATATTTTCCCACCATCCTTTTCTATTTGTAATAGGATTTTTACCAGTTACAAATTGGTCTCCAGTTAGTGCATGACAAACTAGAATTGCATTAGATCTTTTAGCATTTAATTTGCCCCAAGTATTATAAGCTATAGAGGTTGTTTTTAATAAGTGACCACCATCAAGCTGTAATTCTATTGGGCCGAAAGTTTTATAAAATTTATTCGTACTATTCATATTATTAATTTTTTTTATCTATTTATTTCCTATAATTTTAAATATATATGTAAATAATTTATTTACAATTATGACATGCTAATGGTTTTTTTCATATTAATAATATATATATAATTTATCATTTTTAAATTAATTTGGATATATGCATGCCATTAAAAAAAACTTCTATTAAACCAAAAGTTAAAAATATTAATAATGTTCAGCATTCTTTGTTAAAAATAAGAAAAAAAATAGATAACATAGATAATCGAGTTCATGATTTATTAATGAAAAGAGCTGAATTAGTTAATGATGTAATAAAGGTAAAAAGAAAAGAAAGTATAAAGGATTTAACTATTTATAGGCCAGCAAGAGAACATGAAATCTTATTAAGGCTTATTAAAAGACATAAAGGTATTATTCCAATTAAATCGTTAGTATCTATATGGAGAAAACTTATTTCTACATATATATCTATTCAAGGAGAATTAAAATTATCTTTCTCAGATAAAATAGATGATATAGTTAATGACTATTTTAGTGATGAGATTAAAAAAATAAAAACTAAGAGTAGTATAATCTCATTAAAAAATTTATATGAAAATAAATGTAATATTACTATTTTGCCTTTTCCAAGTAAAAAAAATGATTGGTGGGTTAAGCTAAGTAATTTTCCAGGTATTAATGTGGTAGGAAGTTTATCAGATAGCTTAAACGGTGATATTGCAGCTTTAGTCCTAAGTAAACAAAATATTGAATATGCTGAAATTAATACAGCTTTGTATACTACACAAATAAATTCAAAAAATATAAAGTTATATTCTAATTTTTTGACTTCTATGGGTTTTACCGTAATTTGTAATAAATTACTTACTTCTAAAAAATATATAATCTTATTTTCTATTCAAGTTAATTCAGAGATAGAACAAAAATTAAAAATTACTAGTATTAAAAATTTTCAATTAGACAAAAATGTAAATCTAAAATTTATTGGAGTTTTTTCTAAAATTGATAAGGAAATTATAAATGGATAAGTTTAGCAAAGTTACATTCATAGGTTTTGGTTTAATAAACTCTTCTCTTGCTCATGTCTTTAAATTAAAGACATTGGCAAAAGAAACTAATGCTTTTTCGAGGAGTAAAGAGACTAGAGAAAAAATTAAAAATTTGAATATAGTTGATAATGTAAATGATAATATACGAGAGTCTGTTAAAGATTCAGATTTAATTGTCCTAGGTGTACCTGTTGGAGCAATGGAAAGTATTGTAAGTGAAATTGCTCCTTTTCTTAAAAGTGGGACTATAATTACTGATGTGGGTTCTGTAAAAAAGCATCTAATTGATTCTATTTTACCTATTTTACCAAGTGATGTTTATTTTGTTCCAGGTCATCCTATTGCAGGAACAGAAAAATCAGGGCCTGAAGCTGGTTTTGCAGAGCTTTTTAATGGTAGATGGTGTATTTTAACTCCAAACAAAAATACATCTCAAGTAGCACTAGAAAAAGTAAAGTTTATTTGGGAACAAGCAGGTATGCAAATTACAACAATGGATGCTGAATATCATGATAGGGTATTAGCAATAACATCCCATATTCCACATTTAGTTGCATTTTCCATAGTAGGTACAGTAACAGAATTAGAAGATCAACTTAAAACAGAAGTAATAAAATATTCTGCTGGTGGTTTTAGAGATTTTACAAGAATTGCTGCCTCAGACCCTATAATGTGGAGAGATGTATTCCTAAATAATAGTGAAGCTGTTTTAGAGATGCTAGGAAGGTTTATTGAAGACTTAACAGCTCTACAAAAAAGTATAAGATGGCAGGATGGAGACTCTTTAGAAAGTTTATTTACCAAGACTAGAGAAATTAGAAAAGGTATTATTTCAGAAGAGCAGGATTAATTAAAATTTAATCTGTTAAACCTTGGTATATTTAATAATTTTACCCCCATTAAACTTAGATAGCCTTCTTGAATTCCTATTGAATATTTCGGAATTTTATTAGAGGTTTTAGCACTTAGTTCAATTGCTTTAATAATAATAATCAATGATTTAAATAATTCTTCTGAAACTAAATTTTTATCTCTTAAGAATAATGCTAAATCATCAAATTTCTCTGATTCAATGGATATAGAACTTTGTATGTCTAGATTTTCATCTATTCCAAAAAATGCATTTCCTTTAATAGGTATATTGTTAGTATTTAATTTAAAATCTTCAATATCTATTCCACCTTCATTGGAAAGCCAATTATGAAAATTATTCAAATTTATATTTTTATGATTCATTATTTTTCCATTAATTAATAAATTCCTTATTGAATTTGTATTAATAAACGTAGGATAATAATGAATTTCTTCAATTTTAAGGAAATATTGTAAATTATCTTCCACACTTTCTCTAAAGTATAATTCTGTTTTGTTTATCTTATGTATGTAATTATCATTTTTAATAGAAATTCCATTAAAGTTTATAGATATTCTTTTTGCATTATTTTTGTCTATTACAATGGATGCTAAAATTTCTGGTAAAATTACAATATTGTTATTTTTATTAATTATATTTATTTGGTCAGATGTTTTTAAAAATATATGTTTCAAATCCCAAGGTTGGTATATTATACTAAAATTTTTTATAGATAATTCTGAGTTATTAATTTTAATTTTTACATTATTTAAGTTATTTACAATTCTATAAGGAAAACCAGATTTATTTATGCTCTCCCAAGTAAAACTTATGTTTTTCTGATGAAGTTCATTTTTAAGGGTAAATAAATTTTTTTCTGTTAATTTTTGTATTTTAAAGTAGAAAAAAAAATATAAAGTAACAGTGACAATAAAAATTAAGAATATAAAATAAATAATTCTTATTCCAGGCGCTCTATCATTA
>CEUV01071545.1_pt1 | contig 59485 bp, 31 predicted proteins | sample 356401 | NCBI WGS metagenome assembly CEUV01 (sample SAMEA2622710, study PRJEB7988) | marine metagenome | isolation source: saline water (ENVO:00002010), including
CGCGCGCGAGGCGATCGATCGCGAATGCGCGCCTCGGCGACGACGACGACGACGACGACCGCGTCCGCGTCCGCGACGGGGGCGCTCGCGCGCGGGGCGCGGGGCGCGAGAGCGACGCGAGGGATGGCGCGCGCGCGCGCCCTAGGGAAGACGGCGCGCGCGACGGGCGCGCGATGCGCGACGGCGCGCGCGTCCGCGACGGCGAGCGCGGACGTCGTCAACGTCGATCTCGGTGATCGCTCGTACCCGATCTACATCGGCTCGGGACTGTTGGACGACGGCGAGGCGTTGCGCGCGCACGTCGCGGGGTCGACGGCGTTGGTGGTGACGAACGAAACCATCGCGGGATTGGGATACCTGGATCGCGCGGTCGAGGCGCTGCGTGGGGGGGATGGCACGTTGCGCGTGGAGACGGTGGTGCTTCCGGACGGGGAAGAGCACAAGAATCTGGACGTGTTGAACATGGTGTACACGCGCGCGTTGGAGACGCGACTGGACCGCGGGACGACGTTCGTCGCCTTGGGAGGGGGGGTCATCGGTGATATGACGGGATACGCCGCGGCATCGTACCAGCGAGGCGTGAAGTTTGTGCAGATTCCGACGACGGTGATGGCGATGGTGGACAGTTCGGTCGGTGGGAAGACTGGGGTGAACCACGCGTTGGGGAAGAATATGATTGGGGCGTTTTATCAACCCGAATGCGTGTTGATCGATATCGATTCGTTGAAGACGCTTCCGGATCGCGAATTCGCGAGTGGAATCGCGGAGGTGGTCAAATACGGATTGATTCGCGACGGGGCGTTCTTTGAGTGGTTGGAGGCGAACGTCGATAAGCTTTTGGCTCGCGACGCGAGCGCCATCGCGTACGCCGTCGAACGCTCGTGCGTCAACAAGGCGGAAGTCGTCGCCGCGGATGAAAAGGAGGGAGGCGTTCGTGCCACGCTCAACCTCGGTCACACGTTCGGTCACGCGATCGAAACCGGTCTCGGATACGGCGAGTGGTTGCACGGCGAGGCGGTGAGCGCGGGCATGTGCATGGCCGCAGACATGTCGGTTCGACTCGGATGGATCGACGAGTCTCTCAAGAACCGCACGATTGATTTGCTCAACAAGTGCAACACGCCCATCGATGTACCGGATAAGATGACGACGCAAATGTTCATGGATCTCATGGCTGTTGATAAAAAGGCTGCCAACGGCAAGCTGCGCTTAATTCTTTTGAAGGGTCCACTCGGCGAGTGCGTCTTCACCGGTGACTTCGATCAGAGCAAGCTCACCGAAACGTTAGAGGCGTACGTGAAGTAAGTAATAAGAATACGTATCATCATTTCATTCTTTCGTAGACTAGATTGCGTCCGTACCAGAAGGCTTGCGCGGTGCGAACGGTGGCGGTCGCGACGACGGTGGCGGGCCCCGACCGGGCGGAGGCCCGCGACCGCCGCGTCCGGGTGGAGGACCTCGTCCCCCTCGACCAGGGGGAGGCCCGCGACCGCCGCGACTCGGGGGCGGTCCGCGTCCACCGACTCTCGGCGGAGGACCGCTGCTAATGGTATTCACCGGTGCGGGTGGCGCGGACGGCATCGTCGGCGGCGCTTCCGCGGGACGCTGCTGGGGCACTTGCGCTGGACGTGGGTGCTCCGGCTCCGCCGGCTGCGGCGCGGATGGCTGCGGTGGATTGGTCTGCCACATGGGAACTATGGGTTTGCGCGCGGCCGGATTGCCCATCATGACGAAGGGTGCGTTCTGCTGTCCTCCGGCTTCGCTATCGGGAGTTTCATTCTCCACGTCGTCCATGACCATGGTGTTTGGAGTCGTCAAACTCATCGATCTCTGCATCTCGTGAGGCATCATGGGTGGACGAGCGTTCATCATCTCACCGTTCGACACGCCCGCGTCCATGGGCTGTGCCGACATGTGCGGCGGAGGGTTATTCATCGGCGCGTACGGATTGCCAAACTGAGGCGCGTACGGCGGCGGCCCGCGCGGCGAACTGCTCGGGGATGGAATTTGGTTGGAAGGCGCACCCATGGGCGGCGCCATCATCATCGGTGGCGCGGCAGAACCTGAACCAGCGCTCGGATTGAAGTGTGTCGCCGTGTCAGCGTGTTGCAGAGGCGGAATATCGCGCCGGCGAGGAGAGCTCGGTTGCGCCGCATTCGCCGCATTCGCGTTCGGCGGAGGGCCATTCCACTGGTTGGACTTCTTCGAACTCTTTCTAGATCCATCTCCGAAGAGAACGCTCACGACACGCATCAAAATGAGCGTCAACACGATTGGCGGACCGAAGATTGTTGCATTGACGCCGAATTTTATCAAATCCTTGTTCGACGCAAGCGCCGAACCGGCAACGGAGTCGATCTTTACGGCGATTGAGGTCAACGTCTCTTCACATTGTTCCATGAAAGAAAGCAGCTTATGACCGTGTTTTGTCTTCCACACGCGCGCGAGAAGAGCTTCCATCACACGTGACATCAAACCTAAGATGTACATGGCGTAAGGTGAAATGAAGGTGACTCCTCGAGTAAAAGCGTCGCGTGCGTAGTCAATGCCAGAGGGCGCTTTCGGAATCTCAGGGAAAGGATCCGTCGACTCTTCGCCTTCTTGCGGTGACTGCTCCTCAAGTTTTCTTTGCGCAATTTCGTCGCTCCAATCCATTTCTTCCAGTTTTTCCGAATCGATTGATTTCTCATCCTCCGGAGACTCTGGCGCTTCTCTCGGCGCTTCGCTCGGAGTTTCTGCGTCCTCTCGCGCCTCCTCCTGCTCTTCTTCGACAGCGGTTTCAGAGGGCGGTTCTGTACGTTCCGGCTCACGATAATCGACACTTGTATCTTGCTCTGCAGGCGCATCGAGTGTCTTGCTGTCCTCTTGCGAAGTGGCTTCCTCCTCCGTTTTGCTCGACTCGTCGACCTCGTGCTCAGGCGAGACTTCTACTTTTTCCGATGGACTCTCTTCCTTTTGCTTGAGACTTGACTCCTCTTCTTTGGGCACATCGATGACAGTTTCGTTCGTATCAGCTTCCGAGGGCGGAGCCTCTTCCTCCACCTCGGCAAGCGTCTCGTCAACAGTCGCCGTCGCCACTTCCGGACAGACGGATACTTCCGGGCACGTCGGGCACTTCTTCCCGCAAAGTTCGCGTTCTTCGTCTAAAATCGTCTTCGTAGTCGCAGCAAGTTTGACTTGCTCCTCTAGAGACGCGATGGTGACGTTATGCGCGCGCTCGAGCTCATCGCATCGCTCCTTTTGCTCTTCAAACTGGACCTCGGCGTCAAACGTTCGCTTTCGAAGAGCGTCCGCTTGCTTTTGCAAGTTGGTGCGCAGTTTCATCTGTTGACGGCTGCACTCTTCATCGCAGTTCGGCTCGTCCGTCGTTTGCTCGGTTTTACCTTCAAGATCTTTCTCAGCTCTGTCCAGCTCCGCCTGTAACAGCTTGACTTCGTTGATGTGATTGCCACTGTTCACTTGGCACTCTTGAAGAGCTTTGCGATGCTTCTCCGCCTCGACGGTCTGTTCTTTAAGTTGCGCGACGGAGGACTCCGATGTCTCGAGTTTGAGCCCAAGAGCCTTGAAATCGGCCTGAAGTTGCTCCAACTCCTGTTTCTGACGCTCGAATTCGTCCTTAGAGACAACTGAACGGACAAGTTTGTCGTACTCGTCGCGCAAGAGCTCGTAATCCTCCATGGATGGGTTCGCGTCGGATGACTCCTTATGGTTTCCGTCAGTTCCCGCATCCTTGCCCGGCTGGGCGGAACACGAGCTATTGTCTCGAAGGTTCTCTAGTTCGGTTGTGAGCTCAGCGATGAGCGCCGACGCCTGTTCTAATTCTTCGCTTCGCGGCGAATCCTGTTGCGTCGCGGCATCTTCGAGCTGACGTTCGAGCTCAGCACTTCTTGACCGAAGCGTTTCCATCTCTTCGCTCAGCTTATCCATCTGCAAGCTACTTTCACGAAGAGACTCAACCTCTGATTCGAGTTCCTTCGTCTCGCTCACCTGCTTTCCCATCTCAACGAGCTTGTCGTTGAGCGCCGTCAACGACTTTTTCAGTTCCTCGTTTTCAGACGTCACCTGCTGCAACACAACCGAATTGTCCTCAGCGCCCGTACGCACGTCCAGATCCTTCTTCAACTTGCGCATTTGCTTGCTGACTCGCAAGAACGTATCCGATACCTTTTCGACAGTATCAACCGCAGACGCGTGAAAGTCAATCGGAACTCTGTTCACGCTCAACCATTCGCGTAGGAACATCAGCGCAGTGTCCGCGTCCGTCCCTTGCGGTACGACGATCTTTTGCGACGGCATTTGCTCGATTCTTGGCGGTTCTGGTTCCGGCTCCGGTTCAGGCTCTGGTTCCATTTCCGGTTCAGGCTCCGGCTCCAGTTCCGGCTCTGGTTCCGGCTCTGGTTCCATTTCTGGCTCCGGTTCCGACATCGGCTCCGGCATCGGTTCCGCCTTCATCTCCCCCTCCATCTCCGGCGCCACCTCGATCGACGCGTCGTCGTCTTCACTCACATCGAACGCCCCACCGATCTCCATCTCCGCGTCCTCGCGCGACGTCCCCGACCGCTCGTCTTCGTCTCGCCGCGCGCGCGCGTCGGAATCCGCGTCCTCCTCCTCCTCCTCGAAATCCTCCGGTCGGTCCCACCGCGACGTCTTCTCCACGCTGTCGTAATAATACGGCATTTGCCTGGCGTCGTCGTAATACACTCGCCATCGCGCGCGCGCGCTCTTCTCTCGCGCGTCGTCCCCCGCGAGCGCCGCGTCGTCATCGGCACCATTCATCACCGGTCGCGTCGCGTCCAGATCCATCGCGCGCGTCGCGCGAACGCTCGCGCACGCGATCCCGAGCGCGATCGCGACGACGGCGGCGCGACGCGCGCGCGCGCCTCGACCGCGTCGAGCGCATCGCGACATGGTCCCCGTCGTCGATCAGTGCGGACGACTGCGCCGTCGTGGAAAAGATCTCTCGCGTCGTGACACCGAGACTCGCGACTTCGGGGACGTCATGGCTCGGACGCGAGACGACCGACGCGAGCGACGCGACGGTGAGAAAGATGCGTCCACCGCGAGGGGATTCGCGGCGCGCGCGCGCGCGACGGTGGGCGATTGGCGGGATGGATTCGTGCGGTCGCTCGAACACGCCACCGAGCGACAGACGGTGTTGCAGTGGCTGTCGCTCGCGCTCGTCGTCACGAGCGCGCTCATGCTGTGGAAGACGCTGGTATTGGCGACGCAAAGCGAGTCACCGGTGGTGGTCGTGCTCAGCGGAAGCATGGAGCCGGGATTGCGGAGAGGGGATTTGCTCTTGCTCGAAAATAGACCGAGACGGACGGAGATCGGAGAGGTGGTGGTGTTTAACATTCGAGGACGGTCGGTGCCGATCGTGCATCGAATCATTCGCGCGCACGATGCGCTGAAGAGCGGGGGTGGGGAGCGACTGATGCTGACAAAGGGGGATAACAACTACGCGGACGACGTCGGGTTGTACGCGCCGGGACAGCGCTGGTTAACGGAGCGAGACGTCATCGGACGCGCGAGGATATTTTTGCCGCACGTGGGACGGTTGACCATATTAATGAACGATCATCCGTGGTTCAAAGTGGCGCTGATTTCGGTGTTGGGGTACTTTGTCGTCACGGGGAAGGATTGATTCGGTTTCTCCCGGACCTCTCTCGACACCCGTCGAGCGCGAACCGTCGATCGCGCACTAGCACGAGCACGCCCTTAGATTATTCACACCACCACGCATCGCACGCATCCTCGACGTTCCATCCTCGACGCTCGGTCCGACAGCCTCTCTCGCCACACCGGTTCGCGTTCCGTTGAAAAAGTCAAAAACGCGGCGTCGGCGTCGCGCCGCCGTCGCCGTCGCCTCGATTTCCGAATCCTCGACGACTCCGGTCGGCACTCCGCGTCGCGCGTCTCGCGTGAATCGCGTGAATCGCTCGAACGAGTGACATCGCGCGTCCGTCGTTCCGTCCTTGGACGAGTCTCGCTCGCACGGCGCGCGTACGCCTCGACGCGCACGAGAGGGGAACACAGTGTCAACGCCGAGCTGTCGCGCGCGTGCGGTCCGTCGTCGTGAGCCATGGGTGAAAATCTCTTGCCCGAGACGGTGTCGAGCATCATGCGTCAGTTGAAGGATCTGATGCAGAGCCCGGCGGAGGGGATTCGCGTGCGCGTGAACGAGGAGAACGTGACGGATATCTTGGCCGAGTTGGACGGTCCGACGGACACGCCGTTCGAGGGCGGGACGTTCAAGATGAAGCTGACGTTACCGGCGGATTATCCGAGCAATCCGCCGAAGGGGTTCTTCACGACGAAAATTTTTCATCCAAACATTCGTCAGCCGAGCGGAGAGATTTGTGTGAACACGCTCAAGCGCGACTGGCAACCGACGCACGGGCTGCGACACATTTTGATGGTGATTCGATGTTTGTTGATTGAACCGTTTCCGGAGAGCGCGCTGAACGAGGAAGCTGGAAAACTTTTGCTCGAAGATTACGATGAGTACTTCAGACGCGCGAAGATGTACACGAGCATTCACGCCAAGCCGGAGACGAGCAAGGCGGACGCAGGCGCCGCTTCGACCGGCGCCGCGGCGAAGAAAGCCGAGAAAAAGAAATTAGACAAGAAGAAGAGTCTTCGTCGACTGTGAGGTATAGTCTAGATCGTTAGAGCCCGCATTCTATTTAGGTTTTGAGCAAGTCTCAGTGATTTGTGATGACAAATTGTCACGAATTCGTCGAGTGTTCGCGCCTAAAAACATATGGATTTCCCGCCCACCGCTTAGGAGAGCTTTGCATCTTCCGTTTCACCGGTGAATCGCGAGCCAGAGGAACCATCTTGACTCTCGTCACCCCAAGCCACGTAATCCTTCTTCGTCTTGAGTTTCTCCGTGAAGGAACCATCAATCTTCAAGCCCGCATCGTCGCCTCCGATGACGACGTCAATCACGCCGTACTGCTTCGCCTCGAGCGGGGACATGTAACGATCGCGGTCGGTGTCCTCATCTATTTGCTTCACATCTTGACCCGTGTGGAACGCCATCAATTTGTTCAAGTTGGCCTTGTGGTGCATAATCTCCTTCGCTTGGATTTCGATATCCACCGCGCTCCCTTGCGCCCCGCCGAGCGGCTGGTGAATCATGATGCGCGCGTTCGGCATGGACATACGGCGACCCTTCTCACCGGAAGCGAGCAAAAAAGCACCCATGGATGCCGCTAAGCCGAGGCACACCGTGCTCACGGGCGCCTGGCAGAACTGCATGGCGTCGTAAATTCCCATCCCAGCCGTGACGCTACCCCCCGGAGAGTTGATGAAGAGCTTAATTTCCTTCGTCGGGTCTTGCTGATCGAGCAACAACAACTGAGAGATGACCGCATCGGCGTTGAAATCATCCACCTGCGAGCCGAGGAACACGATTCTGTTACGCAAGAGCGCCCCGAACGGATCCCCCTGCGAGTCCCGCGGCACCACCGGTCCCGTCGGCTGTCCCGCGCGCACGTCCATCGACGCGTTCACCGCGTTCACGATCTGCGCCTGGTCGCTCGACAGCCCGAGCTCATTCGGGTTCTCGTAGAACGCCCCCGCGTTCGCTCGCACGCTCGCGCGCGCCGCGGACGCCTTGGCGGTTCGGTCGCATAAACCTAACCCGATCGCTCGCGCGTCCGCGCGTCGCGCTCCCGGCGCCTTGACCGCACGCGCGCCGCGCGTCGCGGACACCGTCGTCGTCGTCATCGTCGTCGCGTGCATCGTCCGTCCCGTGCGCCAGTCGTCCGGCGCGAGACAGTGTCGACGCCTGGCCGAGCCTCGACCGACATGACATCTTCGGGCGACGTGTGGCCCGGGGAGTCCCTTCATCTTGAGTCACGAACGGTAAAACGAGACCTTCGCAACGAGAAATCCACTCCCCATCCGCGCGCGGCGCGCGGCGTCACAACCCGCGGCGCATGCACCGCGCGGTGCGAGCGCTGACGCTCACGGCGACGCGAGTCGCGTCCGCGCCGAGGAGCGCGCTTCGTCGAGGCACCGTCGCGGCGGCGTCGAGCGCGAGAGAAAAGCGCGCGCCGCTCGGGACGTCATCCGCGAACTCGGCGTCGGTCGCGCGCGCGCGACGACGCGGAACGCGCGCGATGGCGGTGTCGGGGAAAGATTACGTCCCCGCGCGCTCGGACGCGACGGACGCGGTGACGGTGTCGGCGACGGGCGCGGCGAGCGCGGACGCCGATGTGGATTTGCTGGTGTGGGGGGTTCGCGAGGACGCCGTCGACGCGGAGAGCGGGGTGATCTCGTGCGAGGCGTTGAAGGCGTTCGACGCGAGCACCGGTGGGGTGGTGCAAGCGATGATCGATGAGTGCGAGTTTAAGGGTAAGCCCGGATCGTCGGCGTTCTCGAGAGCGCGAGCTGGGAAGGCGACGCACGTGGGCGTCGTCGGCGTCGGGAAAGAGGACGCTTCGGCGGCGATGATGGCTCTGGGGTCTACGTCCGCGGCGCAGGCGCAAAAGTTGAAGTGTAAGACGCTCGGCATCAAGGGAAGCGATGGGTTCGAGAGCGTGGTCGCGGCTGGAGCGTATTTGGGGGCGACGCAAGATCAACGCTTCAAGTCCAAACCGGAGGCGAAGACGCTGGAAACCGTCGCTCTGTTGGACGTTACGGCTGATGTGTCCGAGGGTAAGGCGCGCGCGTCCGGCGTGCAGCTCACGAAGGAGCTCGTCGCCGCGCCGCCGAACGTGGTCACGCCGTCTGGCATGGCTGCGGTCGCCATGGAAATTGCGCGACAACACTCGGATTGCATGAGCGCCAAAATTCTCGAAAAGCGCGAGTGCGAAAAGCTCGGCATGGGCTCCTTCTTGGGCGTCTCCGAGGCGTCCGACGAACCTCCGAAGTTCATTCATCTCACGTACAAGGGCGCGGGCAGCGATTTGAAAAAGGTGGCCGTCGTCGGTAAGGGGCTCACGTTTGACTCTGGCGGATACAACCTGAAGGCTGGTCCGGGAAGCATGATCGAGATGATGAAGTTTGACATGGGTGGCGCCGGCGCCACGCTGGGCGCCGCGAAAATCATCGCGCAAACGAAACCGGCCGGTGTCGAGGCCCACTTCATCATCGCGTCGTGCGAAAACATGATCGGTTCCCGCGGTTTGCGCCCGGGCGACATCTTGACCGCGTCCAACGGTAAGACCATCGAGGTCAACAACACCGACGCGGAAGGTCGCTTGACCCTCGCCGACGCGTTGGTATACGCTGACAAGACGTGCGGCGCGACCGCCATCGTCGACTGCGCCACTCTCACGGGCGCCATCATCGTCGCCCTCGGCAACGACATGGCTGGTCTCTTCTCCCCGAAGGACGAAGCCGCCAAGCGCGTCGAGGAGGCGGCCAAGGCTGCCGGCGAAGATTTGTGGCGCATGCCCATGCCGGACTCGATGTGGTCCATCATGAAGTCTGAGATCGCCGACATGAAGAACACCGGCTCCCGCGGCGGCGGTTCCATCACCGCCGCGCTCTTCCTCAAGCAGTTCGTCGACGAGAGCGTCGAGTGGAGTCACGTCGATCTCGCCGGTCCCGTGTGGGACGACAAGAAGGGCGGCGCGACCGGTTACGGCGCCGCTCTTTTCGCCGCGTGGGTCTCCTCTTTCTCGAAGTAAATCAACCTTGAAACGATTTATCGCTACAATACGTCAAACCGTCCCGTCCCGCTTCGAAGGAACTTCCGCCCAAGTGTCGCCCGCGATCACATCTCGTCACTGCGAGGCATGCGTCGCGCGCGGTCGCGCACGCTCGCGCGCACGCTCGCGCTGATGTGCGCGAGCGCGTGTCTCGCGTCCATCGTCGACGCGTCGGCGTACGGAAGCCGCGCGACTCGAAACCAGCGACGGGCGCAGAGAGAAGATGCGGGCGCGCACTTTCGAGCGTACACGTGGGGCATAGGCGGTGAGCGCGTCGGACGACCGTCCGATCCGTCGAAACTTCCTCCCGCGCGCGTGGAGCTCGAGGAGTCGGTCGGTGAAATCGTCGCCGTCGCCGCGAGCGGGCACACCGCCGTAGTCAACGAGAGGGGCGAATTGTACACGGCGGGCAGAAACTCGTCGGCGGGTGGTGGAGGCCACGGATCGCCGCCGATCGACGACAGCGGACAGATCGGTCGTGGGGGCGATCCCGGCGCGTTGGAGCGAGTGAGGGGAGATTTGATGGGAGAGGTGGTGACGAGCGTCGGGTGCGGGCGCTATCACACCGTCGTCTCGACGGGGAGCGGACGCGTGTACGCGTTCGGTTTGAACGACGTCGGACAATTAGGAACGCACGGTATCATGGGCGAAGGACCGAAACGAGACGTCATTTGCGATAGCGGTGGGAGATGCGAAGGAATAGATCAAATCAAAGACGCTCTCGCCGAGGTGGGCGAGAAGTGCATCGGCGGTCCCGCGTGTAGAATGGGTGAGCCGGCGCGCGTCAAGTTTGAGAACGAAAACGTTCAAATCAAAAGCGTCGTCGCCGGTCGTTACTCGAGCGCGGCGATCACCAAGGATGGGGACGTGTTCGTGTGGGGTTTGAATTCGTGCGGCGACGTTTCCGGGCACCGCGACGAGCTCGTCTCTCATCCGCGTGACGCCGCCAAGCCTCGACGCGTGAACATCAAGGACGTGGTCTCGATCGATATCGGGTACACGAATATGATTTTTAAAACTTCGCGAGGAGCGGTTTTCACGTGCGATACTGGATTTACTGGGTACACCGCCATCGCCGTCAAGGCGAAAGTCGCCATCGTTCAACACGACTTCGCGAACGAGTACAAGGCGATCGATGTCGCCGCCGGGAGATGTCACTACGCCGTCGCCACCGAGGCAGGCACGGTGTTCACCTGGGGATGTCAAGCGCTCGGTCGAGAGGGCGACAAAATGAAGCCCCAACCCGTCGGCGGCGACTTGGCTTCCCGAAGCGTAGAAACCGTCGCCGCGGGTGAATATTTCACCCTCGTCACGACCGATTCCGGCGAAATTTACGGATGGGGTTCCGATGCAAACGGCCAACTCGGCGTTCAGGCGGACTCGAGCAACACGTTTCATTCTCCCGTGCAAGTCAACGTCGGACCGAAGGTGGGCACCGCGCTCGCCGTCGCCGCGGGATACCAACACTCGGTCGCCATCCTTCAACAAAAAGAGTGACCTCCCGCGACTCTCACGAACGCGCGCTTCATTCTTATCGTCATTGTATCATCATCCCAGCGCGCGCGATCGACGTCATCGAGTCTTCGCTCGCATTCATTTTACCCACAATTCAGTGAATTCTTCCCTTTCATTCATTCATTCCAAAGAACATCTCTGACGCGCGCGTCACAGCGCCTCGCGAGGGCATCTCCGCCGTCGCTCGTCGCGTCTCGCGGCGCGGTCGACGCGCGATGAAATCTCCTCCCAGATCCCCCGCCCCCGCGCGCGGCGCGCGACTTCGCTCGCCGACGCTCGTCGTCTCAAACTTGAGCGTGCGACCGTTTACGTACTATCTGAGTCAGGCGCAGTCGATGCTCCGTAACCACGGGAGCGTCAAGCTGAGCGGTGTGGGAGGGGCCATGCAACACGCGATCGTCGTCAGTGAGGTGCTGAGCGCGCGCGGACTCGGTCGAGTCGCCGCGGTGCGCACGAGCACGCTCGCGGGCGTCGAGGAGGATTCGCCGGAACACTCCGCCAAGATTGAGGTGACCTTCTTGGCGAGTTCGGAGGCGGGCACCGTCGATGACGCGTGAACGAGGAACGCGTCATCGCGTGGGGAAAACAAATCGTGCTGTACGCTAGTCTACTCATCTACTTTATTTCATAACGACACCTACTTTTGCTAGTCCTTTGGGCGGGAACGCCTTGACGTCTCTGTGCGGAACCGGCGCCTTCGGATTGCCTCGAATGTAGAAATCCTGAAACAATCGAATCGCCTCGTCGGCGTATAACCCCCCATGACTCTCGTACGTCTTCCCACGCGCGCCCGCGCCGTCGCACCCCCCGCATCCGCTCTCGTGCACGCCGAGAACGGTGCCGTTGCCGCCGAATTTATCATTCGCGCACCCGTACACCACGCGTCTCACCCCGAGCGCGCTCATCGCCCCCGCGCACATCACGCACGGTTCACACGTGACGTACAACGTGACGTCTTCGAATCGACACGCGCGCGCGTCCCCGTCGTGCGCGTCGATGAGCGCGTCGACGGCTTCGAACTCGGCGTGTCTCGTGCCGTTTCTCGTGCGGTTCGTCGCGTTCCTCCCCACGGCGACGATCTCGCCGTCGCGCTCGAGCGCGCATCCGCACGGGACCTCCCACTCGTCGAGCGCATCGCGCGCCTGGTCGAGCGCGACGCGCATCGACGCGCGATCAGCGTCGGTGAAGGATGTCGTCGGCGCCATGTCGACGGCGGCGATGTGCGGGCGAGGCGATCGTCGTCGTCATTCGTCGTCGCGTCGTCGCGCGCGTCGGACGCGCGCGCGCGACGCGAGAGATGGACGCGCCGACGTATTATTACATCGATCCGCAGGGACGCGAGCAAGGGCCGTTCGCGTACGAGCACGTGGCGAAGTGGTTTAAAGCTGGGTACCTGAAACCAAACTTGGGATGTCGACGGAGCGACGAGACGACGTACGCGCGGACGGTGACGGCGGCGCTTCTGGAGGATGGACCCATGCACGGTGTACCCGCGCACATGTTGGGAGAGCTCGTGAAACCGACGGTCGCGACGGCGGGGCGAGGGGAGCGGGCGAGCACGGTGGATGTGCCGCCTCCGCCGCCGACCGCGCCGGCGACGCAGAGCACGTCGAGGTCTGATGATGACATCGCGCAGTGCATGGAACGATTGATGGAGGTGCTGGATCACATCTTGCCCATCGTGCTCGAGGGTGGATTGCGCGAGGAGTTCGGAGAGGTGTGGGTAGACATGCTGCACACGCCGCCGCCGTGGACGTTGGAGACGACGCTGCGAGAGCTCAAAGCGAACTGGGGATCGCTCTTCTCGTCTCAGCCTCGTCGAATAAAAGAGATCGAGATGTTGCTCGATGCGGCGATTCGACAGCGCAAGAACTTGCCCGTAGCCGCCGGTGGTCTCTCGAAGGATGTGTCTAGCGCGGCGGTGACGTTGCTCAACGCGTGCCCAAAAACGTTCCCACCGGCCGTCATCGAGCATCTGCGCATCGCCTGGGAAGAGTGCGAGAGGATTCGCGCACATCTTCACGCGTGAACGCGCGCGGAGGCGCGATGAAAAGGACTTAGCGAACTCGATAGACGAATTCAAATTTGTAAGCTTAAGCGGCGCATATGTTTCAAAGTCTACCTACATGCATGCGTGCGAGAAAGTTCCAAACTGACGACCTATTTGTCGGCCGCTGCCATTTATGGAAGACGCGTATCTATTTTGTCTAATGCTCGTCGCGCGAGCGGCGCGCAGTGACTTCGTGGAGGCCCTAGAGGCTGAAGCTTGCACGTTAACCGACGACGGCTTTCGAACGCCACATCTCTCCACTGTGACTCGCTGGTATGTCTCTCCCTCTTGCCTCGCATCGCCGAGTTTTTGAATGGCGTACAAGATGTCGAATCCCTCGATGACTTGTCCGAAGGCGACGTGACGGTTGTCGAGTTGCGATTTCCCGTCGAGCGTTATCATAAACTTCGACCCGTTTTGACCCGGCGCCTCGCCACCGTTGTTGTGCATCGTGAGCACACCCGCCCCGGTGTGCTTAAGATCGTAGTTTTCATCGTCAAAGTATGTCCCGTAGATGCTCTGGCCTCCGGGCATGGCGTCGGGAAGCAGCGTCTCGAAATCAAAGAAATCCCGGTCCGCCGCGTTGTACACCACCTCGTCGAGCTTGGTGAAATCGCCCCCTACGATCCAGTTCGAGGGATACACCTGAAACATCGTCCCCGCGTAGCAGTGATAATCGCACAACTGCACGAAATTATTCGCCGTGATCGGCGCTCGATCCTCCTTAATCTCAAACACCACCTCGCCCAGGTAATACCCGCCGGCGCGCACTTCGAAAAAACACCGCGGGTTCGCCTCGTTCACCGGGTACGGCGGCGCGTACTCCACGGGCGTGATTTTCAAAGGTTCGGCGCGCTGCACGCGCGTCTCCCACTTCACCGCGTACACACCACCGGGGGCGAGCGGAAGGACGGATGGGATGTCTTTTTGCTTGGCGTCATCCGGGACGTCATCGGGCGTCGACATGGCGCGCGCGCGGTTCTTCTCGCGACGACGACGACGACGATGGGTGTGTCAACGCGCGTTCGTGTCCGTCGTCGTCCCTCGCGGCGATCGATGCGCCGCCGCCGACGACCTCGCGCGTTCGTGTGCCGTCCCGCGTCGTCCCGCGTCGTCGCGGATAGAGTTGTGGGCCCGTCCCGCGTCGACGCGAGGGATGAAAATGAAACGCGGCTTTGAGTTTTAATTCGCGGTGCGCTATACATGAAATACCTATCACAAACGAGCCGTGTGGTCCTAACGTTTTGATTCTATGCGCGCAGATCGATGCTGCGCGGGTGCGGGATGCAGTGCGTCTGCAAAATTTCCTTGGTTGACTTTTTCGCCTCCTTCGTGTTCAACACGAGGTTCACGCTTTGGTCGAGCTCAACCTTGAGATATTCATCCTTGCAGTCTTCGACGATCTTAACGAGTGTCTTGAGGTTTCTCACCGGTTTACCGTTAACGCCCGTGACGATGACGTTGACGATGTCTTCGTAACCGATGTTGATGTCGGACGAGAGCACCTGAGACACGACGACGACTTCGTCGTCTTTTTCTTCCTTGTGCCCGTGCATCATCTTGGTCAGTAGACGCAGCGGTGCGTCGTAATCGTAGTCCTTGCCGTACTCCGAACGTAAATACGGAACGCACACGACCGTGAAGACGATACCGGCGCAAATGTAATACGACGGCGGTTCGCCCTCGATGTGCACGGGCACGAGGCGGTCGTGCGGGGTCAACCCGATTTCAAAGTTCATGACTTTGCCGTCGCGAAAGACGGTAATCGCAGCCCTGTCACCGACGTACTTGCGGCTGACGAGGTAGGAAAAGTTGATGCGTTCACCCGTTCTGAACGCCACCGTGCCGTCGGACGCAACCTCGACGCCGTCGAATTTCATCAACACGTCTCCTCGCTTTAAAACCTTCGCTGCGGGCGCCAACGGCGAGATGCGACGAAGGAGCACGCCCATGTGCGTCGGTTTCATCCCCAAACTCTTGCGAAGGGACGGGTTCTCCAAGCGTTGGAACTCACACTGCAAGGCTGGGAAACCATTGTACTTGCCGGTGCGTTTGTAGTCGGAGATGAAGTGATCGATCACGGGGGTGGGAATGATGTAACCGATGTTCTCGGTGTCTGAATCCTTCAGGGATTGAAACGCCACCCCGACGCACTTACCCTCGCGATTGAACGCGGGTCCACCACTGTTCCCACTGTTGATCGCGGCGTCGATCTGAACTCCCAACAATTCCGCGGCGCCGTGCGAATACGACGTCACTTCGATTCTCGACACGACGCCCGACGTGACGGAAATCGCGATGCCCCCCACCGGATATCCCACCACGGTGACGCTGTCCTGCAAACGAGGCAACACCCCAAATCGCACCGGATCCACCCCTTCGAAAAATTCATCATCATCCACCGTGAGCAGCGCCAAATCGCACTCGACGCCGATGGCGAGCACCTTGGCGACGTACTTTTTATCGCTCCCCCGTTTCTTCAATTTCACCTGCGTGTGATGCTCCACGCTGTGCGCGTTCGTCAACACCCGCTTCCCCTCGATCACGAACCCCGTGCTCGTGGACGAATGCTGCCTCTTACGCTGCCACGGCAACGAATAATTCGGCTCGGTGTGCACGCAAAACACCTTCACCACCGCGTCGATCGGGTACTGCGGCGCGCGTTCGTCATCGCTCGCCCACCCCCCACCGTCATCGCCGAAATAATCCACCACGATATCATCCTCCGTCTCCTCGCTCGATCGTTCGCTCGTCCCGTTCGTCTCCGTCGTCGTCTCTTCACCGACCGTCGCTCGACGTCGTCTCCCCACCCCTCGCGCGCGCGTCCCCTTCCCACCGCCGTCATCTTTTTTCGCGCGTTTCACCGTCGCGCGCGCGCTCGACGTCGCACCACCGCTCGCGCGCGCGTCACCGCGTCGTTTCACCGCCGCATCCTTCGCGTTCGAGCGCACATCGCGCCCGTCGTCGGCGTTCTCGTCGCGCGTTTTCGACGCCTCGCGCGCGCGCGTCGGGCGTCCCATGGCCGTCGTCGAGTGCGGGCGCCCACCTGGGACCTGGGACCTGGGACCTGGGGTGGGGTGCGTTCTCGAGTCAGCACTCGTCGCGTCGCGCGTGCGCGCGTGCGGGTCCATGCGCGCGCGCATTCTTGGACGTTTTCACGGGTACAGTACGACGACGCGAGACGCGAGACGTGCGGCGTGCGGTGGCGAGACTCGAATTCGATGCGTGGTTCAGACACTCGGTGCGTACTGTATGATCTTTTGATACAGCGTGTGCACGTAGAGAGACAGATACAGCGGTCGGTCGCCGCGACCGTCCCTCGTCCCGGGGCGCGCGCGTCCGAGTCGGCGGTCGACGACGCGAAGATGCGCGCGGTGACGGCGTCCGCGCCCGCGACGACGAGCGATGGTGACGCCAACGCGCGCGCGAACGCCAACGCGGCCAACGTCGCGGACGCGTTGGCGTACGTGCGGGAAGTGCGCGCGCGATTCGTGGACGAATCGTGGCGGTACCACGAGTTTTTGGGCGCGATGAAGGCGTTTAAGCGGGGGACGTGCGTGGCGCTCGCGCGAGGCGATGACGACGCGCGAACGACGCGCGAACGATCGTGGACCACTCTCGACCGGTGATTGACGCGCGCGCGCGACGCAGATTAACCGCGGACGTCGTCGTGGAGAGCGTGCGCGCGTGCCTCGCGGGCCACGACGATTTGTTGGACGGCTTCAAGGCGTTTCTTCCCGAGGTGCGTTCGAACCGCGACTCGCGTCTCGCGCGTCTCGCGCGACGCGACCGTGGACGCGTCGTCACACCGACGCGATTCGCGCGCGTTCGAACGAGAGGACTGACTCGAGACGGACGACGGTCGCGCGCGCAGGGATACGCGGGCGAGGAGGCGCGCGGCGCGCCGCGCGGAGGCGCGCGGGGCGCGAGCGCGAGCGCGAGCGCGAGCGCGGGTGGACGACGAATCAAAGAAGAGGTACGCGCGCGTCGTGTGCGGCACCGCGTCGCGTTCGCGCGTCGATCGCGCGCGACGTCGACGGCGATCATCGCGCGAGGGGCGAGCGCGAACGCGAAGCGGCGGAGGCGGCGGAGGTTTCGTGTGGTGGGGTATTCTTGAGTCATGAACCGTCGTTTCGTGGATCGTGTCCGACCGACCGAATTCCGATTCGGATCAGACGGTCCGGGACGAGACGGCGACGGCGACGGCGACGGCGACGGCGACGCGCGCGCGCGCGCGACGAGATGGATGAAAATGCGACCGTTGACGTCGACGAGTGATTCGTGTGCGCGAGAGAGATGGTGCGAGACGCGAGAGAGCGACGAGACTGACGACTCGACGCTGCGCGCGTAGGAATCGAACGCGCGACGAAGCGCGTCACTGCACGACGGTCAGGAACTCTTGAAGAGGATTCGGCAGAAATACGCCGCGGATGAGCGCCCGTATCACGCCTTTTTACAGGCGTTGATCAAATTTCGAAATAAGCAGTTCAGCGCGGAGGAGGTTGTGCAAAAGTGTGCGATTTTATTTTACGACCAACCCGAGGTGTTGGAGGGCGAGGACGGGTTGGCCACCTTCGTGCCCAAGACGTGTCACCCGCCGAAGCGGTCGTCGTGGTTCGATTGGTCCCCCGCGGTGCACCATCGTTTCGGGAGCGACAATTTTCGATTATTCGTGCGCACATTGTTATTATGCGAGTACAAGAGTCGAATGAACCCACCCGAACCGAAGATGCGTCGGTGGCGCCTGACGGATGGCGATAGCAGCGAATCCGACAGCGACGACTACTCGTCGTCGGAGGAGAGCGAGACGGAGAGTTCGCAACAGGTTGAAAAAGAGCCGGGGACGCTTCGACCGGACCAAATACCGTCGCGATGGGTCGGCGAGGAGAAGGATCGCGTCATGAGCGCGTTCGAACGAATGACGTTGACGCTCGAACCGAAGGACGAAGAGTACTGTTGGGCGGACACCAAGGCGGCGCGCGAGGCGAAGGAAAATAAGGAGGAGATCGAGATTCGTGGGAAACGAGGGCGTACCGAGGAACGAGATTACTCTAGCACCCCTCGCGAGTCCCCGTCGCCGCCGCCATCCTTCAATAAACGTCGAGCGAGCGCCAGAATCATTGCCAAGGTGAACAGGGGCATCGTGTACAACCGCTTTCGAAGCTTGTCCTCGCCCGACGGTTTGGCGAGAGGTCGCATGCGCATGACGCGCTCGATGAGCACGGTGAGCAACGATTTACCGGCTAAGCCCAAAAACAAACTCATCCTGAACCGAGATTCGAACAAAATGTCCCCCAACTGCGCCGAGAGAATCGGTTTACACTCGCTCCCCGCCGACGTCCTGCAGCGCGTCATCGCGCACTACTCCGTCCAAGAGGGCAAGGCGGAGTTGAACCAAATTCGCGAGTCTCTCATCAAATCTTTACTGAAAAATTATAAAGGTAAATAGCGTGTATATCATCAATATTCACATTCATTGTCACGTTCATTATTTTTACAATTTGTGCTCGCCTCGCCGAGCCTTCGCAGCCCTAAGATCACTAACACTTTCACCCCTCGCGTCATCGCGGTCGAGCATCGTCGCGCGCGCGCGCGCTCATCGCGCGCACCGCGACGTCACTCACGGTCACCGACGTCTCACTCGCGCGAACGCGTCGGTCAGTGTCCACCTGGGTGTAAAAACTTGGACGCCTTCTTATCAGCCTCGGTGATCCCAGCCGTCGCGTACACGACCGCACATCCGACGACGGCGATGCCGGAGAAGAAGGGCCACGCGCGCGGAACCTCGCGGACGAGCGCGGTGAAGAAACTTTGATTCGAATACGGCATGTCCGAGGCGAGCGCGCGGACGCGAGTGCGGATCAAGGCGCGCCCGAGGTCGAGGGATGCCAGGGGATGGAGTGGGTCCATGGTGGGTCGTGATTGGTCGAATTGTGATTTTCACGTGAACGTTCGTCATTCTCTCGCGCGCGGCGACTCAAGACGACGCCGCGCGTCATGGCGAGCGCGGACGACGGGCGGTACGATCATCTCGTGAAGATTTTGCTCGTCGGCGACAGCGGCGTGGGGAAATCGTCCCTCGTGCAGCGATTCGTGCACGACACGTTCGAGGAGGTGAGTCCCACCGTGGGCGTGGACTTTAAGCTCAAATACGTCGATATCGACGGGAAACGGTTGAAACTCACGGTGTGGGACACCGCGGGACAGGAGCGTTTTCGCACGCTGACGAGCTCGTACTACAGAGGCGCGCACGGGGTGGTGTTTGCGTACGACATTACGAGCGAGGAGAGCTTTAGGAACTTGCGCGACGTGTGGCAAAAGGAGGTGGACATGTACGGTACGATCGCGAACTCGGTGAAAATCGTCATCGGGAATAAGATCGATAGGGAAGGTGATCGCGCGATCGCGCGAGAGGACGGAGTGGCGTTTGCCAAGGAGCACGGGTGCTTGTTTCTCGAGTGCAGCGCGAAGACCAAGGTGCGCGTGGCGGAGGCGTTCGACGAGCTGGTGAAAGCCATCTTGGAAACCTCTGGGTTGTTGATGGACGTCGAGGGCGATACCGATGGCGTCAAACTCGGGGCATACGCCGATCGCGCGAACGGTGGATGTTGCTGAGACCAAACGTCGACGCGCGACGTCTATTCCGAGTCAAACTTAGTGGACACGGAATGCACGCTTACGCTTGTAGTACTATCGAATAGTGGAATGTTTGCCTAGGTTATAGTATTGAAAGTCTTCAAAAGAAAAGCTACATAATTGCCCAGCCCTGAACCATCGCGACGATGGTCCTCCCCGAGCGTTCACAGTGTACACAGTCTCGTCAGCGCGCGGCGAGAGTGTCGTCTCCTCAGAGCGGCGCCGTGAGCACGGCTTCGTACTTTTTGATTTGGCTCATGAGGGACAAATCAAAGTACTTCTCACCGATGCTAGCCGTCAAACCACCGATCAAACGCGGGTCGACCACGGTCTCAATCTTGAGCGTGGAGCCTTGCGGCGCGTGACCCTTGATGGAGTCTTGCACGTTGGAGAGCTGTTCCGGCGTCAAAGCGTGCGCAGTGGTGATGACGCACTTCACTTCGTTTCTAGACGCCATGCACTGCTCCTCGAAGCGGAGAACAATCTTTGGCAACTCACGCAACCGACCATTCTCAGCCATGGCCTCGACAAAGTTGCTGGTGATGGGCGTGAACTTCGCGCCTTGGCAAAACTCCTTCACCCCCGCCAACTTCTTACTCTTGGCCATGGACGGATCCATCAAGAACTGCTTAAACTTGAGATCCTTCTCGACTAACGCGGAGAGCTGTTGCGATGTAATAGCGCGCGCGAGCCAAAGGTCAGTCTCTCGTCCCACGAATCGTTTGTCGCGCGCGTCGCCGACATCTCTCGAGTCGCATAGTCTTCGCGCGCGTCCACACACCTGCGCTACTTCTCCCTCGACCGCGCTCAAGTTCCCAGCCTTGGTCGCCGCGACGTACAGAGCCGTCGCGTATCGTCCACTCGTGCCGTATTGTTGCAAAGGCGCCTGCATTCACACGCACGATACGTTTCGTTCTCCGGTCAGTCTTCCCACTCGCCATCGTTCGAAACCTCGCCTTCATCGCCCCGAGTTACCCTCTCGCGCGCGACGCGCCGTCACCGCGTCGTCTCTCGCCATCATCGCGCGCAAAGCATTACGCACCTTCACATCCGCCGTCGCCGCCGCGCCCTTGGCCGTCGCGTACGTTCTCTGCGTCGTCGTTCCATCGTCAGTCGCTCGTCTCGCGATCGTCTCGCGCGGCGTCGCCCTTCACGCCGTCCTCGACGCGTCGACGTCGTCCCTCTCGCGCGCACGGGTCGCTCGCGGGCGGGCGGTTATTTTCACGCACCTCGAGCGTCGCTCGCGCGCTCGCGACGCGCGCCAATCGTCGAAGCATCGTCGTCGCTCTGTGAGGGGATCGCCGGGCGCGCGAGGCCCTCGCGGGCGCGGCGTGGCGGGCGTTTCTCATAGTCTGCGTCTTCGAAACCGATCTTAATCGCAGTGATACATACTCAAGTGATTTGAGCTCGATCTTTTCCATTTCGTCTTTTTGCGCCGACGACTCGATCCGCAACACCCTCTCGTTATCGGTTCGCGACATCACACGTCGTCGAGCGACGTCGGCGTCGCGATGTCCGCGACTTCGCGCGTCGCGCGGTGCGATGCGGGCGCGTCCGCATCCGCGCGCGAGAACGCGCGCGATCGAGCGCGGCGCGCGCGTTCGCGGACGAAGATGATGACCGCGGGAACCGGGATGTTACTGGCGACGCTCGGCGCGTCGATCGCGCGCGAGGCGAGCGCGGGAGGGGCCGTGCAGACGGCCTTGCGTGCGACCGGGGGTGAGACGTCGACGCGCGGTGGGAACGAGACGTCGTCGGGATCGACGGGCGGCGGGAATCGCGCGGCGGTGGAGGAGTTGGACGCCAACGCGCGCGAGAGCGAAACCGCAGCGGCGATTCGTCGAGGCGCGCGCGTCAAGTTGACGGATGAACGCGCGGAAGAGCTCATTGCGGGCCCGATGATGGGGTTGTACGGTGGGTTGGACGAGACGGGCGAGACGACGAACGCGTTGGACGTGTTGACGGGGAGCTCGAGCGGGGACTACCTCGTGTGGTGCCACAGAGGAGAAGAGAAGAAGAGCGCGGCGCCGGCCATCGCGAGCGCGGGTGTGGGTCTTTTTGAAACGGCGAAAAAGGTCATCTTTCACGGTGGATACAAGGTGTGGGATTCGGGGAGCGAATTTGAAGACGTGTCGTCGACACACGCGTTAGACACCGCCGCCGGCGCGTTCGAGTGTCTCACTTCCGGAGGGTCAAAAGATGGGAAAGCCGCGCTCGGTAAGACGAACGGCGACTGTCCGAGACTGCAGGGCGATCGCCCGAGCAAGCGGGATGAAGAAGTCGCCGTCATCACGGCGAAACCGATTCATTTGTCGCACTCGACCGACATGGCGATGTTGGGAAAACATTTGGAGAGGCGAGAATTGCCGGCGCTCGACGTCAACGACGAAGACGACGAAGGCGACAACGGCGTCGCGTCGACGGGATCGAACGAATCGTCCGAGGATGGTGAGGACTCCAAGCTCGGTAAAGGCACGAAACAACACGCCTTGATCGTCTTCGGCGGCCGAGACGAGGATGACCAGCGCTTGGATACGCTCTACGCGCTCGGTCTCGACGACAAGCAGTGGCGCAAAATTGAATTCGAACTCCCGGATAAACGCGACGATATGGTCCCTCAGGGACCGTTTGAGATGCCGATGATAGTCAAACACGCGCACGAGAACGGCAAGCCGTTTCCGCTCGGGCGCTCGGGTGCGACGGCGGTCGTGACCAAGGATAACAGAATGATCATCTACGGCGGCTTCGTCGTGGAGGGACGTCTGGGTTTCAACGTCGGTGAGATTTTGTCGCTCGACTTGGATACGATGAAGTTCAGCTACCCCATGGTCAGCGGTAGTCTTCCCGTGCGTCGTAACAAGCACTCTGCGATTTTGGACGACAAGCAACGCATGTGGATTTGGGGCGGCTCCGTCTGGGATCACACGGGTGGTAGCTCGACGTACGCGTCCACCGCGACGTACTATGCCGACGTCAGCAATCCTAAATCGATCGTGTGGCATCGCGTGGAGACAAAGGGAAAACCACCGAGTCAACGTCGCTTCCACAACGCTCTCTTCATGGATGGGGCCATGTACATCATCGGCGGCGAGGATTACCGCACGCGCACCTACCTCAGCGACGCGCACCGACTGGATCTCAACACTCTCACGTGGACGCAGCCCGCGGTTCTCGGAGGCATCAAGGGTGGTCGTATTCGGGCGAGCGCGTTTCCGTGGATCCCTGCCGACGCTCACGTCAAGGAAGCCGCCTTGGGTAAGTCTCACCACCATCATAAGGAGGACGAAGACGAAGACGAAGAGCGCGCGAAGGATGAAAAGACGTCCAAGAAGCGCGAACATTCGAAGAAGTCCGAAGACAAAGACTCGAATAAGATGGAGGGTAAGAGATCGAAAAGGACCGAGGACAAACAATCGAAGAAGTCTGCCAGCGACGAGGACGATGACGACGCGAAGGGCGAAGAGACGCGCGCCGGGCTCATCGACGCCTCCACGTGTGGAACCGGCGAAACCGCGCGCGTTCGCACGGGCGAAAATCAACCCGATATCGAGCATCTCATCTCTGTTCTCGTCGATGGATCGACGAGCAAACTCGGTCAACACGACACCGATGATGAAGCGGCGTTGGCGGCTTGTCTCACCGCGTCGGGGTGGTTGCCGAACACGGCGCGAAGTTCAGACATTCTCTCCGAGTCGAGCATGCTTTGGCGCAAGGCGCCCGACATAGGTTCGAAGGAAGGTCTTCCTGGCTGGATCACGGATAGCAACGGTCGAGATAAGTCCGTGCTGACGGAGACGCTCGCGGCAGACCCAGAGGCGTCGAACGTTGAGGCGCGTCTGTTGCAAGCCATCAAATCGGTTCGCGAGACGCGGGACGTCGCGTCGAAGGAAGTCGCCGACGAGCACAGCCTAGACAAGCTCGCGGAAGAGGAGAGCAAAATCGGTAAGACCAAGACTAAGACGGTGCAGGATGAGGTCGAAAAGGTTCTCAAGCGCACCGAGCGCAAGGCTGAGGAGGATGAGGCTGAGGAGGCTGAGAAAGAAAAGTCGAAGCAATCGAAATCATCGCGGCGCTCTGGTAAGGATTCCAAAGACGACGATCATGCCAAGTTGTCCAAGCGCGACGACAAGGCTGAACGTAAAGATGACCGCAATTCGAAGCGTAAGAGCTCGGACGATGACGCCGCCGACGATGTCAAATCCACGCACAAGAAGTCATCCCGAAACGCCGACGACGACGAGGATCGGAAGTCGAAGCACGGGAAGAAGGCGCGCAAAGAAGAGGACGACGATGAGGATCACAAGTCGAAGCACGGGAAGAAAGCGCTCAAAGAAGAGGACGACGACGAGGACGAAGAAGATTTGAAGAGTACCAAGCATAAAAAGTCATCAAAGAAGGGCGAAGACAAACTTCATCTTTCGGCGGCGGCGAAGATGCTCGAGAAGATTCAAAAGAGAGGAGAGGCGGCGGCGCATTTGGGAGCCGTATCGAGGGTGACGTCCAATCCCGCGCACGTCACGTACTTCTGGAGTACGATTTCAGTCGTGGCGATTGCCGCGGCGATCGCGATCAACTTCATGCCAGCGAAACGCCGCGACCGAGCGGCGAGCCAAACGGAGAGAATACCGTTGGTGCCGAGTAGTTCGTCGATGTCAGACTCTCCCAACAACACGTCTGCGGCCAAGTGGCAGCGAGACGCCATGGCTCGAAGAGGCATCGCGTACGGAGATTTTGACGAGTTTGTATAGACCTAACAAGTTGAGTTGAATTACAAAGTACGTACATTAATTCATACGTTTTCCGCGTCATACTTCTGCTCTTCGCTCACCAACAGCGGCTCCTCCGCGCCGTCTCGTGAGGAGAAGAACTTTCCTTTCGCAATCGCCACAACTAATACTCCGAACACGACCACCGCGAATCCGAAAACCACATCAAACACAAAATACGCTTGCTCTGAATCCGCGAGTAATTGAACTTTCTCCTGTCGATGTCCGGGAACGTTCAGTCGAACGTAGGACGGATCGACGCCCACGTCGGACGTGTCGGAAGTCTCCTCGGTCTTCAAAATCCACCCGCTTGTCGGCATTTCTACGAGGGCTTCGGTCTCGCCCTGCACCACAGATACGTTTGTCAAAGGCGTTTTCACGTTTTCAAATGCGCACTTCGCATCAGCTTGAAAAACGCACTGCGAAAATCCAGTCGGTTCACATTTCAACGCGTAGAGATCGTTGCCGTATTTCCCTTCTTTGTGATTCCAATAGTTCCCAGGACGATCCTCTCCACATCCTTGGTCCACGTGGCACGTAAACACGCTGCGTTTCACGTCCGCCGGATCTTGAATTGTCGGATTAATCTGTTTGTTGATGATGTTAAGAACACCCGAGTGTCCTTGAATCATGGCAGAGATATTCTCCGACGTGTATTTGCGTGAAGTCCCATACTCGTCCGCCTGAACAGTGTTTGCATCACCACACGTGTTTACTATACCAATCTCTGGACAGAACTGAGCCCCGTGCGATCGAAGGTTGAGATCGTCGCAGTTCTGCGATCGCGAGTCGCGAACATTAAAACACTGCCCGATGTCTAAATTCGGAGCGCACGAACACGTGCACGTACCGCTGAACCGCTGCGTGTTGTCCTCTGTCCACGTCGCATCGGGTTGCAAGGCATCCGAGGACGCCTTTGAAGCGTCTATCTGATTCTGTGGCACCGAGTTGACCAGATTTTCCATTTGATCGTTGTACGTGTTTCCATCCTGTTGACCGAGGTGGGAAGCCAAAACGTTGCTCGCGGGCTCGAGTTTGTGATGCATGCTTTGCCACAAATTACCGTAGGTCGCGCCCCTGCCCCGGCGACTGGCGAGACCGCTTCGCTTCATCAGCGTTTTGCGTTCGTGTTCCGTGGAGACGATCGACTTCAAACGCTTCCACACACGCCGCGCAGTGAAGAGGTTGTCGCGCGATAACGGTGTTCGCTCGGATTCAGCGAGACTCGCCTGCTGGACAACGTTGCTCGCCGCCGGACACTTGGAAGAAGACGCCCACGTCGTACCGAGACTCACGATGATCGTGTGTCGAGATGGAACCGTGACCATCAGCGATCCGAGCGCGCCTGTGTTAAATAAAACATCGAACTCCGGTTCGTCTCCCGCCAGCACGGGGCCTTCGACGTCTCGGCACTCCGAACCAAGACTCGATGCGGCCGCGTTCGCCGCGTTGGGCTCGACTTCTTCGTTGGAAACCCTCGAGTTGTACACGTATCCACCCAGACCGTAGAACCTGTTCGCCGCAGGAAATGCTGGAGTGGCGATTTCGTCGATAAAGCTCGAGCTGACGAGCTGGCGAACGCGTCCATCCGGCATTTTCCATTTACCTCTGTTGACGATGAGCTGGCCGAAGCGCGCGACGTCGCGGCAACTCGCGAGCTGGCCGCCGGTGAACGAAATCTCGCCGTTTTCATGCCCCTCGTGATCGAAAAAATCGGATAAACCGAGCGGTTCAGCCAAAAATTTCTTCACGAACGCGGCGGGTTGCTGGTTCGTCGCCCCGCGCAGCACCCCATTCAAAAACTTCAACGGCGTTCGATCCGGATTACTGTACAGATCACCGTCATCAAACACCGCTCCAGGCTCGTACGAACCATCCGAACTCACCTGTGCGAGCAAATCTCGCACGGAGAGCTGTTCCCAATAGTTGGAGTTCCAAAAGCTCGGCGTGTCGCCGCCGTGTTCGCTCGCCGCGTCCAACAACTGCTTCACGTTCGAGTCCAGGGTCAGGTCTTGCCGCGTGATCGCCACGCCGATCGCGAGTACGGTGGCCACTTTACCGACCCCGCCCACGTCGAACGCGCTGTTCAGATTCGCGCCGTTGTAATACTCCTCGTGCACGATCACGCCGTCCTTGACGACGAGGAAGCAATCCCGAGACGGGAGCTCCTTTCGAATCCGCGTCGCGCCGTCGATGAGATCCGCGCCGACGAGTCCGTGCTCCTCGGGAAAACTCGAAAACCACGACTCGCTCGACGGTCCGAGCGCATCGCGACGACCGAGCGCTTTGAACCCGTCAAGATTTTCATACGCGAACCACGCGCCGAGCGCGAGCGCCAACGCCAGCGCGGCGACGACGACGCGCGAGCGGTGCTTGGACCACCACGACCGACGGCCCTGCGTCGCCCACTCGCGACTATCGTCGTTCATGGCGATCGACGACGACGCGAGACGCACGCGACGCGCGCGCGAGTGTGATGCGCGGTGTAACACCCCACGCGCGGTACTGAATTACTGAAAGTTACATACGAGCGGACCGCGCGCTCGAGGATGAGCGTGCGGAAGGTGCGGAAGAGGCTAAAACGCAGTCGAGGCGGCGAAGACTGTGGACTCAGAGCCACGGGGTGGAGCTGAGATCGCCCGAGGCGGAGCGATCGTCGAGGGGATCGACGGAGCTCGTGCCGCCGGCGACCTCTTTGCCGGCTTTCGCGCTCGACGCTTCCCAGCCCCCGAGAGGTTTGGACGTGTCGAGGAGCTCGGAGAGGTACTCACCGGAAGGAATGGATCCGGCGATGGCGAATTTTACGCCGGTGCTCTCGAATATTCGGGAGAGACCGAGGAAGATGTGGTGCCGCAAGCGCATCGTCGTAAAGCCGGCGTTTCGAAAGGCCGCGTAATCGTTGTAACAGACGATTTCAAGCACGGCGCCGCCCGCGAATGAGTTCATGCCCGTGAGCGTGCATCTGGGCGCGAGCGAGACACCGCGGACGACGTCGGCGCCGACGGTGGAACGCAAGAAGCTCTCCACTTGCGTTTGTAAGTGCGGTACCTTCGGCAAATCGTCAAACGAAATGGCGAATTGCTCGCGGAACTCACGGTATGGCGCCCTGGATAAATTCTCAACCTTGTACGCCACCATTGCCGAGTTCGGGATGTACGCAATCTTTCCCGCTCTATTAATGAGTTTGGTGTACAAATAGCCGATAGATTCGACGCGTCCCGAAATTTCGCGTCGACCGCCGATCAGCACTCTCACGACTTCTTTCGGAATGAACCAACCCGCAGCGATCACTATCAAACCTCCGAAATAGTTTGCGATCGTGTCACGAAGAACAACGGAGGCCAAGATACCGAGAACCACACCGCTCGCGCCGATTATTTGAAGCACGGTGCGAAGCGGAACGCCGAGTGAATCGAGCGCTGCCAAACTCGTAATCCCCCAGATGAGCGCTGCGCTCTCCCTATCGTACACGTGTCCCGGTATTAAATCACGAGGTTCTCTCGATCCGTACATTCTCCTTCTGAGAGCGCCGGCAGCGGTGGCGAGATATGTTTTCCGTACGCTCGTCACCACCGAGCCGTAATAAAAAATTTTCAACATGCGCACCACGCGATCGGGAGGCAACAACTGATGCGCGTCCGGACTCGCGATCGGAACGATGATTGTATACACGAACGCCAGCCCGACGTTAAACAGCGCGCCCCGACCGAGCTTGTACAGAAATCCGAAAAAACTATCCTCGAACGCCCTTCGTTTCTCCTCCGCCGTGCGTCTCGCGTTCATAAAACACTCGTGCATCACCACCAACGCCGGACGCAGCGCCCCCACCGCAAACATGAGCGAAAATGAAAACATCGTCGCGTACGCGAGCACCTCCCCCACCGTCAATCCCGTCGCGCTCTGCAAAATCTGCGGTAGATATTTCGCGCTCTGCCTGGCGACTTCGTCCGAGATTGTGGACGCCGTCGCGCGCGTCACCACCGTCCTTCGCTCGCTCGCGCGTTCACCGACCGTCCTCGCGCGAATCACCGCACGCGCGTCGTCGCGCGTCGTCCTCGACGCTCGCCTCGCGCTCGACGCGTCGGCGGTGCCGCCGGGCCAACTGTTGCGCCGAATCGACGTCGCCGCGACCGCGGCCGCGGATGCGGACGCGGGACGAGCGAACGGTGCGCGCGCGTGCATCATCGTCGATGCGCCGGGCGGTCGCGCGGATCACCGTCGTCGCGCGCGCGCGCGTGTGCGGTCACGGCGACACAGAATTACACAGTGGGGGAATTCGACGCGCTCTCGACGAAGACGACGCGCGGCGCGCGCGGGGACTCGTGCGAACGCGCGCATTTGTATGAATTAAACCGCGAGCGAGCGAGTGAGCGAGAGCGCATCAATTTTTCCGAGGTTTCGGAGGATCCCGGCTGCCGCGCGCGACGAGCACGAGGATGGCGCCGCCGAGCACGCCGCTGGCGACGGCGGTCGGATTCTTCTCGACGATGCGTTCGGCGCGACGACGGATTTTGTGTCGAACGCGCTTGAAGAATTTGATAGTGACGTTCTTGAGTCTGTGTGCGAGAGGCTCCTTGATGCCGGCGGACATGCGTTCCTTGAAGGGCGCTCGAAGCGGACTCTTGGCGACTTCGGCGTGCACCTCGGCGGCAGCGGCGCGCGCTTCGCTGAGACGTTCGGTGAGTTTCGCGCCGGCGACGGTCTGCTTGGGTGTTCTCGTCGATGAGGCGCCGGAACCTCTAGTCGAGGTGGTAGCGGTGGCGAAAGGATCGACCTTGCGCTTGGCCGGCGGCGGCGTGGAGATGGCTTGCAACGCCTCGCCCGCCGCGATGACTCCTGCGACGGCGCGTTCGACGCACTCTCGAATCGCCGCCGCCGTCTCGGCGTCCGGAGGCGTTTCAATCTTCACCTTCTCCGCCTCCATCTTCGCCTTCTTCTCCGCCTCCATCTTCGCCTCCTTCTCCGCCTCCATCTTCACCTTCTTCTCCGCCTCCACCGCGCTCGCGACGACGCGCGTCACGACGCCGGCGACGACATCACGAATCACCGCGCGTCTGTCTTCGCTCTCCTCACCACTCGAGCTCTGACCCCCCTCATCCCGATCCGACGTTTCCCCCGCGCTGTGAAACTCATCCTCTTCCGAGCTCGAGCCCTCGCTCGGCGTCTTCGCCGTCGGCGCCACCCACAGCGGTCGCTTTGCCGCCGGCGCGTGCGCCTCCCCCTTCGCCTCCACGCGCCCAGCGAACAATCGCCTCTGTTCAAACACCTTCTTAATCGGCGATTTCTCCGGATCCACAACCCCGCCGCTCGCGCTCGCGTACGCGCCCTCGCGTTCCCGTTTCTCCGCGATCTCTTGGATTTTATCATTCTTCGCCTTCACCTTTGCCTGTCTCCTCCGACGCTCCTCCTCCGCCATCGCCGCGCCTCTCGCTCGTACCTGCGCGACGCGACGATTGTGCGTCGCCGCGCGATCCTGCGTTCCACGGGCGTTCGGCGTCGTCGGTTTCTTCGCCTGGACGGGCGCGCCGGTGGTGACTGTTGATGATTCACCATCCCCCTCTCGTCCCGTCGTCGCCTCGCCCGTCGACGCGACCCCGTTCACGACGTCCACCATACCGATCAATTTCCTCTCGATCCTCCGGCGACGCGCGACGGCGCTCCCGCGACTCGCGACGCTCGGTGTGACGTCGAATGCGTGTGCGAAAATCAATTCACCGTCGTCGAGAGATCGAACGGAAATCTGATTGATTCTCCACACGACGCCTCGCGAGGGCGCGCGGCGTCGCGCGCGCCGTCATCGAGCGCGTGAATTTTCCCATCGTCGCTCGCGGTGGTCGACGCGCGCGCGCGATGTCGTCGGCGTGCGTCAAGCGCGCGAAACCATCATCGGCCACGACCGTGCGAGAGGTCGTTCGCGCGGTGTCGACGCGCGATGGCGTCGACGCGCGGAACGTGAACGGAGAGGTGGCGATGGACGTCGACGCGCGTCGCGTTGATCTCGTCGAGGCGACGCTGGCGACGTGTCGAGCGGCGGAGAAGGCGATGTTCGAGGCGACGTCGGCGCGCGAATGCGCCGAGGCGACGGCGTGCGCGAGGGCGGCGTTCGAGATCGCGCGCGCGACTGGCGAGAGACGATCGACGAGAGATCGCGCGAGAGCGTCTGGGGCGTTTGAGGCGGTGAGCTCGCTCGCGAGGGCGTGCGCGGCGTGCGCGGCGTGTCGCGCGGGGTCGAGACGCGGCGCCGCGGGCGGAGGCGCGTGGGCCGCCGCGCGGTGGGAGACGGACGCGCGCGACGTCGTGGCGCTCGTGCGAGCGCTCGTGCGAGCGAGCGGGGAGGACGTGCGGTTGTTCGATTCGGTGAGCGTGGACGAGGGAGGGGAGGGGAACGCGGAAGAGTGTTTGACGTGCGTCGCGCTCGCGTCCGACTGTTCGGACGACGTCGACCATCGCGTGGCCTGTTTGGAGTGGTTTACGCGCATTTGGTTCGACGAGGCGTCCGAGATGACGACGTCTCGTGTGTCCAAGTCGGAGATCGCGAGCGCGCGCGCCGTGTGCGAAGGTGTCGTGTGCGCGCTCAGGGACGCCGCGCGCGCGGGGGAAGACGCCGACGATTTCGATTTCAAAACCGTCGCGCGATACGCACTTCCTGTGGCGAATTATTTACGTTTCGTCGCGCTCAGCGATCACATCGATGACTACTTCGACTCGGGAACTCTTGCGTGTTTCGCGCGCGTGTTGGAGATTTTCAGCGACATCGCGAGCGCGACGTTGCGCGCGTACAGAACGCGTTTCGCCGACATGGACGAGTCTATGGCTGTCGCGCTCGTGCACGTGTTGGACGTCATCGAACTCTTCACCGCGGATACCAACGCGTACAAGATGATCGGTCAAAAGATTCAAGATGAGTTGGTGGAAACGCTGCGTTCGGAGGCGGTTGATTTCGCGGTCGCGTGGACCGACCCCCGAGCAAACTCCTCGGTGGTGCGTCTTCTCGTGCAACGCCCATCGCACGCGGGACGTCCAACACACGCGCTTTCTCTGTATCGAATCATCGGGAACCTGCACGATAGCGAGGAAAATCGTATGGATAGCGATCTGTCGCGCACCGTGAAGACGTGCTCAAAACAGAAACTCGCCTGTTGCGTGGCGAATGCAAAAACTCTCGCGGAGGTTGTGGAATCGGCCGACAATGAGTTCGCTCCGACGAGCGAAGAACGCGAAAGCTTCGCGCACTTCTTGAGTTGTTTCAAGAAATAGACGATAAATGTAGACTAGTAGCGCATTCACTGTACAAACAGCGTAGAATTACAACAACAACATGTTTTGCGCGCGACGAGACGTCAACGGCCCTGTTGGCCAGCGACAGTTCTGTTGGCGCTCGTCTGACCCGGAGGCGCCGCCGTCACTCCCCACACCCCGTGCGCGTTTCCGGACGATTCCGTTGTCGGACGCACACTGTCCCAATCTTGGCTGCTCCACTCTCCCATGCGATGTCGATTCAAGTGCGCCTCCGATCCGCCCTCCGCGAATCCGTATTGATGAACGACTTCTCTCTCGTCGGTATTCGACATGAGCTTATACTCCACGGCTTCTTCGCCGCGAAAAAAATCCGGGAAGAGCGCGAGCAACGATTTATCTTGGGAGCGTTTTTCAACCATCTCTGAATCGACGAGTCTCTCACTTCGAGCACACTCCTTCTCAAAAAAGATTCTATACTCATCTTGCCACGCCTTTTCGCCCTTCTCGCGCACGCGAACGAACGCCTTCTCCAACTCCTCCAAGGCTAGGCCAGGATGATCAATCTCCCAGAACTCTGCCCTTCGTTCGTCGGACGCATCTATGCTCATGGCTTCGACCTCTTGAGCCGCCTCTTCGTTGAGGGAATCCGTTGAGGCCAACGTGCTCGACTCAAAGTACCTGTGCGCGAGAATTTCTTCACAAGACGCGCGCATGGTCGGATCGAATTGGAGCATGCGCCTGAGCAAATCTATCGCATCTGCATCGTCGACGCGCTGGAACTGAATGTCCAGATTACCGGCGCGTCCGGGCAAGGAGCGCAGGTACTCTCGCCAATGCGGCGACTTGATGCGCTCGATTTCAGCCCACGCGGGGGTACCGATGACGTTGAAGAGTGTGTCCAGCTGCGCCTGTCGCTGCTCTGCAGACTCATCGCACCCTTCATCGTCGTAATGTTCGCCAGTCGGCGGTGACGCGAGTTTCGTATCCTCAAATCCGAAAAGAGGCTTCACCGTGAGGTTTTTATTGAGGGCACCCAAATCGCTCGAGACTTGTCGCTGCAACAGCTCCGCGAAGATGCACCCCAGTGCCCACACGTCCACCGCGCCGGTGTATTCAACTCCACCCATGATGACCTCCGGCGCGCGATAACACGGCGTCATCACGAACTGCGTCAACGTCGCGCTCTCCAACGCCGTCGTCGACGCGCTCGTCAACCGACGCCTCTTCCCTTGCCCATCGCCTCCCGCATCGTCGTCTATCGGACGCGCTCGCGCGCACCGCGCGCTCCCAAAATCACAAATCTTAATCACCCGTCCACCGTACCTGTGTCTCCCGAGCAACATGTTCGCGCTCTTTATGTCCCGGTGCCAAATGCCCACGCTGTGCAAGTACCGCGTCGCCTCCGCCGCCTGCTGCACCAATCCTCTCACCTCCTTTCCCGACAGTTGCCCTCGCAACGCGAACACATCTCCACCCTCCGCGCACTCAAACGCCAGGTACACGTCGATAGACGTCGACCGCAGCGTCATCGTCGCCGGGTCCAATCGTTTCGCCCCCTCGGCGCTCTCTCGGTAAAACGCGTGTCTCAGCTCGCACACGTTCGGATGATTCATCCTGTGCAGCGCCACGATCTCTCGCAGCGTTCGTCTCGCGTCCACCTCGGACGCCAGCGCGTTCGGGACGCGCTTCAGCGCCGAGACGGCGCTTCGCTTCGAGTCGATGACTCGACAGACGCTTCCGTAGGATCCGTGTCCGATGAGTTCGCGCACGTCGTATCGCGCGTCCACGCGCCAGGTCTGCGCGGCCGCGCCCTCGGACGCGCGGACGTAAAAGGTTCCGTCACCGGCGGCGGTGACCGCGGACATGGCGCCCGCGGTGGCGTCGCGAAGTGACGACGAAAAGGCTCGCGCGCGCTTTTCCACATTCGAACGATGGCGCGCGCGTTTCCGGTCGGCACACGACGGCGCGCGCGGCGGTGGACGGCGCGCGAGGACGCGCGCGCGGATAGAGAGAAGCGGTCGCGATGGCGTCGTCGACGGCGACGAGCGGTGAGTGTGAACCGCGCACGGGGACGCTCGTCTTCGCTCCGGTCGGGAGCGCGCGGTTAACGCGCGAGGGGACGACGAACGAGGACGCCCCGGGTCACGCGAGCGCGGTGGCGGTGAGCGGGAAGTATGGATACGTCGTCGTCGCGCACGGTGACGCGGCGAGGGTGATGCGAACGCACGAGGTGGCGGGCAAGGTGGCGGAGTGGCGCGCGAGAGAGGCGCCGGCGAGCGAACGCGCGCTGGGTGACGACGATGAGTGCGTCGAGGTGTGCGAGCGGGCGAGGGGAGGAGGGGTGATCGATGTCGTGAGCATGACGTCGGACGAACGCGCGTTCGCGACGTGCGATCGGAATGGGTTGGTGGAGTTTTACGCGACGCGAGATTCGAGCGACGGCAAAGCCGCGGCGGACAAGTTCGGAGAGATGACGCTCGCGGCGCCGGTTCGGGCGCTGAAGTGGTGTGCGAACAACTCGTCGTTCGTGGCGTTGTCGGCTGAGTCTTTGGTGTACGTCGAAGCCGTGGGGAAGGAGGCGAAGGAGGTCGACTCGGGCGTGACGTGCGTGAGCGCCAGAGCCAACGGGACGCTCGCGTGGGCGAGAGGGAACACCGTGTGCATTGGGTCGTGCGACGATCCGATGGCGACCCCGAAGGAGTCCGTGGACATCGCGCCGTTCCGGGGGCCGGAAGACGTCGTCGAAGTCGATGGTTTGTACGCGCAAGCCGCCGATAGATTCTTACTCACGGCGAGGAGCGTTGCCGAACCCGACGACTGCTTTCTCGCGGTTTTGAAAAAGGCTGACAACGTCTGGACGTGCACTCGTCTCGAGTTCGCGTTCGATATCGATCCTCAAGTCGTGGACTTGGCCGGGCCGGTTCTGAACGCGAACAGTTTCACTCCCTGGAACGTTGTTTTCGCGACGCATCGCAAGGCTTGGGACAATCAACTGTTGACCATTCAGCTCACGCGCGGCGAAGAACCCTGTGTCCTGGAAGTGGAAGACGATAGATGCTTTGCGTCGGTTCCGATGACAGAGGAAGACGAGAACAATTACGTGACGGGCTTAGGATTAGATTTGACGGGATCAGGAGGTGCGATGCTCAATCCGCAGGATAAAAGCGCGCCTGAGTTAGAAAAGGGACCGACGCTGATTTTTAGCACCACTGATGGAAGGATAACGATCTTGAAGTGTGCGAACCTTGACCAAGAGGAGGCTAGAATCGGCACGCAGTCGATCCAAACTCAGCTGACGCTACCAACAGACGAACATCCGGCGAAGGCTGCGGCGAGCAATGGTTGTGCATCGACACCAAGCAAGCCAGTGTTTGGTTCATCGACGCCTGGGTTTTCGTTTGCAACGAGCACTCCGGCGGCATCGACGCCGGCAGCTGCGCCCGCATTCGGTTTCAAACCTACGGAACCTGCCTCGACACCTGCATTCAGCTTCAAGCAGGCAGAGCCAGCATCGACTCCTGCGGCGGCGGTGTCGCCAGCCTTCAGTTTCAAACCGGCGGAGCCAGCTTCGTCGCCCGCGGCGGCATCGACGCCCGCTTTTAGTTTCAAGCCGCCAGAACCGGCCTCGACACCCGCGCCGGTGTCAACTCCCGCCTTCAGTTTCAAGCCAACAAAGCCAGCTTCGTCGCCCGCGGCGGCATCGACGCCCGCGTTTAGTTTCAAGCCGCCAGAACCGGCCTCGACGCCTGCGGCGGCCTCGACGCCTGCGTTTGCATTCAAACCTGCGGAACCAGTGGCGGCGCCTGCGGCGGCATCAACGCCTGCGTTTGCATTCAAGCCTACCACTCCACCGCCTGTCGCGGCGCCTAGTCCTACTTCAGCTCCAGCGTTCAGTTTCAAGCGCGCGGAAACGAAGCCAGCAGCTGCTGCGCCGTTCGCAAGCCCGCCGGTGGCGACGCCTCCAGTTGCGACGCCGCCCACCCTGAAGACGATTGAAAAGCTGGACACGAGCGCGTGCACGCCGTCACCGCCGAGAAGCGATCAACCGCCGCGCCCATCTGTGCAGACAGAGACGCCAAAATCTCCTGTCGATAAGGGTATGGAATTGCTCAAAAGACTGAGTGCCGGCAAGATCGATATCGGCACGGCGGAGCTCGAACTCAAGGGACTCATTCTTGAGAGCACGCCGACGCAGAGCCCGAAGCAATGGTCGACAGTGATGGCGCAAAAGTTCACTCCCATCGACACCACTCGTTCGCCTGCTGTGAATTTACAAAACTCACCGCTCCCCTCCTGGGGGAAGAAGTTGAACGAAATCAGGCAGTCGAAGGAACAGTCTGCGGAACGGGCGGACGGTTTGAAGGCGATCGAAGATGATATGGAATCCACGCTAAAGGAAGTTGAAGCCATGTTGGACGACGTTTCTTCCGTCACGAAGAATCTCATGGGCGAACTCAACGATGGCTCGATGCCTGGGAAATCAGACATCGATAAGGTTGAAAAGTCATCCGCATCGGCGAAGAAAACACTCGAGTCTCTCCTCGAGGGAGGTGGGCAACTGCGCAGTCGACTGAATGAACTTTGGGCCGCGAACTCGTCAGACGAAAGTCTTCGCAGCGAATTGGAGAGTTTGATATCCACGGCGTGTGAAGAGCTGGATGAAAAGAATAGCTTGGACGACACTCGCGAGTTGAATCCGGCGTTGAAGGACGTGCAGAAGAACATGCAGCTTGACATGCGCTCTGTGTTGGAAATGGCAGCTGATCTCGAAGGCTCCGTAGAGCGGCTCGAAGCGGCGAAACGGGAGGCGAATAGACCGAAACCGAAGAGCGTCATTCGAAGTGGTCTGGTGTCATCGACGACTGGAGGCTCGAAGAGTTTGACGAGCCAGATGGACAGTATCATGAAGGCCATCACGACGCAAGCTGCCGTTATCGAGGCTCAGGCACAGAAGCTGGACGCGCTTCTCGAGCGCGTGCAAGACGTCAGCGTGTCTCGCGGAGTGCCGCCACCGAAAGTGTCGTCACCCAAGAAGGTTGAACCACCCAAACCCGCCGTTTCCGTGCCCAAGAGTGCGATTGAGCGCAAAGTTGAGCCCATGACGCTGCAGACCCCTGTGAAGATGACTACTCCTGAAGATAACTTGGCGAGTGATTTGGAATCTGTTCTCATCTCGCGCGTGGCGTCGACGAGAATCACGACGGTGCAGAAGACAACTTCAGCACCGAAACCGACCGTGGTTTCGCCAATCAAACATGCAGTGCCACCCGCGTTTACGGCAAAACCTGCATCGCCCGCACCCACGCCGGCGCCGGCGCCGGCGCCGGTCCCAGTCACGTCCTCTGCCGCACCCACCATGAGCTTCAACGCAGACTTCCTCGCCAAGGCAAACAAAGGGTACGCGGCTGCTCAGAAAGCCCTGGACGATGATTTGAAGAAGGCCGAGCAACCCGTGGAGTCGAAACCAGCGTTCTCATTCGCTCCTCCGCCGGTGAAGATTGAATCGAAGGCTGAAGCACCGGCATCAAAACCAGCGTTCAGTTTTGCGCCTGCGCCGGCTGCCACTTCCAAGCCGACGAGCGACGCGGGTTCTGATAAAACCACAAAGGCGGCGGCTCCAGCCATGAGTTTCAGTGCAGATTTCCTCGCCAAGGCAAATAAGGGTTATGCCGCGGCGCAAGACGCACTCGAAAAGGAGCTCGCCGAGAAGGAGAGTGAAAGCAAGCCGACGCAAAAGTTTAACTTTGGCGTTCCCGCTTCTTCGAAGTCGTCGGCGTCCGACGCGACAACTGCGAGTGCAGGTTTCGGATTTGGCGCCCCAGCTTCCGCACCGACGGGAGGATTTTCGTTTGGAATCCCTGCGGCGAGCAGCGCATCCACCAAATCGGAGGAGCCGAAGGTGGATGCTAAACCCGCCACGCCACCAGCCAGCGCGCCCGTATTCAGTTTCGCAGCAAAACCGGAAGAAGTGAAAGCAGAAAAGTCAGACTGCAAGGAGAAAACAGAGAAGCCAGAGGACGAAAGCAAGGTAGAGCCCGAAGAAGAAAAGAAAACGCCAGTTCCTACAGCGGCACCGCCGATGAGTTTTGGCGCGGATTTCTTAGCAAAAGCGAACAAGGGATACGCGGCGGCTCAGGCTGCGCTAGAAGAGGACCTCAAGAAGGCGACGCCACCACCGGGTACTCCACCATCGAGTAGCGCGGCACCGAAACCGTTTGATTTCGCATCTGCCGCGGCTACGGTTCCGAAGTTTGGAATCACACCCGCGAGCGCGGCCGCGCCGTCGAGCGATGAGACGCTGCCAAAGCCCGCGTTTGGAATTTCGTCGACCGCGGCGAATGCGTCTTCATCGGCGGCGGCCGCATCCACAACGAGCATATCAGCCGGACTCGGCTCTTTTGGCTTCGGTTCGTCGAGTTCCACGCCAGCGTCGGCATCTACGGTGGCTTCCGCCGCGACGAGTGCGCCCTCCTTCGGAGCTTCTAGCGCATTCGGCGCTACGACGAGCCCAGCGTCGTCTGCGGCTGCAACCACGAGCGTTTTTGGCGCGGCTTCGTCGACCAGTACGCCTGCATTTGGTGCACCAGCGGCATCAAGCTCCCCAGCTTCGTCGGCCGCCGCATCGACCAGTGTTTTCGGTGCCGCTGCTGCCACGAGCGCCCCCGCGATTGGCGCGGCGACGGCGACGAGCGCTCCCGCGTTTGGCGCCGCAGCCTCCTCGAGTGGTTTCGGTGCGGCGTCATCCTTCGGTACTACGACCAAGACGAGTGCGCCAGCTTTCGGCGCTCCGAGTGCGTTCGGTGCGGCAGCACAAACGAGCACGCCCGCGTTCGGCGCACCGAGTGCGCTCGGCGCTGCGACGACGACGAGCGCTCCAGCGTTTGGCGCTCCTTCTGCATTCGGCGCCGCGGCGACGACGAGTTCTCCCGCGTTCGGCTCGCCGTCTGCGTTCGGTGCGGCTGCGAAAACGAGCTCACCAGCATTCGGTGCCCCGTCTGCCTTTGGTGCAGCCGCCTCGAGCGGCGGCGGTTTCGGAGCCGCCACGAGTAGCGCGAGTGGGTTCGGTCAAAGTAGTGGATTCGGTGCGGCGGCAAGCGGCGGTTTCGGCGCCGCGGCGACGCAAGCGTCCACAGGTTTCGGCGCCGCGGCGACGCAAGCGTCCACAGGTTTCGGCGCCGCGTCCACCCAAGCGACGACTGGATTCGGAGCCGCCGCAGCGCAATCTTCGAGCGGCTTTGGCGCGTTCGCGAGCCAGAGCAGCGGTGGGTTCGGTCAAGCCGCGGCGACGGGTGGGTTCGGTCAGCAAACGTCGAGCGGGTTTGGTCAACCCACGAGCCCGGGAGGATTCGGACAGCCCGCCAGTCCGGGCGGTTTTGGACAACCGCAGTCACCGACGGCGGGCGGCTTCGGCGGCGGGAGCGGCTTCGGACAATCGTCAGGGTTTGGACAGTCCGGTGGTGGGTTCGGACAGTCCGGTGGTGGGTTTGGACAATCGGGCGGTGGGTTCGCGCAGTCGAGCGGGTTCGGGCAGTCTGGTGGAGGTGGGTTCGGACAGCCGTCTGGTTTCGGACAACCGCAGTCACCGCAGTCGCCGAGCGGATTCAACGCGTCAGATCCCGCGTTCACTCAAATGAGACGATAGGAAAACGTTTAATGAAATCGATTGATATTAACACACATTCTAATTTTTAATCAGTGACAGTATCGTTCGAAGAGCGTGTTGACGTTCTCTTTCAACGCCTTGCCGTCCTGAATGCTGTTCGTGCAGGTATGCAAATCGTGTTGGAATTGACGTATGAGGGCGGACGTATCCGCACTACTTTTGCGAACGCGCATGACTTCGCGTTGGAGCGCGTCCTTTTGCGACTTCATGTCCCGAAACTGCCGAATCAACGCTGAGTTGGTATCGTAATAGCGCAGAAGCTCGCTGTTCATACCCTCAATTTCTTGTTCCATCGAATGTAATCGTTCGTCCAACGGTAATTTCGCCTCGGTGAGAACCTCAACTTCTTTTGCGAGAACGGCGATGTGTTTCTCGGCGCGGGACATGTCAAGCTTGGAGTCCGCAAGTGTTTTGTTTTTACCTTCGATGTTTCGCTCGTGCGCGTCGATGATTTCCGTCAATTGTTTCCCTTCATCCTTTAGCGCCGAAATCGTCTCTGCCAGTTTCGCATTCTCCGCTTGCAAGTCTTCAATTTCTTGCAGACGAGCTTCCTCGTGTTGCTTCACGAGCGCGTATTTTGACTTGGTGAGCCCGTTTTCACCTCTCAACACGAGACACCTCTCGTGTTCGCGTTGTAATTGCGCTTTGAAGCTCGCTTTTTGCTGTTCGATTTCGTCGTCCACCTCGGCATCGATCACTTCCCGAGCGCGCTCAAACTCAGCCTCCATCGATACTCGCTCCTTTTGCAAATCATCGATTTCGTTCTTCAACTGCACTATTTGAGCCCCAAACTCGTGCTTAACGTTACTTTCGCGCTCCTCGTATTCTTGAATCAACCGTTCCTTGCACGCATTCCATTCAGACTCAGCTTTTTCTCCCGCCTTTTCGAGCTCTTCGTAGCGCTGGACCTCGACGAACATTTTGGTGGTGTAATCGGTCTCTACCTCCTTGAGCGTTTGTCGATGTTCGGCGACCACAGTCTCCATCTGCTCTCGACTGTTTCGCATCAATGTGTCCCGCTCTTCTTCGAGCTCGAACACTCGCTGTCGTTCGCGTTCCAGCAGACGCTCCGCCTCGTCCTTGGTGGATTTGAGTTTTTCATTCATTTCTGCAGAAGTGAGGCGCAGTTGATACTGTGCGTTCAAAGAGACCTCCTTCACCTGTGCTCGAAGGTCGGAGACGTGTTGATGGAGTTCATTGAGATCGGTTTGCGAGATCAAGACGTCGGAGGACGATGTATTGCTCGCAGTGTTGGACGTGCGCAGCGCCGCGACGGCGGTTTCGCCGCACTGCGGACCACTCTTATTTATGTCGTACACCATCAAGCACCCGTCATCGCCCGCAGTGTGTAAACGGCACTCATCATGACTCATTCGAAGTGCCGTCACAGGACCCGCGTGCCCGCCGTACTCGACGTACTCACCGGTGAGCGGGATTTTGTACGCGCGAACGCCTCCTGTAGACGTCGAAGCGAAGAGTCTGTGCGTCCACGCGCTGTACACGACGTGCCCCAGGACGACATCATCGGACGAAAATTCGCGCACGACTTTGAATTCTTCATCGAACTCTTTCAGTTTCGAATCGCTAGAACACGCGATCAAGCCATCCGTACTGCGAATGACGACGAGAGACGTGTATGCGCTCCCCTTGCATACGTGCTCTCGGCGTCTACATTTTTCTTCGCCTCTGCACGCGGCGTGTACGTCCCATTCATAGATGGCGCCGTCCGTGCCGGACGAGATGAGGAACGAATCGTGATCGTTCCACGTGAGCGACTTGACTTTTCCACAATGACCTCTGAGCACCGCGACGGCTTCGAACGTGTAGGCGTGATGAATGTAAATCGTCGCGCCGACGGCGGTGGCGACTAGATGCCCGCCCCTGGAAAACTCGCAAACTCTGCACGCTTTTAACGAAATCTCCTTGATGACGTGGAAATCGTTATTGAGGATGTTCATGATCCTCAACTTGTCGCTGAAGCCCGCGCACAACATCCATCCGCTCGGATGTAAGGACACGCACAGCGGGCTGTCCAGAAACTCGTTGTGCACTTCACACTTGTTCGAACGCAAGCTCCACACGCGTACGGATTTATCGCGCGCGCTCGCGCTCACCATGATGGATCGTCTCAGGCAAACATCCATGGAAGAGATACCGTCCAAGTGCGCCTCAGTCAGTATGCGTTTGAAGTGCATTTCGCTTGCTCTCATGATGTCGGCGTTCGTCAAAGAGAGCGCGAATGATCGCTTGTCTTTCAGCGTGCAAATCAAACCATCGCCCGATGGAGAAATATCCAGCGTCTCGATACTGTCCATTTCCCGAGCACGCTCCTCGTCTAAACTCACATGAGAACCGTCGCCGTCTGCTATCGCCGGCGGCGCGACGCCGGTATCGAACACGTCCTCGCTCGCACCTTGGAGAGGGTGCAGACGTTTCACGCATTTATACGTGCACTTATTTTTCGCGCGGTCCTTCAACACGCGTCCCACGACGCAGACGTCCCCTCGTCCCCCGGCGGTGATGAATCCGTCTCTGTACGCCCCGATGCATGTCACGCTCGCCGGGACGTCTTTCGACGACTCCGGAAGCGCCTTTATCTCATCAGACTCGCCCGCGGAGTCGGAGTGCATGACGATCTCGCACACGACGTCCTTCTCGCACAACACGATCACTTGTCCATTCTGCGTCCCGATCGCGACGTGTTTGAAATCTCCGTTGAGCCACGCGTGCGTCGTCAACTCGCGTCCCTCGTCCTTTTCGAGTTTGTTGAGAGACGTCACCGTGAGAAGCTGAATAGATGATGCGTTCACTCTGTACGTACGAAATACCCCTCCTTGACAAATTACACTGATCACGTTCGGTTCGTGCGGTGAAAACTGCGCGTGCGTAATCTGACGCATCGCGTCGGTCATCGCCGCCGACTCGCTCTCCGCCGTCGACCCGCCCGCCGCGCGTCGAGGCTCTGGTAACTCGACGGACGATCCATCCTCCACGTCCCATCGAATGAGCGCGTGCGTCGTCGTGCTGTACGCGAGCAATGATTTACCATCGTCTGAAAACGCCAAACCGTCCAACACGACGGTGTCTGGTTGCGCACGCGCGCCGCGCCGCTTCGCATCCGCGCTCCTCGCGAGCGCCCTCTTCTTCTTGAGCGTCTGCGCGTTATACAACACCACGGCGCACGAGTCGCTCGCGTCGACGACCGCGACGGCGATCGTCGTCGTCCCCGCGTGCGCACACATCGCGCTCACGCGTCGCACATCCTTCGGAAGCGGAAGAAACCGCTGTGCCTCGCTCGACGAGTCGGACACGACCACCGTCTTCCCCGCGACGTACGCCACCGACGCGTGATCCGCGTACCACGCCCCGCTCCGACCCCGCACGTCAATACCGAACACCGTTCGACGCGCCACACCGAGTCCTCGGCCGTCCCGCGCCGTCGACGCGCTCATGTTCGCGCGTCCGAGTCTGAGCCCGCGTCTATTTTAGGCGCCCGTTCGCGCGCCGCGATACCGACATAACAACGATACCCTCAGTGATCGTCGTGCGCCGAATCCAACGCCGCTAATTCCCCCCGCAATTGTTCAAACTTCATCCCCATCGATCGTTTCATCGCCCCTCGAGCGTCATCGTCCGGTAAGCTCGCCAACAACGCCTCGTACGCCTCCGTCGCCGCGCGCGTGGCGTCCCTCGCGTGTTCGGCGTCCTCGTTAAAGTACGTCGACCCCACGCTCTCCATCGCGTTTTCGATCTCCTCTCGCGCTTCGACGAAGAGATCGTTCAGCGCGTCTTCGCGCGCGCGCGCGTCCGAGGACACGCCCCGGCGCGCAAACGAGGGCGTCGACGCGTCATTCATCATCATCATCATCGGTCGGGACATTGATGCCGCCGCCGTCGTCGCGTCGCGCGTCGTCGCGCGCGTCGTCGCCGGCACCGTCGACGCGAACGCGCGCGCGACCAGCTCTCGCGCGAACGGCGCGCGCGAACGCGCGATGACGATGGATCGACGCATCGTCGTTTTCCGCGTCACCGAGTGACGACACGACTGCGCGCCTCGCCATGGTCGTTCGCGCGCCTCACGCGCCGACGCGCGCGCGAACGACGTCGACGTCTCGATCGCGCGCGCGCCTCGCGTCGACCCGCGCGCGCGCGGCGTCCCGCACCGTCGCGCGCGCGTCGTCGTCCTCCACCGATGATGACGACGAACGCGCGCCCGATGCGTCTCCGCCGACGCAAAGAGTCGGGCGTTTCGTCAAGCGAGAGGGCGCGCCCGTCCCGCCCGCGCCGCTCGGGAGCGGGCCGGGGGACGTGGGGTCCGCGGGCGCGGCGCCGCCGATGATGAATGTCAGGGTGATTTCGCTCGACGACGCCGACGTGCAGGGCGTGGCGCGCGCGACGAGCGAGGAGACGGAGGCGGAGAAGACGTATCGCGTCGCGCAGTTGGTCGCCGGGGATGCGTTGGCGATCCTGGCGTTCGCGGCGATCGGGAGAGGGAATCACGGAGAGGGCGTGGCGTTCGCGGAGACGGCGTCGACGGCGCTTCCGTTCGCGCTGGGATGGTTCGGCGCGGCGACGACGGTGGGTGATGCGTACGGAGAGGACGCGCGCGGGAAGGATGGATTACAGGCGGCGTTTATCGCTGGAAAGACGTGGGCGGTCGGTGGACCGGTGGGTCTGATGATACGATCGATCGGGAAGGGGGCGGCGCCGCCGCTCGCGTTTGTCGTTGTCTCGATGACCTTCGCGGGGGCGTTTCTCGTCGGGTGGCGATACTGGTTCTCGTCGTCCAAGGACGGCGACTCGAGAGGGAACAAACGAGGGAACCCGTTGGAATTCATGAATCTGCTCTTCGGTCTCGTCAAGCGATGGTGAGCGACGACGAATAACGGAAAAGAGCTCGTCGCCGCGCGCGAACGCCGCGTCGCCGCGCGCGCGTCGCCTTTCATCCTTTGACATCGCGAGCGACGTCTCTCGCGCCTTTGTCGTTGATAGTAATCACACGCGGTGCATTCTTTCTCCTCACCCCTTCCTTCCCCGCCCTCGTCTCGCGCGCTCGCGCGTCGTCTCGCGCGCGTCGTTCGAGGAGTCGCGACTCTCGACGCGTCCCGCCCGAGGCACCTCGCAGAGGTCAACTCGGCCCGAAATCGTCATCTTCTCGCGTGCGCGCGCGCGCGGACGACCTCGGCTTCGCGCGAGCGATCGTGACACCGCGCGAGTCGTCGCGTCGCGGAGCGTTCGGCGGCGCGTCGATCGCGCGAGGGCGTCGTCGAGCGACGCGAGGACCCAGATCGAGTCGACGGTGACCTCGCGGTCGAAGGAATCGTCGACGGTGAGGGCGTCCGCGCGCGCGATGGCGAACCGAGGGAAAAGGATCGTGGAGCTCGATGCGGAGGATGGGAGCGATGGGAGCGATGAGGAGGCGTCGTGGGGCGAACAGCCGGCGCACGCGGCGACTCGAGCGGAGAGAAGGGCGGACGCCATGCGCGTGTTGGACCTGCACGCGAACGTCGACGCGAGCGCGGTGAAACAGGCGTATAGGAAACTGGCGCTGAAGCATCATCCGGATAAACACCGCGGTGATCCGGACGCGGAGCGGCGATTCCGGGAGATCGTGCGCGCGTACGATACGTTGGCGGAGGAAGCGTGCGAAGAGGCGGATTCCCTGAGGGAGGAGTTGCGGGATAAGTTTGAGAGCGCGGCGGACATGCGAGATTTCGCCGCGAGTTTCTTTGAGAGTTTCTTCTTCGGTGGTGCCGGGTTCGACGGCGGACGCGGGTCGCCGTTCTCGCGGAGAGGGCGCTACGACGACGGGGACGCGAGCAGTCGAGACTACGACGATGAAGACTCCCTCTCTAGCTTGGATGATTACGACGACGACGACGATTACACGGACGACGATGAGGAGTACACTGATTTACACAACTTTTTTGGAAACGAACCGCCGCCGGGATGGGGCGGGAGAGGCGGTTTCGGCAGTAAATGGTTTGGGCGTTTGAAAAATAGTCAAAGGGAGGGTCGCGGCGAGCGTGGCGGGCCCTCCATGACGGATGATCAACTGTTTGAACATCTGGAGCACATGCGTAAAGAAGCGGCGCGCTACGCCACCGAGTTAGCCAAGCAAGAGAATGAGGCGCGACGAGCGAACGAACCACTGGAGAAGCTTCAGCGACCGACGCTCGTCTCTCGCACAGACAACTCCATCACCCTTAACTTATCTCGCACCAAGTCCACCTCTCAGACTTTACCGCAAGACAGATGCTGGGAGTTGTCGATGAAGAAAGAGAAGGATCACTCTTTCTCTGTTCATTCTTCTCTGACGGGTAAAGCGGTCATTACTGTCGACGATTTGTTACCGGGAACCAAATATTGTTTCAAGTCGAGAGTGGGTCGCATCGAAGAGTCGAGCGGTAAGGTCACCGAGTGGGGCCCGCATAGCGTAGAAAGTGCGTATGTCACCTCTGGCCGGGCGCCGGTAGCGAATAGTGGAAAAGCTAGGGCCAAGGGTGAGACGGAAGATCCGGTTGAAGCTGGTAAGGGCAAGAAGGCGAAGAAGCGTGCCGCGAAGGAGCAGGCGGAGAAGGAGGAACGCGAGCGTGCCGCCGCCGCGCAAAAGGAGGGCACGGCGGAGTCAGCCGCTGAGGAAGCGGCGGCACGCCAAGCCGCGCTTCGAAAAGCTGCCGAAGAAGCGGCCGAACGAGAGATGGCTGAGATGGAAGCTATTCGGAAACGCGTCGAAGCCGCCAAGAAGCCTGAGGTGAAGGCTGCAGCGTCAGCCGGTGAGGGCATCTCAAAGAAAGCAGCGCAGAGAAAGAAGAAGAAGGAGCGTGCGAAAGCCGAGGAATTAGCGCGGGAGGCTGAAGTTCAGAATAGTTCTACTCCCGCGGAGACGGACGAGGAGCTCGCGAGACGGTTGCAAGCCGAGGAGGATCGGTCAATGTTGAATCAGAGGCAAGCGAGCACGCAGAAGCCCCCACCGCCGTCGGGTCCACCTCCCTCGTGGGCGGCCGCGCCCGCTATGCGAATGCCGGTGAAGACGACGGAGCAGAATCAGCAAGCTTTCGTTCAAGCTCCACCTCCGAGTGGTCCGCCGCCCGGAGCACAACCGCCGCCTCCACAGTCGGCGCCGCCGCCCGGCCAAAGTAGAATCCCGACGCCCAGAGCTGGCGATGACGGCCGCGTAGCACCACCACTACCACCCGGACCTCGTCCGCAGTCGGCTTACAACGTGGCACCGCCACTTCCGACGGCACAGAGGCCGCAAGCGTCCTCTCCACCGCAGAACGGCGGTGCGTGGGGCGGTGGTCAGAGCTCAGGCATCGCCGCGACGAGTACGTGGTGTGAGTCGCATCCGGGTGCGCCCATGGCTCAGCCGCCACCGCCGGCGGTGGCAGCGGCGCCCTTGCACGCGGCGCCGAGTCAACCCGCCTCGTGGAGTCCGGCGAATAGCAACTGGCAACCCATGGGACAAGGCATGGGAGCGCTACCAGTCGGCGACGTTTTCGCGACCGACTCGCAACTTCCAGGCTCTGGCGGTCTCTTTTCGGGTGGATTGGAACAAAACTGGGCACCGACGGCAGCACCGACAGTGACGCCGACGGCAGCACCGACGCCGCAGAACGCACAGTGGGGCGAACAGAACTGGAACGCGCCGACGCCGGCTCCCGTTCAACAAGGCGTTCCCGCCGACTGGGGATTGGGCGGTCTGAACGTCAACGCCGATCTCAACTCGGGTTCTTCCAACTGGGGCGGCGCGTTTGCTGGAACATCTCCGTCCACGACGCCCGGCGTCTGGTCCAACGCACCGAACGATCTCTCCGTGGACATCGGCCGCGTGAATCTCGACGGGAGACCACAAACCGCCGCGCAGCGCAGTCCCGGCACGCCCGAGGGCGATCCCAACCTCATCGACTCCAGTCTTCTGAGTTTCCTAGGCTAGTGTTTTTGAAATGTGTGCATTTCCTCGCTAGTTATACGTCCATCGTTTCCGTTCGCGCGCCCCTCGACCTCCTCGAGTGCGCACGTCGACGTTCGCGCCTCTCAACTGTCGACGCCGCGCGGCGAGACCGACCGGCAGAACTTCACACGGCGCGCGCGTCCGCCCCTCCCGCGCGCGCCTTCGACGAACGCATCGTTCGTCCGCTCGACACCGCGCTCGACCTCCGTCCCGTCCCGTCGTCGTTCTCCTCGTCGCGCCTTGAACGTGAATCTCACCGTCATCATCGTCATCGCGTCTCGATGACGTTGAGTTTCCGACGTCCGCGGTTCGGGAAGGTTTGGGAACAGGGCGCGCGCGTCGACGTCGTCGTCGAGCGCGCGGATGATTTCGATCGCGATCGCGCGTCCGAGTGCGAGATCGCGCTCGTCGTGCAGACGGCGTGGATGCGAGGCGGGAAGACGGCGCGCGTGGGCGAGATTACGTTTGACGCCGAGCGAGACGATGGAAAATTGACGTGGTGCGTGCCGGAGGACGTACCGAGCGGGGAGTACGAACTGAGAGCGCACGTGCCGGGAGCGAAACCGCCGATAGAGACGGTGACGAGGGTGGTGGTGGCGGAGAGAATCAGAGTGACGAGGACGAGCGCGGGCGAGGCGCGCGCGTCGTGGGACGCGAGAGCGGTGCCGACGGATTACTCAACGGAGGATGGGTGGAAGCTCGCGATCGACATCGTGCCTACGGTGAATGAGGGTGAGGATGTGAACGCGGTCGTGTCGCAGGCGTTCATTCTCGCCGCCGAGAGTGGGCTGAAGACGCACACGAAGGACGGAACGCGGATTTTGTGCGACATTTCAGATGAAGAGTTGAAGACGAAGAGCAAAATTTTACGTCTACTTCCGAATCGTGAGTGTCAGGTGGCGTTGTGCGCGTTCGGTGACGAATCGGAGGCGATGCCGGATTACATGACGTCGAGGGTACCGATCGATATGTCGCACACCGCTTTGGAAGTCATCGGGGGCGGTTATCCATCGCAGACGACGTCGACGAGATGCGTACACTCCGCCGATGGGTTTTACGTCAGAAGCGCACCGCCGAAGAGCTCGGACAAAGGAAAGGACGCTGAAGAATTGAAAGATGTCACGAACATCGGGGATAGAACGAACACCGATCGAGGTGAAACTAGTTTAGGATGTTGGGGAGTCGCGGAGAGCGTGGATGGTTGGCGACAAGAGTCGGGTGTGAACGTGTTGATCGTTCGGGCGGATGATTTTACACCCATTTTCGAGCATACCTGGGACACGAGCGGAGGCACGCGTCGGTCAAAGGATATCGAGTTGGCTCTACAATCGTTCATGAAGGCGTTCTTCGACGGCGGCGCAGTTGATGTCGCCCGCAAGAGCGTGCCAGAGCATTTTCTTTTCATCACAACGTGTGGTCAGTGGAGCGGTGGAGCGCCGAAGATCTGTGAAAAGGTTGCTAAGACAATTCAACTTGTGCTCGTTGGCATCTTAGGAGCGGACAAGAATGATAGCTTGGCGGGTGCGAGCATTCAGAGAGCGCTCGCCGCGCCGGACAAACCGTTAGCGCTCGCCGCCTTGTCTTACGGAAACGCGAAGAAAAAAGTACATACATGGATGCATGTGGCCGAACCAAGAGCCAAAGCTGGTATACGAATGACGCTGAGTTTTGCCAACGGTGCGTGGTTCCCAACCCTCGTACAATGTGGATCAGGCGAAGAGAAAGCCGACTGGTGCGTTCCGTGGGAAGCGTACGGCGAAGAGGGTTGGGCAGTCGTCACCACAGATTCGCGCGTCGATCGGTACTCACAGTTGATAAGCGATGTTAGACACATGATTTTTGCGACCGAGGGCGCGGCACGCGTGAGCGTGTACAACTTGGTGCGCGTGCTCATTCAATACATCATGCGTCAAGGCGGCGACAAGTCTCTAGTGCCTACGGTCAACATGCTTTTGGTTGAAATCGTTCTCTCGCGCGGTGATTTAGCGGCTGTGGAGTGCGTTAACGCCGGTGTGATCGAGTACATTATCGATCGAGTCATGGGAAGCGTGCGTGATGACGGAAGTCACGAGAAGCTCGAGGTATTGGACAAGGCTTACATGAGGTCGCTTCTCAAATTATTGACATGCGATAACTTTGCCATGTACGCGGAAGGCATAAGACGAGGTGCACTCGAAGCAGTGCTGCGTGTGATACACGCATTTTGGAAAGGAAGTTCCGCGTACTTTGACAGTTACTCTCGGCAAATGGTTTCTCAGCTCGCCGAGCACGTAGCGCTCACCGACTTGGCGGCGGTCCCCATGGTTCTGAAAAGTGGTAGTAACCTATCTCCATTCACGACAATCAGGTCCAATTTGACTTGCACTTCACAATATACATCATCCGTGTCTGGACAGGTGTACTTTCTTGACGTAGAAATGACCGATGGCCAAGATGGTCTCATTGAACTACCGAAAAAGTCGCGGCGGAGCGCCGACGACGCGGGTGTCATGACGCCCGCGCAAAAAATCCTACTGGCGTATGACGAAATATGGGAGGGCAGCGAAAGTCCTGATAAAGACGCTGATAAGGACTGGACACTTCTGGACTCGAGTACGGACAAAACGTCTGAAATTGAACGTCCGAATGAACCCGCGCCACTGACTCCCGAGCCGCTCAAGCGCACCGCATCTGTCGAAAGTGACGGTGAGGAACAAATGTATGACGGTATCGTCATCCTGAGCGCCAAATACGCGAACTGGAACGTGCACACCGCGATGATACGGCAAGCTCCTCGGTTGATGTGGAGAGCTCGCGAGCGAGGGGCGCGAGCTGTGGTGTTCGCTTGGCCGAGCCGCCCGCCCACGTGTGTTCCCATTCAACCGTTACTTTCGAGCCCCAACTTTGACAACGTCACCAATATTCCTAGTTTCGTGGTCGACGCCGACTCTCTGTCTTCGATTTCGGACGATTGCGAGCTGTACATACAATTACCGCCGGAAGGCGTCGTGGGCGCGGCAGAATTATTGGCTTCACGCATAGGTGACAGTCTTCAGGACGCGTGCGCGGATCGTCCGCCGTCCATGCGCAACTGCGAGACCCCTCCCATCGCCGGACGTTTTCGCGGTCGATTCAAGCCCACCGACGCGCAAACGCTCTTGCCCCTCGAAGAAGTCAAATCACCGGAAACGCCGTCTTCATCCACCGGCGAAGGATTCGCCGCGGCGCTGATTCGCAGGGTGACGTTTACGCAGAGCGATTCCGTCAAGGACGAGAGCGGCGAGAACGGCGACGACATAGAAACGCAGAGACGAGAGTCGGAATTAGCAGCGCTGAGAACGCTGGGAGAGAAAGTATCGGCGCCACTGATGGATGAAAATTCCCATCTCGATTCCTGGAGAAGCGCGAGTTTAGAAGGAGTGTCGAGGTGGACCGAGGCGATGCGGCTCGTCTCCGCGCTCGGCGACCACGGTTTACCTCTTCTGAAGGCTGCATATTCAAAACAGCGCGACGATAACGCGCCGGTTCGGATCTTGAGCATAGACGGAGGCGGAATGCGCGGCATCGGCACGCTCGTCATGCTCGAACGTATTCTCAAGGCGACGAACAATTGGTGCGTCGGCGACTGTTTCGATCTCATCGTGGGGACGTCGACGGGCGGCATAATCGCGGTCGGCGCGGGTCTGTTGCGCATGAGCACGGATGAGTTGAACGAGTTGTACGTCAAGATGGGGAACGAAATCTTCCCGAAAAAAGCGGATTCATACATGACTCACCTGTACAATCAGACGACAAAGTTTTACCAGCGAGGCCGCGACGAGGCGAAAAACTTTGAGACGATGCTGCGCAAGGCGCTGCGAGAAGAGGCCGACGAGCCCCTGTACACGATCGCGTCCCATCCTCGGTGGTACTCGTCTCAATCGCCCCCACCCCATGTGTGTCTGGTGTCGCATCTCGTCAGCCGATCGCCGGCGACGACGTTTTTGATGCGTTCGTACAAGCACGACGGACGCGGTCGAGGCCATCTCGGGCACCTCCCGGGCGAACACCGCGCAAGTCTATTAAACTCAGTCCGCGCGACGACGGCGGCACCGTGGTTCTTGGAAGAGCTCCGAGTGCGTAAACGCATCGGTGGCACGGGCGGGTACGATCACGACCGCGACTCGGACTCGTCTCGGTCGGAAGAGGTGAACAGTCCGCCGAGAAAGGAACCGCCGAAAACGGACGAGCGCAGCCGCGACGCGCGGACGGAACCCAAGGACGTCGACGCCGAGATTCGACTCATCGACGGCGCCATCGCGAGCAACAACCCCACCGCTGTCGCCGTGTTCGAAGCTCGACGACTGTTTTCGAAATCTCGCCCACTGTGCGTCGTGTCTCTGGGCACGGGCGCGGCGGTGCCGAATTCTCGCGACGCCCGCCTCTCGGGTTTCCCCGCCTGGCTCGACAACACCATCCACGCCTCGTGCGACGTCAATCAAGTCGACGCCACCATCCGCCACTTACTTGGCACCGACGACGCGTACTACAGATTCCAACCCACCGCCGATATCTTCGGATGCGAGCTCAACGACACCACCGAGCGCGCCGCCGACGAGCTCAGACGCGCCGCCGCCGCCTACATGGACGCCGTCGAGTGGCAAGTTCACGAGGTCGCCGACGCCCTCACCCGCGGCCGAGCGCCTCGAGGCGACGGCACCGACACCAGTGACGCCACCACCGACGTCGCCTCCTCCGTTTCCGACGTCTAGTCTTGTAATCTTTCTTTCCCGCGCGTCGCAGTCTTCGCCCGCGCGACTGTCCGTTAAATGTCGGATATTCACCGAACGCATCGTGACACTCGGGCGCGCGCGGCGCGCGCGCGACGCGAGCGACGATGCTCTCGCTCATCAAGAAAAGAGTGTCGGATAATCTCGCTCCGTCCACCATCGCGTCGTCGCTGCGATCGACGCGCGGGGCGCGTTTACAATCGTCGGGCTCGCTCTCGCTGGAGAAGAGCGCGGGCGCCGTTCGCGCGCTCGTGCTGTTCGAGTACGGACCCGGGGACGTGCGATTGATCGGAGGATGCGCGGACGGTGGTTTGCGCGCGTGGAGCACGAACACGGGGGCGTTGACGTCGCAGGCGAGGGCGTACGAGAGCGGCGTCTCGGCGTTGGCGCTCTCGCGGGACGGGCGGAATTTGCACAGCGCGAGCGCGAGCGGGCAGGTTACGACGCGCGACGGGGAGACGGGGACCATCTTAGCGGAATACGAAGGCCCGGATGGAACGCCGGTGCGCTGTCTATGCGCGTTGGACGGTGGGCAGGTGGTGGGTGGCGACGACGCGGGACGCGTCTTCGTGTGGGCCGACTGCGAGCCTTACCCGGCGTGGAGATTTTCGTCGCAAGACGCGGGCGAAACGTCGTCCACAGCGACGAGCGGGAAGAAGAATTCGGCGCCACCGGAGCGCGTGAACGCGGTCGCGGCGTGGACGGAGCGTTCGACGGGGCAAGAGTTCGTGGTGAGCGGGAACGAGCGCGGAATTTTAAAACTTTGGCAGCTGCACGTGGGCAGAGCGGTGGCGCAATTTGGCGTCGAAGCGGGTGGTCATCGCGGGGCGATACTCGCTATCTGCGTAAACGAAGGCGTTATAGTGACCGCCGGCGCCGACGCCCGCGTCTTGGCGTGGTACATCAACGCCGATGGCGAATTGTTAGGTCCGCCCGAGGAGTTAAACGTTGGCGGACATCACGCGGGCGCCGTTCGAAGCGTCGTCAATATCTCGCCCGGAGTGATATGCACGGGAGGTGCCGACCAACGAGCCCTCATATGGGACGTCAAATCTCGCGCCGTGATGTTCGAGTGTCCGAGCACGAAGATGGGAGCGGTGGAATCGCTTCTGTTCGACTCGTCCGGCGTCTTGTACACGGGGTGTGCGCAGTCCGCCATCGCGCGGTGGGACTTACCCGAGGGGGGTGATTTGAGTCCGCGCGCGCACGACGAACGCCCTCTATTGACGCGAAACCTGAGTTCGGATGATTTCGAGCCTTGGCGTAGCGAAGGGCCGGAGTCGCGAGCGGCGCCGGAAGCGCCGGCGCCTCCCGCGCACGTGTACAAGGCGGTGTCGGAGGACACGCACAAGGAACTCTCAGAGGCGCGTAAACGACTGCACGCGGCGCAAACCGAGCGCGAAGAGCTTCGCGAGTCGCTGGACGCGCACGGCGTTCGCATCTCCAGTTTAGAGAAGGATTTGAAGACGACCCGTAACTCCTTGACGGCGGCAAAGGAAGAAAATAGAAAGCTCAAGACGGCGGAGGCACCTCCAGAAAAATCTCCCGTCGACGCCGCGGAGGTTGAATCGTTGCGAAAAAAGTGCGAAAAGATGGAGACGATCGCGCGAAAGCAGAAGACGAAACTAGATGAACTCAAGGCTGAATTGAAAGCGAGCGCCGCGGCTCGCGAGGAAGCTTTGAATGAGGCGAACGACGCGCTCGAAAAGAAAAATGAAGAATTGGACGAGCTTCGGCGAGCGATGGGCGACACACAAAACGAGCTCGATGCATTGCGCGCCGGCGTCGGTGGTGAAAGCCTGAACGTCGAAGATATGATGGCCGCGGCGGAGAAAGCGTTATTGAGTCCGCAACTCGCGGGTGGGGAGCCATCGCAGGAGGTCATGCGAGAGTTGCACAGTCTGCGAGAGGAGTTGCACACCACCAAGCAAGACACCAGCGCGGCGGAGCAAAACGCGTCCAAGTTGCGCGAAGAGTTGGACACCCTGTCCGCGACCGTTCGGGCTCTCGAAGAGGAGAAATCCGAAGCCGCTCGCAAGCACATTGAACTCGCCGAACTCTTAGAGATTAACGAGCAGGCTCGTCAGACGCTTCAGAGCACGGTGGACGAAGTCAGCAAGGCGCGCGACGAAGTCTCGACGAGATTACGAGAGCGAACGGATGAAATCGTACAACTGGAATCCAAACTCAACGATGCGAATGTCGCCACACAGAAGAGCTCCGACGCCGATGAGCAAGTTCAATCGCAGGAGGCTGAGCTGGCGAGGTTGCGCGAGAAGCTGCAGTCGACGGAGAGCGCGATGTCGGCGCTGAGCGCGGATAACGAGACGTTGCAACAAAAGGCGTCGGCGACGGATGAGCTGGGCGCGCTCAAGGAGGACATCGCGAAGAAGGCGTCGAGCATTGGGACTTTGGAGGGCCAGGTGAAGCAGATGAAGCAGAAGTTTGACAATGCGGTGAAGAAGGGCAAGGGGTTCCAGGAGCAAACGGCGACGCTCACTTCGCGTCTGCAAGACGCGGAAGAAAAAATTACTGCGATGGCGTTTGAAAAGCAGGAGCTGACGGAGCGTCTTGTCGAGATGGAGAGTTTGCGTCAAGAGTTGACGAGCAAAGATGCACACTTTCACGCTTTAGAATCTTCGAGGTCATCAGAATTGTCGACGTTGCACCAACAAATCGAGCAGTTGAGAGGAAGCGCTACTTCAATGTCTGAAGAGATGGAACGTTTGCGCGCAACAGTGAGGTCGCGCGATGACGAACGCGATGGTTTGATTGGTCAAATTAAGTCGAGCGAACAAGCTCAAGAGGAATTGAAACGCCTTCGTGAAAGCATTGAGATTTACGAAGCTGAAATGTCCACGCTGAAACAAACGGTTGAAACCGCGAAGACCAAATTTTCAAACGCAGTCAGCAAGGGCAAAGGCTACCAGGAAGAAGCCGTCAGACTACGCAAGGAATTGTTAGACAAGGACGAAGAGATCGAACGTGCAAGGGAAAACAGTTCTGAGTTCGACGCGCGTACGAAGGAACTCGAGACAAGTCTCGAGGCTGCGAGTAAAAAGGTGGATGTGGGTATTCGTGAAGTTGAAGCAAAGAGTGAAGAGGTGGCGCATCTCACAGAACAATTGCGAATCGCGAATGAACGTAACGCGCAGCTCGAGAAAGAAATCTCCGAGCGACTGACTGAGGACGAAGTTTCTCAAGACGCGAGAGGTCAACGTTGGCTCGAACAGCAAGCTCGAGCTGCCGCCGAGGCTCAGGTGAAGGATCTGGCGGACGAGAACGAACGATTGAGACGAGAGGTCGCCGCCGCGTCGGCAGCTGCACAAGAAGCTTGGCAAGTTGCCGCCAGTCACGGCGTGCGTCCAGGAGATTCGCGTCCCGTGAGTGAAATCGGTTCTCCGGCTCGTGACTTTCCTCCGCGCGCTCGCTCGCTCTTCCAACAGCCGACGCATCGAGGGGCGATGTCGATGGTTCATGAACAGTACGAACCAGTCGTGCCGAAAGAAGAGTACGATCGCATCAAGGAACAATGCACCAAATTGCGAGAAAAGTTGGATCACTCGAAACAAGCGGCCAAGGATGCTGTGCAACAAGTCATCAATCGTCTGGAGATTGAAGTGATGGCGAAAGTGCACGCGGAATCCAAAGCAAAGGCTGCGGAGGCGGAATGCGAGCGCGCGTGGGCACACGCGAAAGACGCCTTGGCGACGGCTCGCGAAGCGCAGAAGCAACCGACTCGTCCGCTGTCGACGTCACCGATCGACGTGAAGCCACAACCTCCACCGGGCACGCGAGCCGCGCACGCGTTGGAGAGGAAGAGTACCGACGGCGCGTTAGTGCTGAGACAGGAACATCTCGCAGCGATTCTCGTGGCTTTTGTCGCGTTCATTCTCGGATCCGTGTACTCGAAATCCTCCTAGCGCGTACACGTGCAGCATGTATTCATTAAAAGTAATCTAAGAATCGATGATGTTCTTCAGCCCCTCGAGCAAACCCACGCCGCGTTTCGGTCCGTTGAAAGTATCGAAGAATTTACCGACGCGTCCCTGCGGCTCGAATCGAGCCATGATGGATTCGAATCGAGGATCCTCGCGCAGGCTGGCGATCTCCTCATCCTTACGAATCGCCGGGTATTCATCATAACCTCGCTCTAACGCCGTTTTCAGCGCCGCGAGACCGTCCTCCACGTTCCCGAGACGCGCGTGACAACACGCGCTGTTATATCTTATCGCAATCTCCTCCCCGGCGCTCAACTCTCTCGGCTTAAATCCAGCGCTCGGACCCGCGGGCGCGACGACCGACTTACGATATCGCACCGGCCCGCTCCCCTCCAACGTTTCAGCCCGCGCGAACGTCGCCAGCGCCTTTTCGTACTCCCCGTTCGCGTACTCTCGCCGTCCCTCGGCGACGCACTCCGCCGCCGTCTCCGCCTCTCGCGACTCCTCCCTGATCGCCTCGAACGCGTCGTCGTCCAGCATCGTCGGCACCCGCGCGCCGTTCGCACCGATCAACTCGGCTAAATCCGCGTCGCTGAGCTCTTGGACGTTCTCCACCGCGACGCCGAGGTCCTCCACGCCGTCGACGCCCATCTCTCGGTCGTCCACCGCGTCGGCGTTCCATGTGAGCGGATCGTTCGGGTCGAATCCCGCGCGACGAACGGTGAGGCGTCGCGCATCTCTCGACGAGAACGTCGTCGTCTTCATTCTCGAGCGGTGAGGCGCGCGCGCACGGGTGGGCGTCGCGAGACGGTGCATCACGGGCGACGCGACGATGTGTGGGGAGGATGCGTCGCCGAGGGATAAAAAAGCGTCATGTGCCGTTACATCGTCGCCCATCCACCGCGGACGGTGGGTAATCGAGTCTATACTAAACAACAAACGTGGGGAATTTATAGTAATGATATCGATGATTTCGAACTCGTTTCGGATGCAGCCAGCGAGCGATGCCAAAAGCTCAAGAATGAATCTGTAGTAAGAGTACTTGTACAGGAAAAATGCGCCGAGACGGCGCGCTCACTCCGACCAGCCGCCCCAGGAGGAACCTCCGCCGGCGGAACGCGCGGGAGAAAGCTCGCGGTAGCCGTCTCCGCCGTAATCGCGACGTCTTGGACGATCGTCGCGACGAGGGGGGCGATCGCCGTAGGAGTCGCCGCCGCGTCCGCGGTCTCTGTAGCCGCCGCCGTCGCGGCCTCTGTAGCCACCCCCGCCGCCGTCGCGGTCTCTGTAGCCGCCTCGACCGCCGCCACCGTTACGGCCTCGGTATCCACCGTAGCCGCGTCCACCGCCGCGGCGATCGAATCCGGCTCGGCCGCAGCCGCCGCGACCGCCTCGGCCGCCTCGGCCTCCTCGGCCGCCAAAACGTTCGCGCGTTTGTTCAGCCATGAGTTGCGGTAACTGCGTGCACACGCTCAGTTCGAACCCGTTCAAATCCGTCACGCCCTCCAGGTCGGACATGTACGTGGCGTCGATGTCGAAGCACAAACCGTTCTTGTTTTCCAAAAAGCGAATCTTACCGCATCCGTCGGCGAGTTTGCGGTCAATCTCGGTGAGCGCGCGGAGCAAGTCACCGGCCCGGATCGCGGGCTCGGTGTCCGCGGTGTCGACCACAACGTACGTGCACGAGTTTGGCGCGCCCGTGAGCAAGGAACGCGGCGGCGGCGCTTCAGTTTGACCGCTGATGGCGGCGAGCGCCGCGGCGAGCGTATTCTTGATGTCCTCGTCCGTGTCTTCGGGCAAGAGCTTGGCCGCCGCCGGGGCAAAGTAAGGCAACAACTCGTCGTCAACCTTCTTGAGTGCGTTCGACGCGGTCACCGCGCACGCATCCATGACCTCGGTGGAGGACGGAATGCCAATCGTGCGAAACGTGCACCCCGTCTCCTTTTTGATGCGACGAATGATGTACATTTCTCGATCCGTGTGCATGGCGATGGCGGCGCCGAGCTGACCCGCGCGACCTGTTCGGCCGCACCGGTGCACGAAAGATTCGACATCGTTCGGAAGTTCGTAGTGAATGACCAAATCGACGTCCGAAATGTCCAATCCGCGCGCCGCGACGTCGGTGGCGATGAGAACCGAGAAACGGTTATCGCGGAATCGTTGCAGGGTTCGTTCGCGCTGCGCCTGCGCGATGTCGCCGTGAAGCACCTCAGACGCGACGCGTCGACCGAGAGCCGCGGTGAGTTCATCCGCCGCGCGCTTCGTCTGCGCGAAGCAAATAGCCTTTTTATCCTTGGCGTACACGGTGACGAGATCCATCACGATGGAGGTTCGGTTCGCGTCGGACACGGCGCACGACATCAAATCGATCGTATCCGCGACTTTTTGCTTGGAATCACCGACCAAATCAACCACGACGTGTTGCGGCGCGAGGAACCTTTTAGTGATTCGTTTCACCCAGCTCGGCATGGTGGCGGAGAATAGAAACGTCTGACGCGTCTCGGGACAGTCTTGAAGAATCTCCTCGACGTCCTCCTCGAATCCGACGTTCAACATCTGATCCGCCTCGTCTAAGACGACGAATTCAATCTCACCGAGATTCAAACTCCCCCGATTGATCAAATCTTGCACCCGACCCGGCGTACCGACGATGATATCCACCCCTCTTCGCAGTTTCGCCTCTTGCGTCCCGATGGGCGTCCCCCCGTACACGCACACCGTCGCCAACGTCGGCGCCGTGATGAAGATTTCATTCTCCACCTGTTTCGCCAACTCACGCGTCGGCGCCAACACGATACACTTCGGATTTCTCGATCTCGAGCCATCCGTCAACAACCGCTCGACGATCGGCAACGAAAACGCCAACGTCTTCCCCGTCCCCGTCCTCGCCCGTCCCACGACGTCTTGTCCCGACAGCGCCGGTTCCAACACCGCCTGCTGTATGGGAAACAACGTCTCTACCCCTCGTTTCCTCAGCGCCGCCACCGTGACGTCGGACATTCCGAAATTCCCCACATCCGTCGGGTCCGCGTCCGCCTTCACCTGTATCACCGTCTCGTCGGCGTCCGCGACGTACGCCTCCCCTCTCGCGTCCGCCTCCTCCATCGTCTCGCTCTCGGCTCGCGTCTCGTCGTCGATCGCGTCGACGTCGATCCCGTCGTCCGTCTCGCGCACCGCGTCGAATCTCGAGAGCAACGCGTCGACGTCGTCCCCGTCGTCGTCGCGGTCGACCGCCGCCGCCGCCCCCGCGCGCGCGAGGATTCCCGCGCGATGCGCGCGCGCGGGAGACGCGCGGGCGACTCGGAAGGTCG